>JADMIO011047647.1_pt1 | contig 10978 bp, 9 predicted proteins | sample 8958161 | NCBI WGS metagenome assembly JADMIO01 (sample SAMN16585339, study PRJNA669376) | soil metagenome | isolation source: Crop rotation soil | place: USA: Cullars Rotation, Alabama | collected 2011 | reverse complement strand
GTGGGTGCGGCATCAGTTGGAGAAAAAAGCTTCGGGGTCTGAGCAGCCCTTCGCCGTCATCCACCTGGAAACCGGAAAAGTGGCTGGGTCAACGCGTTATATGGACATCCGCCCGGAGCATCGCGGGTTGGAAATTGGCGGCACCTGGTATGGGGCGGCCTTCCAGCGGACGGCCGTGAATACTGAGGCCAAATACCTGCTGCTGCGGCATGCCTTCGAGACGCTGGGCTGTATCCGCGTGCAGTTGAAAACGGATGTGCGCAATGTGCGTTCGCAACGAGCCATCGAGCGCATCGGCGCGGTGCGTGAAGGCGTGCTGCGCAACCACATGATTCTGCCCGATGGTGCGTACCGTGATTCGGTCTTTTTTAGTATTATCGAGCGCGACTGGCCGGGGGTCAAGACGCATTTGGAAATGCTGCTGGCAAGGTAAACCCCTGCTCATATTGATTTTGACTAAAAATTCGTTATAGTCATTAAAGACGTTGTCTTCTTCGTATTTGCAAAGGAGTAAAACCTATGACGAAAAAGAAGATCAAGATCAATCGCGCGCCAGTGTTGACGCTTTGGGCGGCGGTTGTCGCAGAGCGGTTGGGTTATGATAAAGAGTCCGCGCTAACACTTGGGAAAGCGGTGGCGGGCCTGAATGCGCAATCCAAGGGACGGCGTTTGGGGATTTATGAAGAGAAGAAGGACGAAAATAAGGATAAAGGAGAAAAGCCAGAAAAGCCGGCGAAGCTTGAATTCCCTTCGACAAATTCAGGGCAGCGCATTGAGCTTCTGGGGCGTGGCGTCCCGGCGGTCAAAACGGCCCAAGGCGTACGCGCCGCAATCAAGGGAAAGCCAATCGATGCGGAAAGCGTCGAAACGTATCTCAAACAAAAGTTTGGCGAGGGGTTGGATGAAGCACGGGCTGCCATGCAAAAGCTGGCAAAGGCTTATACCCCCAAACAGTTGGAAAGCAAAGCCTATGATTTATACGAGAAGTTCCGGCCTGAAATACCAGAGGGAAAGAAAGGCTGGGGCGCCAAAGGCGACCTGGATTTGGATACCATCGGCTCGCTGGCAGTGTGATGAATTGACAACTTACTTTAAACTGAAAACCATCCCGGCCGATAAAAGCCGGGATGGTTTTTTTGATTGGGGTCATTTATTCGGTTGTTCTACTACCGGGATCGTGAAATAAAATGCCGTGCCCTTGCGGAATTCGCTCTCGAACCAGATGCAGCCGTTTTGCAACTCAATCAGGTTTTTGGTGATGCTCAAGCCTAGCCCGGTGCCGGGTGCGGCGCGTATTTGGTCGTCGGGCGAGCGGAAAAACTTGCTAAACAGCTTTTCCTGGTCTTCGGCGCTCATCCCGAAGCCGTTATCCTGCACCTTGATCTGGATCACATCCCGGGCTTCCTGGCCGTCGCAAGCGTGTGTTGTGCGTATGGCCTGAACGGTGATCTCGCCGCCCTCCTGGGTATATTTGTTGGCGTTGCTGATCAGGTTGGTCATCACCTGACCCAGGCGGTTTCTGTCATACCAGACTTTGGGTAGGTCGTGAGGGATTTCGACGGTCATGGTCTGTTTCTTTTGTTCAAGCTGGTTTTTTGCCAACCTGATCGTGTCTTCGATAATACTGCCGGTGTCGAGCATGCTTGGCTCCAGGCGCAGGTTGCCGCTCTCAAGACGCGAAATATCCGTCAGGTCCGAGACCAGGATGGCCATGCGGCTGACGTTATTGCGGATGGTTTTCAGGGCATCGATCTGTTTATCGGCGATGGGTCCCATCGCGCCAGCGATTAACAGATCGCTGTAGCCCTTCATGGCTGTCATCGGGATTTTTAGCTCGTGCGAAACGATCGAAACGAATTCGGTTTTCGATTGGTTCGCGGCTACCGCCTGATCGCGTGCTTCGGCCAGTTCTTCCGTGCGTTGGCGCACGCGCTCCTCCAGGCTGGAATACACGTCGTGCAGATCGGTGGTCATGCGGTTGAAGTGTTCGCTCAGAAGCGTAATTTCGTCTTTGAAAAGGACATATCTCGTATCAACGGTCTGGTCCAACTGCCCTTCGCGGATGTGCGTGATGGCTTCTGTGAGCTCACTCAGCGGACGAGTAAATGCCAGCAACGCCGCAACCCAGAACCATAAGGTTGTCAGCGCGAAGATCAGACTAAAGACCAACAGAATGGTCTGAATGCTCTGACTTACCGCCAGCAGTTCCGCGATCGGTTGGGCCACAAGCACATATCCCTGGTTCTTCCCTGAAACCAGCAGCGGCTTTGCCAGCAAGCGGTCTTGTTGGCCGTTTTGGTGGGTAATCGTTTCGCTGACGGTGCCAAGTGTTGACAATGAACCATCTACAACCATACGGTCGTAGTTCGAATCCTTGGCAATTGAGGAGACGATGACCTTATTTTCCTTAACGATCGCGATATCCGCGCCGATAATGTTGCTGATATTTTTGATAAAGGCATCATCCATGTAAAACGATGCCAGTACCGCGCCGACAATCGTAGTTCCATCCTGCGCATATACCGGGGCAACCCCAATAATTTGCGATCCTTGTGGCGCGATCACAATCGAACTCGCCGCGATTCCTTCTTCCAAGGCTTTTAGCAGCAAGCTATCCCGGGTGCGGGTGGTATCCTCGCTTACTTGCAGCCGGCGTGTGACCTGCGGCCCGCCATAGAATAAGGCCGGCTCTCCAGGCTTGAAACTGGTAGCGTAAAGTGAAAGCTCCTGCAGCCGCAAGCTGTCTTTCAGCTTTAATATCGCATCTTTATAGGGCTCCACCTGGTTACTGAATGCCTGCACGATCTCTGGCTGGGTCGAAACCAATGCTGCGCCGCTGGTAGCCAGGTACTGCGAGTTTTCAAACAGCCCCTGCACTGAATCTGCACTTTCGCCAAGACGCCGGTCGGCTTCTTGTTCGATCCGTCCTGTGATCAGCCTGCTCACCAGCGGTGACAAGGCGATCAGGATCAGGATTACGAGCGCCAGCGGGAGAACAAGTTTCCAGCGGATGCTTAAATAACGATTAGTGGCAAAACGGTTCAAAGATGACCTCATTGTTTATGCGGTTGGTTTTTTCCTGCGCGCCAGTAGGATCACAGCAACAATCACCAACACCAAGACAGCAATACCCGCAATAATATAGGGCATAGAAGACATCATCGGGTTTGCCTGCTGGGTCTGTGGCGCCATCACGTTGAAGCCTTCATTGACCGATGCTGCTGGCACTTCATTCTTGACGGCTGTTAGACCGTTCTTGATGTAATAGGCAAGCGCGTCTGCATCGTCGTTGGCCAGGTTGCTGTATACAAACCAGGGCATTAAGATCAACCGGCGGCCTTGTTTATTAATCCCGGTCATAAAAGCCACCTTAATTTCGGTTTCCGTCCAGCCGCCCACACCGGTTTCGACATCGGGGGTAATATTCCCGCCGTAGACTGTGCCCCACGGGCCGACGTATGGTTGGCCTCCCGAAAGATATTTTTCCATAAGGGGCGCGCCAGTGGCGGGGTCAATCGGCGTATGGCAGTCTGTGCACGAGGTCAGTGTAAGCAAATACTTGCCGCGCCCAGCTTTGTCAGAAGGAGGCGGGGCGAGGACTCCCTGGGTATACGGCAAAGGCTGGAAGCCTTCAGTTGAAAAAGTCGGGTCGAGGACTTTGTTCTTAACCGGCTTGAGCGATCTCAAGTAAGCCACAACCGCATCCAGGTCTGCATCTGCCATCGTGTTAAAGGCGCGGTAGGGCATCACCGGCACCAGGATACGTCCCGATGGCCTTTGGCCGGTGCGGATGGCGACTTTGATCTGTTCATCCGTCCAACCACCCAGACCAGTTTCGACGTCCGGTGTCAGGTTGGCCGAATAAACCGTTCCGGCTGGCCCCAGGTCAAAAAAACGGCCTCCAGCCATATATTTATTGGCGTCGAGGCTGTCTTTTGCATTGAACGCAATCGTCTGGATCTGTGGCAGTGTCAACTTGCTTGGGTCAAGGTACTCAGGGCTGAGATTGGTATGACAATCGTTGCACCCCGCAATGCTTACAATATACTTCCCATGTTCGATCAGCGCCGATTGTGACGGAACACTTGCCTGGATCGATAATGCCACCAGCGATAGACCGAAAAGCAAAAGGGAAACCTTCAACAAAGATTTTTTCATGGCGGGCCTCTCTCCGATGATAAATTGTGCTGACCTTAATAATTATAGCCGCAACCTTTTTGATCTACATAACAAAATAGATAGAATTGGTCTCAAACATGACTTTTAGGTTGGGTATAATCCCATCCATGGAAACCCAGTTGAAAAACTCCCTGGAATTTAAGATTGGGGATTTGCTGCGCGCCCGGGCCTGGATGCTGGCGACGGCCGAATCCTGCACTGGCGGGCTGGTCGCCGACCGCCTCACCAATATCCCCGGATCGTCCGACTATTTCGTGGGCGGCATCGTGGCTTATGCCAATGCCGTTAAAATCCAAACCCTGGGCGTTTCTGGCGAGACGATCGAGCGCTACGGTGCCGTCAGCCGCGAAACCGTGCTCGAAATGGCGCGCGGCGCAAGGGCAGCGCTCCAGGCGGACGTCGCCGTCAGCGTCAGCGGCGTAGCCGGTCCGGGTGGCGGGCAGCCGGGCAAACCCGTCGGTGCCACCTGGATCGGGCTCGCCGCATCCGATGGAGCCTGGGCGCGTCTCTTCACCTGGGACGGCGACCGGGTGCAGAACAAAGCCTATTCCGCCGAAGCAGCTTTGCAAATGGTATATGATTATTTGCAGGGCGGTCTATAACTTCAGTTCCATCGCAAAGTCATCTTCGTGATGGCTGGGGATTTCGTAAAAACCCACCTTTTTATAAAAAGCGATGGCCTGTGTCAGTTTGGGTGAAGTTTCCAGGTAGACAGATTTATACCCCTGCTCACGGGCGAAATCCAGCAGCATTGAAACCACGCGGAAACCGATTTTCTGTCCGTGATACTGTTCGAGCAGCCAGATGCGCTTCAACTCGGCCACATCCTCCGTCAACTTTTGGACGCCGCCTGTGCCGATCACTTTCCCGTCATCGAGTGCCACCAGCAGCAGGCCGTGGTTTTCGGTGTAGATTTCCTGATAATTATCCAGGTCGTCCAGCCAGTGTTCGCTGTCTGTTTCCTTGATAAACGCTTCCACACTTTGCCCCGGCGTGAAGATACCCCCGGCGACTTTATAGATGACGTATTTTGCTTCTTTGACTTGCTCGGGCTGAATGGGGGTGATTTCAATCATCTGTTTTCCTGTAGTAATGGGTGAGGGGAATCACACTTTTTCGTCTTTGGTATGGATTGCCTGCATGTATAATTGCGAATACTTTGCCCGTTTGGGGATGCAGTCGGTATCAATTGTTTGCTATTACCTGATAAAACTATTTTACTGTTGAAAGGCGATTGAATGTTATGGGTATGAATGCTGCTCCAATCGATAAACCTCGGGGACTGGAACCAAAATGGAAAGTGCTGATCGCGGTCATGTTTGGTGTGTTCATGATCATCCTCGATTCGACGATTGTTAACATCGCCTTCCCAACCCTGCGGCTACAGTTTGGCGCCAGCCTGGCAGATGCCCAGTGGGTGCTCAGCATTTACGTGCTGGCCCTGGGCGTCACCACGCCGGTCTCCGGTTTCCTGGCCGACCGCTTTGGGATTAAGAAGATGTACCTTCTGGGTATTGCGCTCTTTACCCTTGGCTCGATCCTATGCGGTATCGCTCCGTCGCTGCCGATGTTGATCGTGGCGCGCGCCATCCAGGGCTTTGGCGGCGGCATCTCACAGCCGCTTGGCCCGGCGCAGCTCTTTCGGGCCTTTCCACCCAAAGAGCAGGGCACGGCCCTTGGCATTTTCGGCATTGCCCTGGTGGTCGCACCGGCCCTCGGGCCGATCCTGGGCGGCTGGCTGGTAGACCTGGGCATCTGGCGCGTGATCTTTTTCATTAACGTGCCGATCGGCATCCTGGGCGTTTTCCTGGGGTCACGCTTTCTGCTCGATTATCGCATCGACAAGCGCCCCAAGTTCGATCCGCTGGGGCTGCTGACGGCGGTGCTGGGCGTCGGTGCGATTCTGTACGCTGCCAGCGAAGCCGAAACCTATGGGTGGACGGGGTCCGTGACGCTCGCGTTGTTCGCCTTTGGCGCGGTGATGATCGCCATCCATGCTTTTATTGAGCTAAGGCTGGTCAAAGAGCCGATGAGCGATCTGCGGCTGTTTGGCAGCCCGCTCTTCCTGAACGCCGCCATGGTTGGCTACGTTGCAACGGTGGCCCTATTCGGCGCAGAATTCCTGATGCCGGTTTATTTGCAGACCTTCCGCGGGCGCACCGCGCTCGATACCGGTCTTATTTTGCTGGCGGTGGCCGCCACTTCGGCCTTTGCCACGCCATTGGCCGGACGCCTGTACGACAAGATCGGCCCGCGCATGAACATGGTGGTCGGTTTTGCGATCCTGTGTGTCAACACTTGGCAGCTTGCCCAGATCCAGGCCACAACCTCAATTGGAGAAATCATCTTCCTGTTGGCGCTGCGTGGGTTGGCGGTTGGGCTGACACTCCAGACTTCCTTCGTGACCGCCCTGAGCGCCGTCCACCTCGACCGGCTGCCGCGCGGTTCGTCGTTGTTGAACAGCACGCGCTTCGTCGTCCAGGCCGTTTCGGTGGCGGCATTGGCCACCGTCCTGGTGAGCGGCCTATCGCCTGAAGTCAAGGCCATCCAGGCGCAGATGCAAAATGCCCCGATGACTGCCTTGAATGCGCCTTTTGGTGTTTGCGAGACGCCCGGTGTGGCTGCCGAAGACAATCTGCCGCCTGGCAGTTCTACCGCTTTGGCCGCGCTGCCTGCCAAGACGGCTGCTGCCGCGAAGCAGAAAATCCTGGTAGAGATGCGAAAAGTTTGTGATGAGAGTATGAAAGGCTTCGAAGCCAATTACCTGATTACCTTTTTTGCTTCGATTGTTGCGCTGCTGCTCTCGGCCTTCCTGCCCGGCTGGCCCGGCAAGTGGAGTGGGCGCGGCGGCGCGCAAGCCCCAACCCCTGGCGGGCATTAATAGAAATTTCGACGGAGCAATTTTTACCGGGGATGAACGGAGATAAACAGGGATTTTTATCTCCGTTCACACCTGCACTGCATCAAACGCAGTGCGGTGCAAGTGTCCCTGTTTATCTCCGGTGAGTAGTGTCCTACCCATCTAAAGAACCGGGCCCTTTTATCTAAAATTGAATTCTTCGTAATGGATGTTCGCGGCCTGCGCGCCTTGCTCAATAAAGGCATCGCGGAAAGCCATCACCATGCCAAACGGCCCACACATATAAATATCCTTGCCGCCAACAGCCCCGCTGGTTTCTATGATCTTCTGCGCCGAGAGACGCCCGTCCTGGCTGGAATAGCTGATGTGCGCCCTGAAATTTTTGTTGATGGTGGCAGCCTTCTCGATCTCGTCGAGGAACAGCGCTTCGGCGGGCACGTTGACCGTATAGAAAAAGTCGATTTTGTGTTCAGTGGTCCCATCGAAGTCGCGCATCCAGCTCATAAAAGGCGTGATGCCGATCCCACCCGCCATCCAGACCTGCTGTGTCGCGCCGGGCTTGTAGTTGAACATGCCGTATGGCCCGTCCACGTGGGCTGTCATACCGGGTTTGAGATGAGTTTGCAGGTAGCTGGTCCAATCGCCGCTGGACTTGATGGAGAGACGCAAATTATCCTGTTTGGGGGCGCTTGAGATGGTAAAGGGGTGCGGCTCCGCCAACACTTTATCGCCGTCAAAGTAAACGAACAGGAACTGCCCGGCCTGGTAGGCCAGCTTTTGATTCTGCGGTTTCAAAACCACTTCGCTGGTGTTGGCATTGAGTTTGTTGACCGCCTCCACGCGGTGCAGGCGATAGGGGCGCAAGCGCGCCGCCAGGAATTCCTTGTAAAGGTATGCGCCTGTGCCAAGCGTGTAAATCACGGTAGCATAGGTTATCAGTGCTGGGGAATGCAGCACCAGCGCCTCCACCATGATGAGATGGGGCATCACCAGGATGAAGAAAATCCCCACCCAACGATGAACCTTCAACCAACCGTTGTAAGTGAAACGAGTCAGGTTGCTCAAGAACGGGACGCGCGGGCCCACGGTCAGCAGCACCACCGCCAGGATTCCGGCAAAAGCCAGTTGACCTGCCCACAGCCCCGGCCCGGGGATGCCCGTCTTGGGCACCCACAGCTCGTGCCCAACTACCAGAATGACCGCCAGCATGGCGATATTCTTGTGCGTGACGTACATTTTATCCAGGCCGCCGAAGTATGGTTCCAGGAAACGCGGCCGGTTTGCAAGCACCAACCCACAGGCGAACAGCACCAATGCGGAAGTGGAAAGAATTTCGCCCAAGACCTCCAACTCAAATTGCGGGAAACGCGCCGCGGGCACTTGGCTTTTTTGCGGTGTGAAAAACAGCCAGAGCAGCAGGTTGACGGCCACCAGCGCGGCAATCCCCCAGTTGCCGAGATTCTCTTTTTTCATGGGCGGTTCTCCTTATCTGGATCGAATTTTTTGGCGAGGCGCGCGATGCGGTGGCTGATTTCTTCCGTCCAATATTTGCGGATGGAGGGTGGGAGCGAGGGGGCCTGGGCCAGCTCCAGGGCGGACTTTGCCCAGCGAAACGCCTCGCTGGGGTCCCGTTTACGATGCTCGTGGTGCTTTGAGAGTTCCACATGAGCGTAGATGTGTCCCTCGCCAGCGGCCTGCTCCCACAAAATAACGGCGGACTCCAGATCGCCGCGGCGGCGCTGCAGGGCAGAGTACCGCCGCAGAGTCTCGGCGAAACCGGCTTCGGGGAGTCGGATCTGCAGCCCGCGCTCATACAGGCGGACGGCGTCGTCCCATTTCCCCAGGTCTTCGAAAAGCTTGGCGAGGGCCGCCACATCCAGGCCGTGTTCAAGATCGGCAGCGTGTGGGTCCGCCAGCATCGACGCAGTGTGGTGGAACAGGGCTGTCATGGCGACGATGTCCATGGCGTTGTGATAGAAAACGCCTTTGAGCGGGCGGGCGTCGCCAGTGCGCAGGTAATCAAAATACAGAAAGGGGATTTCGTAGCCGGGCACTTCCTCGAGGCTGCGCGGCGCGCGCATGATGTGTTCTTCGAGATATTTCAAGGCGCGGCTGGGCAGCCGGTCGCGCCACAGGCGGCGGGCCAGCGGCAGCAGGTCTACGTGAGAGAAATTTTTGAGGGGGGTAGGGATCGAATGGAGCGCGTAACGTGTATTGAGCAGCGGGGCATCGAAGGCTTTGCCGTTGAACGTCACCAGCGCTTCGCAAGGGGCTAGGAAATCGATCATGGCTTCCAGCAAGGCGGCTTCTTCCGATGGATCGCGCATAAAAAACTGACGCAGGCGAAACCCGTTGGGTAGTTCTCCCACTTCTCCGTTGATCAGTTCGAAACGACCAATGCCGACCAGGAAAGCATACGTCCCCGTGCCGCCTGACAGGCCGGATGTTTCAGTGTCGAGAAAAGCGAATTTCTCGATAGGCATACTGTGCAGGCGGTTATCCCCGGCCCAGTGCGCCAGATTATGCAATGACGCTGGTGAAAACAGCGCCATCTCGCCATGAGAATATTCAAGCGGATAGAGACTATCGCTGATAAAAGCCTGTCCCCGGCGGGTCTCAATCCAGCGCCCGTCGAGCACGTCCTCGATGGGGATCGTGCTCCTGGCCTTTGGGGCAGGGGCAGGCAGGTCGGACGCACCGACCTTGACGCCTAAAGACTTGAGTTTGTCCGCGAGGGAGGCCACAGAATTATCCAGTCATCCGCGGTTGCAGTTTTGATCGTTAGACTACGATTTCCTGCTCCATAGCCCGCATCTCATTGAAGGAGCGGATGGAGACTTCGAGCATGGTCGCGTCTGGTTCGCGGGTGGTCAGGTGTTGGAGCGCCAGGTTGGGCTTGATGAGCCACTGCACAAAGGGCTGGTCGAGGTGGTTTGCAATCCAGCGGATGTATTCGAGCGCTACCCCTGCCAAGACCGGGATGAGCAGAATGCGCGCAAGGATTTGAAAGATAACCGGCAGCGGGTGTAAAAAGCTAAAGACGATGATCGAAAGAATTACCAGCGTCAGCAGGAAGGATGTGCCGCAGCGCGGGTGTTCAAGCGGAAACTTGGCTACGCTTTCGGGGGTCAATTCTGCCCCGGCTTCGAAGGCGTTGATGGTTTTATGTTCCGCGCCGTGATAGCGGAACAGGCGGTTGACATCTGGAAGTTTGCCGATGGCCCACATATAGCCAATAATCAACAGTAGGCGGGTCACCCCTTCCACCACGGCCTCAGCCCAAACGTTCAACCCCAGCCCCTGGCCGATCTTCCCAACGCCGTAGGGAACCAGGAAAAACAACCCAATACTGAAGGTCAGCGAAACAGCCATGACAACGTATAGGATCGGCCCCTCAAGTTTTTCTTCCTCGCCGGTCTGCACGTTGGCCGAAATCGTCAGTGCCCTCATGCCCAGTCCAAGCGCATCCCATAGTAGGATCGAGCCGCGCAGGAAAGGGATTTTTGCAACCTTCGACTGGTATATGCCAGATAGTTTCTCGGTATGGATTTTGATTTCTCCATCCGGGGCGCGCATGGCAATCGCACAGCCTTTTTGTCCGCGCATCAGTACGCCTTCCATGACTGCCTGCCCGCCGTAGGTGATAATTCGATCTTCCATAGAAGTACCTCTTTCTAAAGTCTAACGTCCAAAGTCTACAAATTGAAAAAGAAATGGATCAGCGCATTGATGCCTTTGTACCAGGTAGGTAGGTGCTGCTTTTCATTGGGCGCGTGCAGGTTGTCGTCTTTCCAGCACAGTGGGATCCGAAGCTTGGAATTCACGTGACTTGAAGTCGCGGCCGCACTGACCCTATAGTGAGTCGTATTAATTTAAATCATACCAACATGGTCAAATAAAACGAAAGGCTCAGTCGAAAGACTGGGCCTTTCGTTTTAT
>JADMIO011694217.1_pt1 | contig 10979 bp, 7 predicted proteins | sample 8958161 | NCBI WGS metagenome assembly JADMIO01 (sample SAMN16585339, study PRJNA669376) | soil metagenome | isolation source: Crop rotation soil | place: USA: Cullars Rotation, Alabama | collected 2011 | reverse complement strand
GCTTCGGCAAGCTCGTCAATAAAACTCTCTATCGCGAAAGCATTCACGTTGTGCGAAGGCGCGCGCCAAGCTCCAGTCGGAATCCCCGTCTTCACGTCAGTGTATTCGACCCTGCAATGAGGAATCATCGTTGGAATCAAATCAGGCGCATACTCATCTTTCGGGTCATCGCTGCGCGGCACGTACATGCCATAAAGTTCTGTTGATTCAGGCGGGCGCGGGTCTTTGCGATAAGCGTTTCGCGATACGTTGACCAGATGATGCTGCCACGCTACGAGCTTGCCGCTTGAATCCACGCCTCCGCGCAGGCGATGCATTCCGGCAGGGCGATAGTAGTCCTGCCTGATATCGTCCTCGCGCGTCCAGACTATTTGCACAGGGGCTTTGATCGCTTTCGACACCACAGCCGCTTCGGCAACGTAATCAGACATCAAGCGCCTGCCGAATCCGCCCCCGATGCGAGTCGGATGAATTGTGATTTCCGATGCCGGGATGCCCGTCGCTTTTGAAACAATCGTTCGCGCTGACATAGGCATCTGCATCGGCCCCCATATTTCGCATCGCCCGTCGCGCACATCGGCCACGCAATTGACCGGCTCCATCGCGACGTGCGCCAGAAACGGAGCTTCATATATGGCTTCGAGTTGGGTGGCTGATTGTTTCAACGCCTGTTCGACATCGCCCGCCGCGCGAATGGTTTTGCCCGGTTTGTTGATCGCTTCCTGAAACTGCCTGCGAAGCCACGCGCTGCTTTCCTCGCGATGCGGACCTTCGTCCCAGGTCACGCTCAAGGCTTCTCGACCTTTCATCGCGGCCCATGTCGAATTTGCGACTACGGCAACGCCCGGCCGCAGGTGCGTTGGATTGTCCAGCCCTTCGATTTGAACGACGTGACGAACGCCCGGAACTCGACGCGCGCGACTGTCGTCAAAACTTTTCGGCTTTCCGCCGAAGACAGGTGATTTCTCGATGACTGCATATAGCATTCCCGGAACCTTCACGTCCAATCCGTAAAGCGGGCGGCCCGTGACTATGGCTTCATTGTCAACGCCCTTCACGCGCGTGCCGATTATGCGAAACTGTTTCGGGTCTTTCAGCGCAGGCTGCTGTTTGGGCACAGGCAACTGAGCCGCATGTCGCGCAAGACTGCCATAGCTCATCTTGCGGCCTGACGGGCGATGAACGACTTCGCCGCTCGAAGCGAAGCAAGTCTCTTTTTGAACGTTCCACATCTGCGCGGCTGCCAGTATCAACATTTCGCGCGCGACGGCTCCGGCTATTCGCAGATTGTCCCAGTCACCAGTTATGCTATCGCTTCCGCCGGTTCCTTGCCCACCATAAATTTTTTCATTGAGGTCTGCCTGCTGGACTTTGACCTTTGACCAATCGGCTTCCAACTCCTCGGCTACGATCATCGGCATTGAAGTCTTGATGCCCTCCCCGATGTCGGGATTTTTGGACCAGATAGAGATGGTGTTATCCGGATCAATTTTGATGAATCCGTTAGGCGCAAACGATTCGGGGTCGGCTTTGGCCGAAACAGACTTCGGCAAATGAAGGCTTACGACAAGGCCGCCTGCTGCTGTCGCGCTCACTCGGAGAAAACTGCGCCGGTCAATCGTAAATCGGTTTTTCATTTCCGGCTCCTGCTGATTTCGATGGCGCGACGCACGGCCTGTCGAATCCTGAGGTATGTTCCGCACCGGCAGATATTGCCCGACATCGCCTGCTCGATTTCCTGGTCTGACGGGCTGGGGTTTCGAGCGAGCAATGACGCGGCCGACATGATTTGACCCGCCTGGCAATAGCCGCATTGAGGAACATCCGTTTCAGCCCACGCCAACTGAACAGGGTGACGGCCATCGCGCGACAGCCCTTCTATTGTCGTGATGTTCTTTCCGGCAGCCGATGAAACGGGCAGAGAGCAGGAGCGACTTGCGACCCCGTTGATGTGCGCAGTGCAGGCTCCGCAGAATCCTTCGCCGCAGCCGAACTTCGTGCCGACAAGATTCAGTTGATCGCGCAGGACCCACAACAGAGGCGTATCCGGGTCTGCTTCGACAGTCCTGGCTGCGCCGTTTATGGTCAGCTTTATCCTCGCCATGAGTGTTGACTACTCCTCGTCGGAAAATGCGGGCACACGACTACTGTTATTCATGAAAGCATTTTATGCGATTGCGCGAAAGGCCGATGTTTAATTGTGACGAAACGCCGCAATGCTGTGATGAAACGCACTAAAACACTCCCGCGCGAGACGCGTCAGCAGGCTCAGTATTATTAACCACACAGAGGCGAATGGTTTTTTAAGTGAAATTCTCGCGCGAATGCTATACAATCCGAACCGCTATCGGGGGCACACATCCCCCCATCCACCAGCATCCCCGATGGCGATCAGTTAAATTGAGTGTGAGCGCAGTTGGGCTAAGGCCTTATGCGCGCGAGAACCTTATCCACACTAGAAAAGCGAGCGCCATTATCAATGCGCTTGAACCGAAATCTAAACCGGTGGCCGAGTATGCGCCGACCGGAGCAGCGTCCTGGCTCGCAACTTTGCCGTCTTGATCTGATGGCGGTTTGCGAACATTGGTGCAGGCTCCGGGAGTTTCGCCCGGGTCGCAGACGCAATAGGCGCATCCGCAGTTGCACCAGTTTGCGCCGCCGATCACGTGACCGGCGAGGGCTACCGGCGCGAAGGGAGCAGGGCTATTGTTAACGGACGAGGCCAACAAGGGCAGAGCGGCCATGATGAACAGACAGGCGAGTATCCTTTTCAAACTAGAAACCTCCGTTTTGCCAGGCGCAGGACTGGCATTCTCAGGGTGATTTTTGATACTGCAATCTTCAGGCGGTTATAGTAGAATGCGGTCGGTTGAGGAGACGAAAGCTAGCCCTAACCGCCACGCATCAAGGCGACTATAAAAAGAGTTGATTCGGGTGAAACAGGGCTGCGAGTAAGCCTTATCCTCGCAGCCTCATCCAAACCAGAAAAGCAAGCGCGAGCAGCATCGTTCCTGCGCCAAAGTTGAAATCCGAAGCAGACGCTTTGCCGACCGGAGAAGCGCTTTGATCGAACGACCTATCAGATTTTTTTGGAATCGGCTTAATGCTGTTGGTGCAGGCTCCCGGAGTTTCACCCGGGTCGCAGATGCAGAAGGCGCATCCGCAGTTGCAATAAGCGCCGCCGCCAAGGGATACATGGCCCGCGAAGACGACCGATGCAAACGGAGCCAAGTCAGCAGAGTTATTGTGAGCAGTTGAGGCCAGCAATGGAAGTGCGGCCACGATGAATAAACAGGCAAGAGAGATCCTAAATTTCATTTTTTCCTCCGGTAGTGGCAATTCTTTGGCGCCTCAAGAGACTTCCGCGCAGCATTCTTACTATCAACGTCTGATTTATGCTTCTTTGACTCGCAGCCTATACAAAATAGACAGTTGTGAATCTCTGGGTAGACAGCTTGCGGACATCGCCCACCACGCCTATCTCGTGAGACAGATAGAGGTGGTAGAACAGGCAAGCCAGATGATGCTTGCCTTACCAATATCGAGAGAGCTAAAAAGAGTTGCTCAATACTATCAAGCCCGCCGCGCAATGCTAAAGGGCGATACTGATAGCGCTCGCAAATTGCTTGAAGGTGTAGTAGAAGAAGCGATACCGCTATACAGAGCAAGAGCCTTGCTTACAATGGGCGCAACCTATTACGAGCGCGGCGAAATAGATTCAACTCTGCCGTTTTACGTTGCGGCGGGAAAGGCTGCAATAGACTGCGACCTTTTGACGCTTGCTGAATCTCAGCAGATGATAGCCGTTATCCGCAGCATTCATGGCGACCATCAACAAGCTCTTAATGACCTTCAACAGTTATTCCCATTAGTTCGAGTCATAAGCAGGCGCTATCCTTCGGTCTATTACCAATTTCTTAACAGTTTTGCAGTAGAGCTTGGTGAAACCGGGCGCATAAATGAAGCTCAAAATGTGTGTCAGATTACACTTGCTTCGCCTTTCGCTCAAGCTTACCCTCAATGGTTAGAAACCCGCGACGAACTTGAAGCGAAACGCACTTCCGCGACGCCTTCAATCGTTGCGGTCAGCGCCGCTCTTGAACCTGCCCCCTCCAGGCGAGTCCAGAAAACGCGCGACTTCAAGCCATTATGCTCGCTCGCATTCATCCCACCTGCGGGCGAAAAAGCTTCTGTTCAAATATCAATTGCGATTGTCGTCACAGCAATCGCGCACTTTGAAATCTTCGCAAGCATCCTTGATCGGGTGCGCCACTCAATCATTCCTCGTGGGCCTCCCGCTCGTCTCTGAACTCTTTCGCAACACTTAACCAGCAATAATTCTGAAGTGGGCCGCCATTGACCCTGACAGCCCACTTTGTCCAAACACGCGCGGGCGTGTCAGGGTTTGTGTGCCTAAAACATGCCCGAACGCTAAAGGAGCGGCATGAGTATAGCAAAAAAGGAAGCCACTGAATCAAGAAAACTACTTTCTTTCAAACAGCGTGTGAAGTCAAGAAAACTGCCACTGGTTGATGGTCTGTCAGACAGACGCGTTCCCTGGCCTGAGAATATTGACGGCTTCGTCGTAGCCAAAAAAGAACTCGAAGACTTCATCGGCAACCAGACGCTCGTTCAGGCTCAAGCTACGGCAGAGCGTTTCATCGTTATAGCTGACTCTGCCCGCAGCATAGCCAGAGGCGAGCAGGTTGATCTGAACTGGCGATTGATCCGCTACGTCGCAAGCGAAGACGATAGCGCGGACTACCAGAAAATCATGAGGGCGATGTTAGAGGCAATCGAACAGGGGGAGGAGGGGATAATGGCAGTTTGGAGCACAACAATGCACATGCTTGACTTCGGATTTGAGTGCATGACGAGTTGCAACAGAGGGTTGATTTACGAAGACAGTCTCGAACGAATGATGCAAGCGACTGAAAGGCGCAATTGATCGCTTGCAGAGATCATGTAGGGGCAGGGCTCGTCCCTGCCCGAATGGTCGAAAGACCATGATCAGTCATCACCTGTCGGCGATTCGGGCAGGGACGAGCCCTGCCCCTACAACTATGCGGCAGCTATTCGTAACGCAGCGCGATCATCGGGTCTACCTTCATCGCGCGGCGCGCAGGGATGTAACTTGCCAGGCTAGCCACTCCTGTCAGCAGAACCGAAATGGCTATGAACGTCACAGAATCAGTAGCGGACACGCCGTAAAGCAGGCTCGACATCAGGCGGGTCAAACCCACTGCCGCGCCCAGTCCTACTGCCACGCCGATCAAAGTCAGTATCACGCCCTGCCCAACGACGAGCTTCATCACATCTCTGGAATTGGCTCCCAGAGCCATTCTTATGCCAATCTCTCGCGTGCGCTGCGTCACCGAATACGACATGACGCCATACAGCCCTACTGCCGCGAGCACTAGCGCCAGTCCTCCGAATGTGCCCAACAGCAGCATGTTCAATCGCCCGGATGAGACGGACTCTGAGACGATCTGATCCATCGTCTTGATTTTGTAAACAGGCAGGTCTTTGTCTATAGCCTGTATTTCGCTTCGCACGGCGGCGGTCATCGCTTCAGGCTCGCTCGTAGTGCGCACCACTATGGTCGCAAACTGAAGGCCCATCTGGTAATAAGGCCAGAACATCTCCGGCTTTGTTTCAACGTCGAGCGCCGATTGCTTTACATCTCCGACAATGCCTACGACCGTGCGCCAGGGGCCATTGCCAACCGCCAGTCGCTTTCCAATCGGGTCTTCGTCGGGCCAGTAACGACGCGCCATCTCCTGATTGATGATCGTTACTTCGGGCGCTTTCATCACATCACGCTCGTCGAAATCGCGACCCGCGATTAACGGGATGTTCATTGTTTGAAAGTAGCCGGGGCTGCTCACGTTGGTGTTGGCATTATACCCTTGTCCGGGCGGCTGCGGCGGGCGTCCTTCGATTCCGAAATAGCGCGAGCCGAATCCTCCGAACAGAGGCAATGCCGCGACTGTCGCCGCTGATTTCACTCCGGGCAGCGCAGAGATGCGCTCCAGTGTTTGCTGGTAGAAAGATGTGACTTGCTGGTCCTCCTTATATTTAGAACCGGCAAGCGCGACGTTGACCGCAAGCACATTTTCGGAGTTGAACCCCGTGCCAACGCTGGTCAACCGCGTGAAGCTTTTGATCATCAGCCCGGCTGAAATCAGCAGCACAAGACATATAGCGACCTCGGCGATGACGAAGAGACTGCGAACACGATTGCGAGAGAAACTGGCGCTCGCGCTGCGCCCGCCTTCCTTGAGCGATTCATTGAGGTTGGGCTTCGATGTTTGAAGCGCCGGAATGATGCCGAATATCAGCCCGGTCACAAAAGACACGACAAGCGTAAAGGCGAGAACCGTAGTATCAAGCTTGATCTCTTTCACGCGAGGAATGCTGTCAGCGCCTATGGCCAGCAGCAGGCTCAGCCCTTGCAGGGCTAAAAGCGTACCTATGAGGCCGCCTGCCAAAGCAAGCAACACGCTTTCGGTCAATAACTGGCGAACGATGCGCCCTCGTCGTGCGCCGAGCGCGGTGCGGATGGCTATCTCTTTTTGTCTGTTTGACCCTCTTGCAAGCAACAGGTTGGCGATGTTGGCGCACGCAATCAAAAGTACAAGGGCGACTGCGCCGAGCAAAACGAAGAGCGCAGGCCGCGCGTTTGCTACGACCTCTTCATGAAGTTGAAAGACGTTGACGCCATGCCCCGTGTTGACCTGATATTGTTGCTCAAGACTGCTGGCAATCGTATTCATGTTCTCTTGCGCCTGTTCAAGCGTTACTCCCGCCTTGAGCCGAGCGACTACGTTGAGGCTATGGCCACCGCGATTGTTCAGTTCTTCTTGAGAAAGTGTGAGAGGAACCCATACTTCTGTGCGGCTGTTGGGAAAGATGAAGTCGGCAGGCATAACGCCGATCACTGTGTAGCTTTGATCATTCAGCTTGACTGTCTTGCCCACAATGTCAGGGTTCGCGCCGAAGCGGCGTTGCCATACCCCGTTGCTCAATATGACAACCGAGTCCTTACCGGGCTTGTCTTCGTCGTCTTGAAAGGCGCGGCCAATGCGCGGTTGCGTGCGCAAAATCTGGAACATGCTCGGAGAGACGGCAGTTCCATCAATGCGTTCTGCTTCGTCTCCGCCTGTGAGGTTGAATCCTCTGCCAACAAAGGCGGCCATGTCCTCGAAGACCTGATTTTGCGCTCTCCAATCAACGAAGTCGGGAGGCGACGCGGGATTGCGAACACGCCCCAAAGCCGGTCGCTTCTCCCATACCAGAACGAGTTGTTCGGGTTGATCGAACGGCAGAGGGCGAAGCAGCACGGCGTTGACTACGCTGAAGATGGCGCTGTTTGCGCCTATGCCCAGAGCAAGGGCAATCACCGCGATTGCAGTGAACCCCGGCTTCTTGATTAAAGTGCGAACGCCGTAGCGAATGTCTTGAAATAAAGTCTCCATAATCCCTCCCAAAGCAATTACGAATTAAGAATTAAAAATTAAGAATCAGAGGTCGAAGGAAGATTTTTAATTCTTAATTCGTAATTCTTAATTTGCTATTCATATCGAAGCGCGATCATCGGGTCTACTTTCGTAGCCCTTCGCGCGGGGATGTAACTTGCCGCGAGCGCCACCGCTGCCAACAGCAAAGCAACAACTGCGAATGTTGTCGCATCAGTCGCTTCCACTCCATAAAGCTGGCTTGTAAGCACTCGCGTCGCGGCAAAGGCTCCTGTGAGTCCGAGCACAACCCCGATAACTGTAAGCCCGATTGCGTCACGCATCACCAGATTCAAGACGTTCCTGCGATTGGCTCCCAGAGCCATTCTTATGCCAATCTCCCTGGTGCGCCCCGATACTGCGTAAGACATCACGCCATAGATCCCTACCGCCGAAAGAATCAGCGCGAGCGTTGCGAATATGCCTAACACCAGTGTGCTGAACCGCGTCCGCGATGTGGCTTCATTGCTGCGTTGCTGCATCGTCATCACGTCGTAAATGGGAGCGTTTTTATCGAGCGCGATAATCTCCTGGCGCAAGGCCGGAACTATCTGCTCAGGCTCGTTCGTCGTTCGTACAAGTACGAACGATGCGGGCTCGGTTGGCTGAAGATAAGGCAGGTAGATTTGAGGCTCGAACACCTCCTCAACCTTGCCGTACTTCACGTCGGAAACCACGCCGACCACTTCGCCGAACTCGCCCTCTTCCCATCCGACTCCAACCCAAAGTTGTTTGCCGATTGGGTCTTCGTCAGGCCAGAATTTTCGCGCAGCCGTTTCGTTGATGATCGCAACACGCTGCGTTCCTTCGCGATCTGTCTCTGTAAAAGCGCGGCCTCTGATCAAAGGAATGCGCAGCGTTTTGAAATAATCAGGCCCGATGCTGTGAATGCCCGTCGTGTTCATCTCGCCTTCACCGCGCCCCTTGATCTTCATTATCGTCCCTGATGAATTGCTCGAAAGCGGCGTGGATGAAGCTACGGTCGCCGATTCAACTCCCGGCAGGCTCGCGACTCGCTGGAGAAGCTGTTCGTCGAAAGCGACTTCGGCTTGCTGTTTGTACTTTGGAAGCTCGACGCGCATGGTCATCACATTACCGGGGTCAAACCCCGTGCGAATGGCCTGCAATCGCGCGAAGCTCTTGATCATCAGCCCGGAACCGATGAGCAGCACGAGCGCGAGCGCGATCTCTGTGACGACCAGAATGTTGCGCGGGCTGAAGTATCCAAGCCGAGGATGTTTCTTGCTTTGAGCGCCCCCGCCTTCTTTCAACGCATCGCTGACATCGGGCCGCGAAGCCTGTATCGCGGGCAGCAAGCCAAACAGCATTCCTGTTACGATGGAGAGCAGTAACGTGAACGCGAGCACCTGTGAATCAATCGTCGCTTTGCTGAAATCGAGCATTTGAATATAGCTCGTGTTCTGCGCGTCGGCTGCGGGTTTGAAGGTGGTCAAAAACTCGATGCCCCACAGCGCGATAAGCAGTCCGATTACTCCTCCGAACACTGCGAGGAAGACGCTTTCGGTCAGCAACTGGCGAACGAGTCGCCCACGGGTGGCCCCCAGAGCCAGTCTTATGGCGATCTCTTTTCGGCGCGACACGCTTTTTGCCAGCAGCAGGTTTGCTATGTTTACGCAAGCGATCAACAGCACAAGGCCGACGGCGACGAAGAGAATCAGAAACGATTCGCGAATCGCGGGGTCCATCTTCGCTTCTTTCAACGCGACCAGCTTGATTGATTCGGGCGGCATGCCTGCTGCCATATCAGGCGGAACGGGTATGGCTTCTCTGATCTTCGCGGCTACTGTTTCCATCTCGCTTTGTGCTTGCGCGAGGGCGACGCCGGGTTTCATTCGCGCGATGACTTGCGTCCAATGAGCGAATCGCGCTTGAAGGCGACGCGGAAAAGTGAGTTGCGGAGCCATCATCACAGGCACCCATACTTCGGTCGTGCCTTTCTGGCCTTTGAATTTTTCGGGCAATACGCCCACGATTTCAAGCTTCACTTTGTTCAAGCTGATCATTTTCCCGATGACGTTCGGGTCGGCTCCGTATCGCCTTTGCCAGAGTTTGTAACTCAAAAGCGCGACCGGGTTAGCGCCGGGCGTTTTATCTTCTTCGGGAACGAACGTGCGACCTTGAATGGCCTCGACTCCGAGCATCGGAAAATAGCTTGCCGATACCATCTCTGCGCTCAAGCGTTCGGGGCTGTCCGTGTCTGTGAGAGGGAAATTCTGCTCGCTTACAACAGCGATTTGCTCGAATGCCTGACTTGAATCACGCAGGGCTTCAAATTTCGGATAAGACCACACATCTGAAGCCTCTTTGCCTTTGCCCGGTTGTTCTCTTTCGATGAAGACCATCGTAAGCTGGTCGGGATTTTTGTAGGGCAATGACCTGAGCAGCACGGCGTTGATCACAGAGAAAATCGAAGTATTCGCGCCAATGCCCAGAGCGAGCGATAAAATCGCTACGGCGGTGAAGCCCGGATTTTTCAACATCGTGCGAAAGGCATATCGAATGTCTTGAAATAGATTTTCCATAATCCCTCCGGGATTAATTAAGAATTACGAATTAAGAATTAAGAATCCCTGTTCGATTCCCAATTTTTAATTCTTAATTCTTAATTCGTAATTTGCTATTCATAGCGAAGCGCGACCATCGGGTCAACTTTCGTGGCGCGACGAGCAGGCACGAAACAGGCTCCCAGAGCCACTCCTGCCAGAATTAGCGGAATCGCTATGAACGTCGCAGTGTCGGTCACGCTTACGCCGAACAGCAGGCTCTCCATCAAGCGCGTGAGCAGGAATGCGCCCACCAGTCCCACGCCGATGCCGATTGCAACCAGCGCCATGCCTTGACCTGTTATCATCCTGAGCACGTCAGAAGATCGCGCGCCCAAAGCCATGCGAATGCCTATTTCGTGCGTGCGCTGTGTGACTGAATAACTCATCACGCCGTAGATGCCCACTACTGCCAGAATCAAAGCAACTGCGGCGAATATGCCGAGCAGCAGCATGTTGAATCGTTGCTCGGCGATGGAAGAAGAGATCGCTTGTTCAAAGCTCATGATTTCAGAGACGGGCAAATTTTTATCAATCGCCCAGACTTGGCCCTGCACCGCTGTCGCCAGTTGCAGAGGCTCGGAACTCGTGCGAACGACCAGCGTCAGGTAACGAGGGTTGGTCGCCTGAAGATGAGGCAAATACATTTCCGGTCGCGGCTCAGCCGTCCACCTGTCTTGCTTTACATTCTTCACTATCGCGACTATCTCGCGCGGGCGAGAAACTTCACCCGATAATTCAATGCGCTTGCCTAAGGGGTCTTCGCCGGGCCAGTAGCGGCGTGCCATCGCTTCGTTGATGATTATTGTGCCGTTTGATGTCTCGTTGTCGCGCTCAGTGAAACTTTCCAGCACAGTGGGATCCGAAGCTTGGAATTCACGTGACTTGAAGTCGCGGC
>JADMIO011667621.1_pt1 | contig 10979 bp, 10 predicted proteins | sample 8958161 | NCBI WGS metagenome assembly JADMIO01 (sample SAMN16585339, study PRJNA669376) | soil metagenome | isolation source: Crop rotation soil | place: USA: Cullars Rotation, Alabama | collected 2011 | reverse complement strand
TGTTGTTGTTGTTGTTGTTGTTGTTGTTGTTGTTGTTGTTGTTGTTGTTGTTGTTATTGCTATTGTTGTTCTTATTCTTTCTTGTCACCCATATCGGTCCTCTCCTTCTTTTTATTGTTGTATCATATACCGTATGTCCTTTCAATTTGATCGCCACATGTTGTATTTGTATCATATATAGACGTTGTGTTTTTTTGTTTGTTGTTGTTGATATTGGTTGTATGGATGGTGATATGGATATCGATGTTGGTGTTTCTGATATGGTTGGTGTCTCTGCTGATAGATATGATGATAATTGTGATGATGGATCATTGTTATTGTGTGCTTGTGTATCGATGGCAACCATTTCTTCGTCTAACAACAAAAAATCAAATATGATATACAAAAAAAAAAACATATGTGAAGATACATCAATTTTTGATTCCACGAGTTGCATGGATGGTTTCTCAACATGCATCAGCATGTCATTCCATGGAAATCGATTGCTCTATTGTGTATGATTGTGTGCGCGTGCTTACCTTCTCCTTCCTCCTCTTCTCCACCTTGATCTTCATCTTGATATTCTTCTTCCTCTTCTTCCTCCTCCTCTTCCTCTTCCTCTTCTTCTTCTTCACTCTCCTCTTCCTCTTGTTCTACACCTTGTATCGCTTGTCGTATTTCATCATCAGTGATATCATCATCATCATCATCATTCAGATTGAGACCAATATCATCAACAGGATCCATCTTTTGTTTATTTTTGTTTCTTTGTGTGTTTTGTTTATCTGTTGCTGTCTGAAGTTGTGTGTCGTTAATAAATTGTTGTGGGGTTGGGTGTGTGTGTGTACACTAGAGGCGATGGATTGGAGAAAGAAACTATGAATTCAAATCCAATGGCAACCAAATGAACACAACAAAACGTGCACAACAGTTGCATTGAAGCAACTAAAAAAAAGCATGCGATTGGAAAGCAATGGATGAGGTATCTGCAACACAAACCGAAACAAACGAACAGTCAGTTCTTGATGTGCTAAGCCAAGTGTTGGTTTAATTTAGCTAGATTGAGCTTATTTGAGCCAACAAGACATTCCTTTAGCTGGGAGGGTGGGATTTTTTGTTGTTGTTGTTGTTGGTTGCTAATTGCAATGTTTGAACGTGTTTTAATATTCTTGTTTTTGTATTTGTTTGTGTCGATTGCGTAAGGTTGCGATTGCATGTGATTGTCAGTGATGTTTTTGGGTGATTGTTTTGGCCAATCAAAGCAATTTGAACATCAATTTTTGAACTCCAGTCACTGGAAACTTGGAATTGTGACATGATATTTGTGCATTATCCATTATTATCATTATAGGGTACTTGATTCTCTATTCTTCTTTTTTTGTTTGTAGCTATAAACCTCATTCAAAAACAGCATGCCACGTAAACATGGACGACGAAAACCACATACCAAATCAACAAACACATCCACATCAACAACATCCACATCGCAATCCACATCAACAATATCCATTCCATCTGATATACAACAACAATTAGAGCAGATTTGTATCGGATTACAATCAGAGAATGATGATGAGATGATGAATAGTATCAATAGTAAGTTGATCGTGAGACACAAAAAAACAACGTGATGTATGATATTCTTCATATATATATATATATATATATATATAATACGATATTATGTACGTATATGTTAAGTCTGTGTATGCTGTTGGGGAATATATCGCGTATCAATGTTTCAATGTGTGCATGAACGTTTGAATGTACAATTCATTCATCATATATATGTGAACACACAAAATATGTTATTTCACATATCTTAATCATGTATATCAAATATATCTTTTTTTTAAAGTTCTCTGTGATCTTCCAATCACATCACCACTTCGTACATATATCACAACACAAACATATCCAATACCACATCTATTATATAATCTCATATATGATGCCATACAACAATATCATACAACAACAACAACATCAACATCAACAACAACAACAACAGAGATATCCTATCTCATACATATTATATCACGATTCATCAATGCATTAGGAAGTATATGTATGTCGATAGAGATATGTACATATATATGGGAACAGATACAACATGTGGATATAACAATACCAACAACATGCACATGTAGAGAGAAACAGCAACAACAACAACAACATCAACAACAACAACAACCATCCCATCCACTTCTCTCTCTCCTCATACCCCTCTTATCACACCCATATCCCCATCTACATAGTGATATCTTATACACATTATCATTTTTATATCAATCACATATCGCATGTCATATCTCCATCACACAACACAACATCATCTCATATCTATATCAACAATTACAAAAAATTACAACACATGAACGTATATCCAATATTGATGAAAATATACGTATATATAGTTTAGTATGTATACAAAGGATAGCAATATATCAGATATATCATCATGTGTTTGTTGAAGAGATGACAACAATACCAATATCAACAACAACAACATCAACAAATATACGTTCTATAACAACACCCATACCCATAACAACAACATCAACATCAACAACAACACCACCCACATGTCTCTCTCGCTTCCTCACCTTATTACATACATCACCCTCATTCACTGTACGTTTATTGATATTATCCATCATATATCATATATGTCATACTACATGTGATATATATATACAACATATACAAATATATGATATCCATGAAAATTTAAAAAAATTTCGTGTGTGTTGTATGGAGGAAGAGAAACAGAGAAAGATGAAAGTGAAGAGTGAGAAGAAGATGGAGAAGAAATCGTGGAGACGAATAGATGATAGTATGGAGGAACAGAAAGATACACCAAAACTGACATTGCCAGACACAACATGCACATCCATATCCACATCCACATCCACATCCACAGCCACATTGACATTTGCACCCGCACCATCATCATCACCCATGGAAATTGTCGAAGATGCAAGTAAAACACAACAATTGTTAGCATTGATTGATAGTATTTTGAAATTGGTGTCGTCATCAACAAACACAACAACAACAACAACAACATCAGGATCAGTCACATGACCCGCCTTGTTGCTATCTCCAAACATCGACAATTGCTTGCCATATTGACTACTAATCTCAAATGTACTTCGCTTGCATGCGTTCCTTTTGTTCCACCTTTGTATCACAAACATGTTGCCTATACTTTCGATGTCGTTTCGAGCATTCATGTTCGAATTCATGCGCTTGCGTGTCCGTATGTCCGTATACATTTGTAGCATGGATGCATGCAATGTTAATATGTGTTTGAACATCAACTCAAATTGACATTGTGAGGCACTAGCGATTAATGCAACGGCATATATATGCAAGGAACCAAAATGCAACAACAAGAACAACAAAAACAAACGAGTGAATGTATCTCATGGGATTCAACATAACACACTCATTGAAACAAAACGAATGCGCAATTCAGCACCGCGCGCAACAGCAATTGCAACAACACCACAAACACAAAAACAAAAGAGACAATAAGCACAAACATGCAAATACAAAGAAGCAAATCAAGACACAAACAGTCAACGCAAACAAAATGAACGAAAAGGGTGAAGACGAAACAAACAAACAAACAAACAAACAAACAAACAAACAACAAAGAAAAAATAGAGGGTTGCAAAAAATCGATTCGATTTGCTTTTTGTTTTGATACCAATGTATCACCCTCATATCATCTTATGTCATCCCCCATCTCCACAACACTTTTGTTATATCCATTTAATTCTCCATACGTGTATAATTTCCATGTGCAGCTCCTCCCACTGGCATTGGTTGTTGTTGTTGTTGTTGTTGTTGTTGTTGTTGATGATGTACATATGGTTGTGTCACTACCACATGTGATAATGTTGGTTGTTGATTAATTGGATATGCTTTCGGTTTTCTCATACAATAATAGATCCCCACACATATACATACACATACAGCTATGGAACCAACAATGATTGCAATCAATAATCCAATACCAAGTTTCACTGCATCGTTGATTGTTGATATAGATGGGGCTATACCACTACGTGACCAATAAACACCATCCTTTGTGAGCAACAACAAACATATACATGTACATGTGGGGGGAGTGGAAAAACGTCAACCATGCAAAAAAAAAAAACATGTACATGTGAGGAATGGTGTCAACACACATGATGTAATCGCGTGTTGACAACCGCACACATGTACACACACCCATATCATCATTCGGTCATGTTTACATACCGTACACTTATCATATTCAAACACATGTGCAAACGAGGTTTGTGTGCATTGTGTTTGATCATTGGATGGATAAAAAGCTAAACGAGTGGAGGACATCATCACCTATATATACATACATACAACATCATCACCATCCACCAACAACAGGAGGGATATCACATACACATATGTGCACATGATTAACCACAACACCTATATGTATACACCACATACAACATCATCACCACCAACAACAACAAAAGAGATATCACATACATATGCATATATCAAACACAACATAACCAACAAGCACAAAGAAATTATATCACGTCAAAAAATAATCAAACAAAAAATGGGGTGAAATTCATGTGGATGTTTTTTGTCATGATGAGTTGGACATCAAACAACAAAAAAAAATACAGCCACATCTCAACATCAACAACTCCAAACAAGACGAGAATGACATGACATAATAGAAGCATGCATGCGTTGCACAACATAACATACATCCTTGTGTGTATATATACATGAACATATGTATATGACATGATGAATGATAATTTTTTTTTTTTTCTTTTTCTTTTACATATACACATGTGCATAACGAAATGTATGTAGTAATAATGAAAAATGATGAATGACATGTACATATATATATATATATATATGTATATTTGGCTACCTGTGCATAACGAAATGAATATGTTGTTCCTCCAGATGTCACTGTTGATGGGAATGACATACACACACCATCATGAAATAACTAAAACACAACACACACACACACACACACACACACACACACACACACAAATGGATATACACAACACAAAGACAATACAAACAACGTATACAATCATATAACACACCTTACATACATACAGCATCATGGAATAACTAAAACACACACATGTGCATATCAACAACATCATTAACAACAACAACGACAAACACAAACAAAAGTACATACATATATCATCATGGAATAACTAACACACATGATACACACAACAACATCAAGACAACATAAAGACAAAAACAAAATGTACACACACATATGTATGTATATTTTTAAAATAATATATTACCCGCATATTTTATCAATGTTTTTCTACGTGCTAGTGTTTTGTGTTTTGATGTATTTGTGGTTTTGTACATGTATGTGTTGTTCATGATGCCCTTGTTATTTATATCATGTTAAATTGTGTCGTCGATGGATATATATATATATATGACTGTATATATGAACCAGTCCACATATACTTATATATATGTATGCATATATTACAATATTGTGGTTTTGTGTGTGTTTTGATGTGTTTGTATATATGTATATATGTATTACATATGATTGATATGAACCCGTGCAATCATCATTGTCGTACTGGAAGAATGTCACCTGTGCAACAACAACAAACAACAAAAACAAAAACAAAAAGAACAAAACATGAAACAAATATAACATACCCCCACAAGGCCAAGACATGCATTATTTTCAATTTGTTGTTTGCTTTGGCATGCATGTTCATGTTTTGTTTTGTCCCATATTGTTTTGTTGTTGTATACATACATCAGTTGCATTCACTCCACTTGTTGATTGAATGACATAATAATGATGATAGGAATAAAAACAAATAAAATTTCATTTTTGGGAGGGGGGGGGGGAATGAATGAATGAACTGCACAAAATTATACATATTTTGTTCAATCGACACAATCAACAACAACATGACCTGTTCATAGTTTTCTCTCGATTTCTCTCTCTTGATCTCTCTCTTGCTCTCTCTCTCTCTCACACACACACCACAAACAGCAGCGAACGAAGTGACTGCATTCTTTTCTTTTTTTCCAACAAGCATGTGCGTACAACCATGCAAGAAGGAGAATATGCACAAAATTTTTTTCATGTTGCGGAAATGTTTTTTCAACACATGACTGCGATACATACATCAACAATAAAGATTGACACAAAAAAAACACATACTAGTACGTCGATTTTGTTTGCATCCTGCACAAAAACCCCTGTTTGCAAAAAAAAAAAAAGAGGCTGCAAGATTTTTGTCCTTAAGAAACAAATTTGCTTTACAATAATGTTTTGATGTTGTGGAATATTCGACTTAAAAGTTCGGCTCATTGCTTATTTCCTTCAACATCCACAACAACAAATGGAACACCCAGGACCTTGAAAAAAAATCAAACAACATGAACAACAAGAACAACAATGAACAACAAAAACAATATTATCCAACAATACGGAGTGAAAATATAAATATGAGAGCAACCCCATGTGTTCGAATGTACCCTTGCTATATTCTTTTCTCAACTGCACAATTAACAAAACAAAACAAAAAAACATGTGCGAAAAAATTAAATGTGTGCAAACAACTGGTTTGTTATGTTTTCTTTTGTTCTCTGCTCTCATAAAGAAAATGAAAAAAAAACTCCCAAGAAAAAAAATAAAAAATTTCCATGACGTTTCACATGACATGTTTGTATTGGTTTTTGTGTTGTTTGTTAGAATTTTTTTCCCTTCCTCTCAAAAAAAAAAAAAGACACACACACACACACACAACAAAAAAAATGAAATTTCATTTCATGGTTTTATTGATATCATCATTGTTGTTGATGATGAATATCGTTGAATCAACAACAGTCGTGAATGAAAATCCAATGAATGTTAGTTACAATCAACAACAACACACAACAACAAACATACACACATAAAAACACACGCACATAAATTAAAAAAAAAAGGTGACATATGTTTTTTTGATGTGATATTGAAATACAAAAAATATGTTTTTTATTTTTTGAATGACATTGAATCATTTTTGTAATTTTTTTTTGGGTTTATATTTTTTTTTTGTGATCAACATGTATGTTGGTGTTGTTTGTATTTGTGTTGTGTGTATGTGTGATTGTTTTTTTTTGTTGACTAAGGTTACTTTATTTAAATACTCCAATAACGAATGCATGGGTTCATACATATCAACAGTACACCAACATACATAACTAACTAACAACAACAACAATAACAACAACGACATGCCATATATATAATGATGATGATGTATGTCATTCAATTCTACTGCTTAACAACAACAATAACAACAACATGACATATATATGATGATGATGTGTATCATTCATTTCTACTTTGCGCGCGCCCACCTAAAAGTGTTGTCGTTGTGATTTTTCATCTTGGGGTTTGCATTCATGTTATGTTCTTTTTTTTTTGGTTTTCTACTGAACCTCTTCTTCTTTTTTTGTTGTTGCCTTTTCCTGCTTGTCTCTGTCTGTTGTTGTTGTTGTTGTTGTCGTGTTTGTGATATTGTTTGTTGTGTTATGTTGTGTTATGTTGTCGTTATGTTGTTGTTGTTGTTTCTCTCACAAAAACATCCACCCCCAGTTGTTCAAACGTGGTACATGTACATTCGCAATATCGATTCCAGAAGGTTTTGTAACGGTAAAATATTTTTATTTTTTTTTGTTTTGTTAACAATGCAAACAACAATTTTGTTGTTGTTTGTTGTTTGTGCTGTTGTCTCAAGTTCATACTATTGTTTTGTAATTTTTGATTTGGTGTGTAATATATTTTTATGTTGTGTTATGTCTTATGTGTTATGTTTTGTTGGGATAGATTTTTACATATGATACATATTTAAATATGTATACGTCCAATCTTACTTTGTGTGCGCTGAAAGTTATGCATCCATTTGGTTATGATGAATGTGAGGTATGTATTGTGTATGTGTGTGTGTGTGTGTGTGTGTGTGTGTGTGTGCATTTTGATGATTCATGTGCGGTTTGAATGCATAAGGACACGCCAGAATATATCTATTGTTATTTCCCCCCCCTATTGATCACTGTTGTTCATGTATGTACATGTGTTGTTGTGATAGAATGGTTATTATTGGTCACTCAGTGGTACACCACCATCTCCATCTCCATCTCCATCTGATACTACATCTGTGACATTAGGTGTTGGTGCCATGATTGGAATTATTTTTGGTTCGTTAGCAGTATGTATAGCTATTGGGATTACGATTTATTTTTTCTATATCAGAAAAAAATCACATCCATCATCTACACAATCATCCATCAATCAACAACCACAACTAGCACATGTGGTTGTTACACAACCAATAGCAGTAGGAGTTGCAAATACGAATTATACACGTATGGAGAATTAATTATAAATGGATCCCGGAATAAACAAAGTGTTAAGGTTGTGGAGATGGGGGTGACATGTACATTGATATCAAAACAGAAGCATATCGAATAGATTTGCAATCCTCTGGGTTTTTTCTTTCTTTGTTTGCTTGTTTGTTTCTTCTTTACCTTTTTTCGTTGATTTTGTTTGCGTTGGCTGTTTTGATTTGCTTCTTTGTATTTGCATGTTTGTTCTTAGTTGTTCTTATTGTCTCTTTTTGTTTCTGTGTTTGTGGTGTTGTTTGCAATTGTTGTTGCGGTGGTATGTTCGGGATCGCCATTCATTTTTTCTTCATGAATGTACTGTGTGTAATGTTGATAGCATGATATTGCACTGCCTTGTTTTTTTGCAATTGTTGCATTGGATTTCACACCATCTTATCACATCAACATATCCATATCCATTGTTGAGTTGATGTTTTCATTTTTGAACTGTACGTCAAACAACTTGTACATACATGCATGCATACATGCCAACAAATGGAATACACACACGTGTGAATATGAACAATCAAATGAATCATGGATGTGCATTGCATGCATATGCATATGATGATGTGACATGAACATGACAAAATCCTTATATAGTATTGGGATGCAATAAATTATAAACGAATTGCATACTGAAAACACATCACACTATACGAACACACACATTCATACTACACTCACACAATCCATCTATGATTTATTCTTCAGATTCTTCTTCCTATGATACGAATATAGCATGACATGGACAGAAACACATCAACAATTGCACATTGACGTTGATATTACAAGCTTGCTTGTGCTTTAATTTGTGTTGTACGATTCAATATTGAACGATGCATATATATATATCCGTATGTTTGTATGTTGTGTGGTGGTTGGTGTGTACGTAGATGATGTGTGCTTACCTCTGCTTCTTCTTCTGGTTCCACTTCTGTTCCTGGTGGTAAATTTGGAAATCGAACAGGAATCACTTCATGAAATAATTTCTATACATCAACACACATACATCATAACATATAAAATATGTACATGTCACATCCATCAATAATATAGCATAAATCATGTGTGCACAGTGATCACTGTGAACAATCATATTTTGTTCTGTTGCTGTTGTTGTTGACTTGTTGTCTACTTGGTGTTCTCTGGTACTTCATGTCATATCATATCATGTCATGTCATGTCATGTCATATCATGTGTGCCTATGATTCATCTTCTATTCTTTGTGTTTCTTCATTCGCATGTATTTTTATGTATTTTTGATCCAAACATGATGACATGACATGACAAAAAGACATATGACGTATACATGATATGACCAATTAACATGCCAGCAAACACATTACACACATACACACACATACACCCAAAAGATGATCATCAACATCACATGCACACACAGACATGATTCATGTGAGATCTCAACCAGATCCCAAACAACTTACCCCTCGATTATTGACAGCCCACATGGTATTGAAAAATTCATTATATACATAGCCACCCACAACTAAACAACGACAAACACAAAAAAGCACCATAAAACATATGCCAATATCGTTCATTCCATCATCATCCACTCATCATGCACACACGTCATAAATGTTCGATCTACATACACCAAGATACTATCATGGAACAATATGACACAACGATTACATCGGGAAACAACTGCACATCAAAACTTGTTGAGTAACAACATCATGGGTACAATAAACGTTTGCCTCGGTGTGCTGTGTCAACTTTCTCATTCTCATCCTCATATGTTGCAACTATTTCCATCGTTTCTTTCACTTGCATCATCTCTGAAAAAAACTGTCTGTCGTGAATGTGTGTGTTATGGTTGTGCCTGTAACTATGTCTATGTATTTGTCTGTTGCCTTGTTTTGTGTTTGTGTCTATGTCTGTGACTGGTGTGTATTACACACTACTCCAATCACGATCGATATACTTGTTGATGTACAAGATATTGATGAAGACATATGTGTTGATGTAATTTTTTTCTGGGGGGTGGGGGGGGGATATGTACACTTATGTTTGTTGATCGTATCGACGTGATGATGTGATATTGCTTGTAATTAACGATCATCATGACATCATGACATATCAGGTCCGTCCATACAGTGACATATAAGCAATATGCATGTAGATGTGGATGTGGATATGGATATAGATTGATCTTTCTAGCTGCTACGTCCATTAAGTCATCTTCCGCATGTGTCATTGTATTTGATGAATGTGTTTTGGATTTGACGCCACATTATATGATGTGATATCAAAATTTTTTGATAGCATTGTATACAACATATGGGTGTATTAATAGACACATGCATATATAGAAACATGCATCTATATATACATATATATATATATATATATATATTTTCATAATATGTCGACATATATATATCAATATATACATGTTGACATCGTTTATTAAGCATTTTACTTACTTGCAACAGTCACTGTGGTTAATGCATAGAGTGGTGTAGATTGAAATAAATTGAGATAGGCAAAACGTTTGATGGAGGAACCAACTAAATGGAAA
>JADMIO011135964.1_pt1 | contig 10979 bp, 13 predicted proteins | sample 8958161 | NCBI WGS metagenome assembly JADMIO01 (sample SAMN16585339, study PRJNA669376) | soil metagenome | isolation source: Crop rotation soil | place: USA: Cullars Rotation, Alabama | collected 2011 | reverse complement strand
ACAACTTGTCCACGTGGAATTCTAAGCTTAGGATCCCAATGTGCTGGAAAGATCAGCGCGAAGAGCTGGCCGAGCAGGAGAGCCATCAGGAAGCTGATCAGCACGAAGGCCCCGGCCGCGCCGAGCAGGATCCCGTCCGTCCAGCTGTGCGCATGGAGCGTCTCGTAATCGAGCCGCGGCTGTCCGGCGTCGCGAACGGTCTGGAACAGGGGCACGGCGATGGTCAGGGTCAGCAAGGCGGCGAAAAGCTGCCATCCCTCGTTCGATCCCCAGGAGGACCAGCTGCCGTTGCGCCAGGCGACGCCGCCCACGACCAGGCCGACGGCGAGCGCGAAGCCGGCGGACCACAGCCAGCGCCGGCGCTCGAGCGTGAAGGCGAAGGCGATGCCCGCGCTCGTCACCAAAGCGGCGGCGCCGAGCCGAAGCGGATCGTCCGTCCATCGCCAGGGCTGGTCGCCCCGGATCAGCAGGTTGAAGACGAACCCGGCGAGCCCACCCATGACCAGGAGCAGCACCGCCCGCGCGGGCCAGCTGCGCGTCTCGTCTTTGTCTTCCATTGCGATCCCCCCTGACGGCGAGCAGAAGCCGCGACGGTTCGCATGTCAATGTGCAGGGGCGATGCAGGCGCGAAGGTGGTTCGGACTTTTCCGCGGACGGCCGGCGCCGGCGCCGCGCACCTTAGGCCGGCGGGTTCTCGTACTTCATCGCGCCGACCTCGTTGCCCTCGGTGTCGAGGAAGCGGATGAGCACGCCGACGGTGGGGATCGGCGCATTGTCCATCACGATCGTGCCGCCGTTCGCGACCACCCTCTCCTTCACCGCGTCGACGTCGTCGACCGAGAAGGTGCATTCGAAGCCGTTGAGGCCGCTCCCGGTGCGCGGCTGGTGGCGCTTGTGCATCAGGCCCGTCACGCCCGGCGAGGCCTCGTCGCCGGTGTGGATGAGGTAGAAGCCCGGCGGCCCCCAGGGCTCGAACACCCAGCCGAACACATTCTCGTAGAAAGCGACGGCACGGTCGGTGTCGTCGACATGGATGGCGAAGGAGCCGAGGTTCGCGGTCATGGGGCGAGACTAAGGCGACTGGCGCCACTGTCGCAATCCCGCTAGAGCGGCAAAATATGTCGCCGAAGCGTCGCACGCGGGCGGACGAGCCCTTCCTTCTGGTCCGAAGCCTCGCCTCCGACCACAAGGCCGGCAACTCGATCGAGCATCACGCGCACGACTGGCACCAGCTCATCTACGCCTCGGCGGGCGTGCTCACCGTCTGGACCGAGGCCGGATCGTGGGTGGCGCCGACGCAGATGGCGATCTGGGTGCCGGCCGGCACCCGCCACGGCATCCGCTTCGCCGCCGGAAGCGCCTTTCGCACGCTCTACCTGCGGCCCGGCTGGCGCGGCGACCTCCCCGACCGCTGCAGCGCCGTCGCCGTTTCGCCCCTGCTGCGCGAGCTGATCCTCAAGGCGGTGCGGACCGGCATGCTCGATTCGCGCGATCCGGCCGAAGCGGCGCTCGCCCTGCTGATCGCCGAGGAGTTCCGCCAGGCGCGGGTGCCGCCGTTCGAGCTGCCGCAGCCCGCCAGCCCCGCCACCCGCCGCGCCGCCGCGTTGATCGAGCAGGGCGCGGAGCCGCTCGACGGCGCCGCGCTGGCCCGCGCGGCAGGCATCGGTCAGCGCACGCTGGAACGCCGCTTCCGCGCCGAGACCGGCCTCGGCCCCTCTGCCTGGCGCCGCCAGCGCGGGCTGCTCGCGGCGCTCGAGCGGCTGGCGGCGGGCGCGCCGGTCAAGGCGGTCGCCGCAGAGGCGGGCTATGCGACGCCGAGCGCCTTCGTCGCCGCCTTCCGCGCCGCCTTCGGAGTGACGCCGGGCCGCTATTTCGAGCGCGATTAGCCCCGCGGCTTGCCAAGCGCCGCCGCATGGGCTTGGGGCTGCCGCCATGCTGGCAAGACGTTTTCTGTGGATCGTAGCGGGGCTGACCCTGCTCGTGGTGGCGGGGGCCCTGCTCTACCGCCTGTTCGAGCCGCAGCTGATGAAGCTCGCAATGGTGCCGACCACCCGCTTCGAAACGGCGCCGGCGGTCGATCCGCATGCCTATGATGCGGCCGGCATGTGGATCGCGCGTCCCGACATCCCGAACAATCCCTCGCTGTGGACGCCGCAGGGGGTCGCCCGCTCCGGGCCGGCGCAGGCGGAAATCTTCTTCATCCACCCCACCTCCTATTTGCAGAAGTCGCGCTGGAACGCGCCGCTCGACGATTCGGAATCGCAGTGGCGGGCGCGCCTGTTCGTGCAGAGCCAGGCAAGCGCGTTCAACGATGTCGGCGAGGTCTGGGCGCCCAAATACCGGCAGGCGACCTTCGGGGCCTTCCTCACCAGCAAGGCGGATGCGGGCAAGGCGCTCGACTTCGCCTATCGCGACGTCGTCGCCGCCTTCGACTGGTTCCTCGCCCACGCGCCGAAGGACCGGCCGATCATCCTCGCCGCCCACAGCCAGGGCAGCTACCATCTGATGCGCCTGCTCGCGGAGCGGATCCGGGGCCGGCCGGAGGCGAAAAGGATCGCCGCCGCCTATGTCGTCGGCTGGCCGATCTCGGTCACCGCCGATCTGCCCTCGCTCGGCCTCCCCGCCTGCGAGCAGCCGGGCCAGGCGCGCTGCATCCTAAGCTGGCAGAGCTTCGCCGAGCCCGCCGACCCCAAGATGATCACCGACGTCTACGACGCCTCGAAAGGCGAGGACGGCCTCCCCCGCGCCGGCTCGCCGATGCTTTGCGTCAATCCGGTCACGGGCGTGCGCAATGCAGCCGCGCCGGCCGCCGCCAATCTCGGCACGCTCGTCCCCAACGAGACGCTGACCGACGGCAAGCTGCAGGCGCCGGGCGTCCCCGCCCGCTGCGACGTGCGCGGCTTCCTGCTCATCGCTTCCCCGCCCGCGCTCGGCCCCTATGTGCTGCCGGGCAACAATTACCATGTCTACGACTACGCCCTCTTCTGGGCGAACATCCGCAAGGATGCGGCCGCGCGGCTGGCGACGTTCGAGGGCTCTTCCCGTCATCCCCGCGGAGGCGGGGATCCAGAGTGAGTCAGTACCAGTCACAGATGCCCGTCTGGACTCCCGCCTACGCGGGAGTGACGAGGACGGGATGATCACGGCGAGCGCCCTCGACTATCGCGACGCCCTCCCCGAGGGCGGGCGTCTGCTCGGCCTCGACGTCGGCACGAAGACGATCGGCCTTGCGCTGTGCGACGCGGGCTGGACGATCGCGACGCCGGCCGAGCTGGTCCGCCGCGGCAAATTCTCCGCCGATCTCGAAAAGCTGAGGGCTCTCGCCGAGGCGCAGCAGGTGAAGGGGCTGGTCGTCGGCCTTCCGCTCAACCTCGACGGCACCGACAGCCCCCGCACGCAGTCGGTCCGCGCCTTCGCCCGCAACCTCGAGCCGCTCGGCCTCCCCATCCTGCTCTGGGACGAGCGCTGGTCGACCCAGGCGGTGACCCGCACGCTGCTCGACGCCGACGCCAGCCGCGCCCGCCGCGCCGAGCTGGTCGACAAGATGGCCGCCGCCTACATCCTCCAGGGCGCGCTCGACGCGCTGACGATGGGCTGACGCCGCCGCTGTAACTTTCGCCCCGGTTACGGCTCCTGCTCTCAGGAGGTCGCGAATGAGCGGGGACGAAGATCAAAGCGCGCCGATCGCATCGAAGCGCCACACTTTGATCCTCGGCGGGATCCTGCTCGGGCTCGCGGCGGCGGGGCTGATGATGCTGGCGCGCCAAGGCGGCGGCAGCGCACCCGCGGCTTCCGGCGGGGCGCCGCTCTATCTCGGGCTGATCGCCGCGGAATGGGGGCTGTTCCTCTACGTCCGTGCCGGCCTTCGCGCCCGCGGCACGACGGTCGGCAGCCTGATCAGCGGCCGGCCGCTGACGGCGCGCAACCTCGCTGTCGACCTGCTGGTCGGCGCGGTCGTGCTGGCGCTGTTCATCGGCGCCGAATGGCTGCTCGGCCGCCTGCTCGGCGCCGGCGACCAGGCAGGGGTGCAGCCCCTGCTCGTCCGGCGCGCGGCGGAGATTCCGCTCTGGATCCTGCTCTCGCTGAGCGCCGGCATCGTCGAGGAGTTCGTGTTCCGCGGCTATTTTCAGCGCCAGCTCGGCGCCCTGCTCGGCAGCCCTTGGCTCGGGCTCGTCGCGCAGGCGCTGCTCTTCGGCGTCTCGCACGGCTATCAGGGCGGGGTGCAGATGCTGAAGATCAGCCTCCTCGGCCTGCTGTTCGGCCTCGCCGCCTTGCTGCGGCGGAGCCTCGTTCCCGGCATGGCGGCCCATGCGGCGGCCGACATGATCGGCGGCTTGGCCGCTCTCAGGTGACCTTCGAGGAGCTCTACCGGGGCCATGCGCGCGAGGTCGGCCGCTTCGCTTTCTACCTCACGGGCGACGCCGCCGAGGCGGAGGATATCGCCTCCGAGACCTTCGTTCGGGCGTGGGCGGCGGAAGCGCCGGCGCGGGCGCGGAGCCTTCGCGCCTATCTCTTCGCCATCGCCCGGAACCTCCACCGCCGCCGCCACGCCCTCGCCCAGCGCGAGCGCCCGCTCGACGAGGCGGGCGAGCGCGCGGGCGGCGACCTCGAGGCGGAGCTGATCGGCCGCAGCGAGCTTGGCGGCATCCTCGCTCTGCTCCAGGCGCTGCCGGAGGTCGACCGCGCCGCCCTCCTCATGCGCGCCTTCCACGGCCTCCCCTATGAGGAGATCGCGGCCGCGCTCGAAATCTCGCTGCCCAATGCGAAAGTGAAGGTCCACCGCGCCCGCGCGCGGCTGGCAAGGATGAGGGAAATGCCATGAACAGCGCCCCGGACGTCGACCGCGACGTGATCCTCGATCTGCTGCCGCTCTACGATGCCGGCCTCGCCTCGCCCGCGAGCCGGCGGCTGGTCGAGGCGTGGCTCAGCGCGCAGGGCGGCGATGCGCGGGGCCGCATCATGAGCGACGCCGCCGACGCAGCCGCCGAGCTCGACGCCCTGCTCCGCGCCAAGCGGCTGCTGCGCCGGCAGAGATGGCTGTTCGGCGGCGCGGTCGGCTTCACCGCCTTGTGCTTCAGCCTCGAGATCGAGCTTGGCGGCACAATGCCGGTCGTGCGCCTGCTCGCGCTCGAGCATCCCCTCGCCTTCGTGCCGGTCATCGCCGGCGCCGCCTTGCTGTGGCTGCTCTACTTCCGGCTGAAGGCGAAGCTGCGCTAGGGGGAAGATGCCTTTCCCGTCACATCCCTCCCCGCTCATCCTGAGTAGCCGTTGAGCCTGTCGAAACGGCGTATCGAAGGACGCACAGTTGCCGAATCCGTCCTTCGATACGGGCCCTCGACAAGCTCGGTCCCTACTCAGGATGAGCGGAAAACTCCGAACGCGTTTCACTCATCGGCGCCGGGCGGAACCAGCCGGTCACCGAGTAACGCGGCGCGGGCGCGAAGGGCGCGACCAGGCTGACGCTGTGCCGGACCGGCACGCGGAAGAGGTTGAGCGCGTTCATCCGCGGCACCAGCCCCTGCTCGACGTCGCCGCGCTCGTCGTGAAACAGCAGCAGGCCGCCCCATTCCGGACGCCAGCCGTCGGTCAGCCCCAGCACGTAGGCGGCGATGCGGCCGGTCTCGTCCTCGCGGTCGTTGTGGACGGTGAGGAAATGGCCGGGCGCGTAGCGCGTCGCCTGCGCCTGGGCGAAGCCGACCGCGCCGTCGCCGGTGATCGCGCGCAGCAGCTCGATGACCGGCGCGCTCGACAGGAAGCGCGCGAATTCGCCGGCGAGGCCGTCGTCCGCGGCGCCTTCCCCCACCGTGTCGATGAGGCGGATCCGGTCGAAGAGATAATGGAAGGCCTTGCCGGCCGGCGGGGCGGCGAGCTTCGCGAGCGCCTGGCGCTGGGCGGGCGATGCGTCGGCGGCAATCTCGGACGCCGGCGCGCCGGCGCGGAAGGCGAGCCGCCAGTCGGCGCGGGCCTGGAGATGGTCGCGCAGCGCCTCGGCCTGGCCGGGCGCGAGGAAGGGGCGGATCTGGATGCGGCCGGTGGCGGCATAGAGGTCGCGCAACGCCGCCGGATCGATACCGGGATCGAGGCTGAAGGAGGAAGGCGGGCTCACCCGGCCTTCGCACCATCCCGCTTGTCATGCGTCAAGCGCCAAAGCGGCACGGCACGCGTTGCGAACGGCGCGCGCCGACCCTAAAGCCGCCGCCGATGCCGCGCGCCTTCGTCCACCGCCACCTCCTCGGAATCGAAGGCCTCTCGCGCGACGACATCCTCTTCCTGCTCGACGAGGCCGAGCCCTGGATCGAATTCAGCCGCGGCCGGCGCAAGCAGGACCAGCGGCTGGCCGGCCTCACCCAGTTCAACGTCTTCTTCGAGAATTCGACGCGGACGCTCTTCTCGTTCGAGGTCGCGGGCAAGAGGCTCGGCGCGCAGGTCGCCAACTTCCACGCCATCGGCTCGAGCGTGCAGAAAGGCGAGAGCCTGATCGACACCGCGCTCACCCTCGACGCGATGCGGCCCGACGTGATGGTGATCCGCCATTCGGAGACCGGGGCGCCGCACCAGGTGGCCGAGTTCGTCTCCTGCCCCGTGATCAACGCCGGCGACGGCACCGGCGAACATCCGACCCAGGCGCTGCTCGACGCGCTCACCATGCGCCGGCGCAAGGGTCGGATCGAGGGGCTGAGAGTCGCGATCTGCGGCGACATCCGCCACAGCCGCGTCGCCGGATCGAACATGAAGCTGCTGCCGAAGCTCGGCGCGGAATTGCGGGTGGTCGGCCCCCCTGCCTTGCTGCCCGAGGACACTGGCGGCATCCCCGCCTTCACCGACCTCGACGAGGGCATTGAAGGCGCCGACGTGGTGATGATGCTGCGCATCCAGCGCGAGCGGCTGGAGGCGGGCGTCGCCGGCTCGCTCGAGGATTTCCACGCCCGCTACGGCCTCACCCGCGCCCGGCTGGACCGCTCGGCCGCGCCCGATGCGCTGGTCATGCATCCGGGGCCGATGAATCGGGGGATCGAGATCGACGGCGCGCTCGCCGACGATCGGGAGCGCTCGGCGATCCTCGATCAGGTGGAGAATGGAGTCGCCGTCAGGATGGCGATGCTCGACCTGCTGACGCGGGACCGGCGTTAGGATCGCGTCGGCGCACGCAACCCAGGTTGCTCCCCGGCGAAGGCCGGGGCCCAGTACGGCGTCTGAACTGGACCCCGGCTTTCGCCGGGGAGCAGGGTTGGCGTCATAGGAACGACCTCAGCGCGAGGCGTAGCGCGTTGCCCACTGGGTGGGGGCGTCGCCCGCCACGGCGCGGACGAAGCAGGCGCCGCCCTTGGCGCGGATCGAGCCGCAGGTGCGGTCGGCCTCGGCGCGGCTGGCGAAGCCGGCCACCGACAGGCGGTGGAGCGTGCCCTTGCCCTTGACGTCGATCGTCGTGCTGAGCGGCGTCAGGGAGGCGAAGCCGTAGCGCTTCAGGACCTGCGACCAGGCGCGCTCGACGGCATTGGCCGAGCTGAACGCGCCGAGTTGGACGGCGTAGCGGCCGATCGGGGCGCTGGAGGCATGCGGCTGCTGGGCGTGCGGCATCTCGAAGCCGGCCGGACGGGCGCGGAACGGACGGCCGGAGCGGAGAACCGCCGGCTGGGGAGTCACCAGCGACTGGACGGCGGACGCGTAGAGCGGCTGCGTGGCGCCTTCGCCCTGGGGCTTCGGATCCTGCGAATCGCGGACCGTCGCGGCGAGCGACGGCGTTTCGGGCGCCGCGGAAGCGATGGCGACCGGCGCCGGCGGCGCCGGGATCGCGACGGGCTCGGCGGCGGCCTGGACCACCGGGGCCGGCGCGGGCGCGGCTTCCGGGGTCGGCGCGGCAGCAGCCGGAGCGGCCGGGGCTGGATCGGCGGCGGCGAGCGCGGTCGGCGCCGGCGCGGAGACGAGGGCGAGCCGCTCGGGCTGGCCGGCATCGGCGGCCGGGCGGACGCCGAGCAAGGCGGCGACCTGGTCGGCGCCGCTGTCGGGCCTGGCGAGCGCCGCCCACTGGGCGAGGCGCGTGCCGAGGTCGGCCGGCGAGACGTCCTGCGACGCGGTCACCCGCGCCTTCTGCCAGTCGCCGGCCATCGCATAGGCGAAAGCGAGGTTCTGGCGGATGCGGCCGCTGGCGCCGTTGGCGTGGGCGGCGGGTTCGAGCAATTCGATGGCGCGGGCCGGCTGGCCCGCCATCGCATAAGCGAGGCCGACATCGGCCGGCGGGGCGCTCTGCACGATCGAATCGAGCATCGCGACCGCGGCGGCGCTGCGGCCCTGGGCGATGTCGCAGAGAGCGATGCTGAGCGACGCGCGCTGGTTGCCGGGGTCGAGCGCGATCACATCGCCATAGGTGGTCTCTGCCGACTGGAAGCGGCCGCTGCGCAGATAGAGATCGGCGAGCAGCATGCGGTAGGCGACGTCGCGCGGGCTCGCCGCCACCGCCTGCTCGGCGAAGGGAAGCGCCGTGGACGCATGGCCCTTGGCGACCTCGGCCTGGGCGCGGGCGAAGCTGTCGGCCGCCTCCTTCGCGGCCCGGGCCGGATTGGCCGAGGCCGAAGCCGGACGCATCGCGTCGGCGGCCGGCTTGCAGGCCACCATCGTCACGCCGATCGCCAGCGCCGAGACGGCGAACTTGATCCCGATGTTCCTCGTCATGCTCGTCACTCCGATCAACGGCTGCGCTGCCCCGCCTCGGCGGGCACGCGTTCGGCCAGCGCCTCGAGCTCGGGGAGCGAATTCAGGAAATCGTCCAGCGCGCCGGTCACCAGCTGCTGGGCGGAAAGGCGCGTCACCGCCGAGGCGAGGCGCAGCTTCAGGTGCCGCTCCGGATCGAGCCGAAGGGTGAAGGCGGCCTTGGCCTTGACGCTGGCGGGCGCGGCGCGGCGGCGCGGCAGCTCGACCACGTCGGCCTCGCTGAAGCTCTCGCGAAGCGCGCGCTGCTGCTCGACCACCGGCGGCGGCGCGTGCGGCTTGCGCGCCAGCGGCGAGCTTCCGGCGGGGATCTCGGCCGGCGCCTCCTCGAATGAGGCACCTTCGAACGAGGCCTCCTCGAACGGGGCCTCGTCGAAGGGGGCCTCGTCGAACGAGGCTTCCTCGAAGGGCGCCTCCTCGACCGAAGGCTCCTCGACCGAATGCTGCTCGTGGGCGCGCTCCTCGTGCGCCGGCTGCTCGCAGGCCGGCTCAGCGGAATGGCCGTGGCGCGGCGCCGGGGTCAGGCCGATCGGGCCCTGGTGCGAGTGGAACTCGTCCTCGGGCCCCATGTCGTTCCAGCCGAGATCCTCGAGGCTGCCGCCGAAGCCGGCGCCGCCGAGATTGGTGCCGAAGCCGTTATAGCCCTGGGGCCGCATCGCCGGCTTGGCGCCGCCCTTGCGGGCCAGCAGGCCTGAGGAGAGGGACGCGTAGGGTTTGCTGTCCGCCATTTCGGCCTCCGCTTACTGGCCGACGACGCGCCGGCCGAAGCCGGCGGCGGGACGCGACATGACGGGATGGGCGGCATAGCCGGCGCCCGGAGCGGAGAAGATGGTGCGGCGGAAATTCTTTTCGAGCCGGTCCGAGATATAGTCCCAGAGCTCGACCACCTCCCTGGCGGAGCGGCCGTTGGGATCGATCTCCATCACCGTCCGGCCGTCGATCATCGAGGCTGCGAAATCGGTGCGGTGGTGGAGGGTGACCGGGGCGACGGTGCCGTGCTGTGAGAGGGCAACGGCGGCTTCGTAGGTGATCTTGGCCTTGGGCGTCGCCGCGTTGACGACGAAGATGAGCGGCTTGCCGGCGCGCTCGCAGAGGTCGACGGTGGCGCCGACGGCGCGAAGGTCGTGCGGGCTCGGCCGGGTCGGGATGAGGACCAGCTCGGCGACCTGGATGACGCTCTGAATCGCCATGGTGATGGCGGGCGGCGTGTCGATCACCGCCAGCTTGAAGCCCTGCTGGCGCAGGATCTCGAGGTCGGCGGCGAGCCGGGCGACCGTGGTCTGGGCGAAAGCGGGCATCTCCGCCTCGCGCTCGTTCCACCAGTCCGCGAGCGAGCCCTGCGGATCGATGTCGATCAGGCAGACGGGACCCGCGCCGGCGAGCTCCGCCTGCACGGCGAGGTGCCCGGACAAGGTGGTCTTGCCCGATCCCCCCTTCTGCGACGACAATGCCAAAACGCGCATGTTATCCCCTCGGCTGCCCGTTCATCTCGCCGCGGGTTTGCGCCGGAAATGGCTAAAGTTCGGTTAACGGACGCGGCCGAAGCGGCCCGAAAGCGCGTAAAAATCCGTTGCCGCCGTGCCTGTTATGCTAAGGACGGCTTAACGCTTGCAGATTAAAGGCTTCGTGTCCGGCCGGCCGTGGGGAGAGTGTTCCATGCGCGTATCGTCTTTGCACCTGATGGCGGCCGCGGCCGCGGCTTCCCTGGTCCTCGCCGCCGGCATGGCGTCGGCTGACGTCAAGACGGGCGTCGACGCCTGGCAGCGCGGCGATTTCGCCGCCGCCGTCGCCGAATGGCGGCCGCTCGCCGACGAAGGCGATGCCGACGCGCAATATAATCTCGGTCAGGCCTACAAGATGGGCCGCGGCGTCCCCGCCGACATGCGCATCGCCCAGACCTGGTACGAGAAAGCGGCGCAGCAGGGCCACCCGCAGGCCGCCGCCAATCTCGGCCTCATCCTGTTCCAGAACGGCGAGAAGCAGCGGGCGGTCCCGTGGCTGAAGATGGCCGCCGACGCCGACGATCCGCGCGCCGAATATGTCCTCGGCACCGCGCTCTTCAACGGCGACATTGCCGGCAAGGACTGGGTCCGCGCCTACGCCCTGATGAGCCGGGCGGCGGCGCAGGGCTTCCCGCCCGCGGCCGCCAACCTCCAGTCGATGGACCAATATATTCCCGAGGGTCAGCGCCGGCAGGGCCTCGCCATGGCCGAGCAGATCTTTCCAGCACAGTGGGATCCGAAGCTTGGAATTCACGTGACTTGAAGTCGCGG
>JADMIO012720482.1_pt1 | contig 10980 bp, 8 predicted proteins | sample 8958161 | NCBI WGS metagenome assembly JADMIO01 (sample SAMN16585339, study PRJNA669376) | soil metagenome | isolation source: Crop rotation soil | place: USA: Cullars Rotation, Alabama | collected 2011 | reverse complement strand
AAAGTTCAAGGTCAGAACTTCAAAGTTCAAGGTCAGAACTTCAAAGTTCAAGGTCAGAACTTCAAAGTTCAAGGTCAGAACTTCAAAGTTCAAGGTCAGAACTTCAAAGTTCAAGGTCAGAACTTCAAAGTTCAAGGTCAGAACTTCAAAGTTCAAGGTCGGAATTTCAAGATTCAGGCTCGGAACTTCAAAATCCGAACAAAACGCAGCTACACCCTACACCCAACCCCCTACCCCCTCATGGGCATCGTCGCGATGCGTTGTGGCAGGTGGAGCGGGTGGCGCGCGATCCGGGGCCGCTGTATGAAAAGTTGGAAGAGGCGGGTGGCTCGCCGCTTCAGCCGATGACTTTGAATGAACGATTGAATGCGGATTTGCGGGGGACGGGCATCACGATTGGCCGGCATCCGATGGCGCATCAACGCGCGTGGCTCGACACGATGAGCGTTACGCCGGCTGGTGATCTAAAAAAAGCGCGCAACGGTATGTGGGTGAAAGTTGCCGGCTGGGTGATTGTGCGTCAGCGGCCGGGGACTGCGAAAGGATTTGTGTTTTTGAGCATGGAAGACGAAACGGGCATCGCGAACGTGATCGTCACGCCGCAGCTTTTCGAAACCAATCGATTGGCGCTGGTCAACTTTCCGTTTCTTTTGATCGAAGGTGTGTTGCAGCATCAGGACAACGTGGTGTCAGTCAAAGCCCGGCGGATTCAGCCTCTGGAGATGAAGGTTGAGAGTCCCGGGTCTCACGATTTTCATTGAGCGTGTCAGAAGCCAGACCGTCAGGGAGGGCAAGTTGCAGAAGAGAATTCGCCGCGGATGAACGCGGACATCGCGGATAGAAACTCATTTAGTTCTTATCCGCGTTAACCTGCGGCCAGTATCTGCTGCAACTTGCCCTCCCTGACGGTCGGGCTTCTGACACAAAAAAGGCGGGCCGTAGCCCGCCTCTGGATGACGAATGAGCGATTGAATTATGGCCGCTTGCGTGGCGGTGTCTGAGGCTTGGTCTTTTCCGGCGTGACGTTGGCCTGCTGCTTCATCGTCGCGATCAAGTCCTTGGCTTCGGCCTTCATCTGCGCCTGAGTATCAGGCGCCTTGTCAACAAATCGCTGCAGATAATTCGAGGCTTCCTGATATTTGGCTTTGTCATTGTTATTGAGCGAGCCGAGCGTGAAAAGCGACTGACCGATGCGGAGCAGCGCATCTGAATCGTCCGGATTCTTTTCCAGAATCTTCTCGTACTGGGCTACGGCTTTTTCATAAGACGCCTGGTCTCCGATGCTTCCGGCTGCGTCAAAAAGTACCTGGGCATATTCCTTTTCGACTTTCGCTTTTTTCAGCGGATCCGTTTCGGCAGCGATAAACTCCTCATACGCGGCTGCCGCAGCCGGGCCCTTCGTGGGGTCAACCAGGGTCGCGACGAACGACATGGCTCTGGCACGCGCCGACAGGGCAAAATACCTGTTGGTAGTGCGCTGCGTTTTTTCAGTGGCGTCAGCCGGAGCCGGCATCTTATCGATTAATTCGATAGCTTTGGTAGCGGCCTCGGCGGCGGCGGTAAAGTCGGCTTTAGCTGCCTGTTTACCGGCATCATCATTTGCCTTAAGGGCGGCGTTGTAGCGCTCGACTGCGCGCGTACGCAACGCTTCAGATTTATTACTCAACAGCGACGGGATGCCCGGATGATCAGGGTCCGCCGCTATTCCCGTGTCGTATTGTTTGATGGCTTCGTCGTAGTTCTTGGCCAGCAAGGCGGTATTACCGGCTTTGAAGGCGTCGCTGATAACCTTATTAGCGTTCTCAACCTTCTTGTTGCTTTCCAATATCTCGGCGTTCTTTTTAGCGATTTCATCGGCTTTGGCTTTCTCGGCAGCACTATCGCCGCCACCGCCCGCAGCCGGAACGTTGCCGCCCTTACCCGCGGCTATCGCTTCGGTCTCCGTCAATTTCTTACCGTCGCCGGGCGACATGATGACGTCCACCGGTTGATCGTTACGGGCCTTTACGCTGCCTCTGGCCCAGGGGCTTGCACCGGGCGCACTAACCGAAACTGTATAAGTGCCGACGAAAGGTAAACCGGCGAAGACCCAATCGCCCTTCTTGTCACTCTTGGTGTGATACTCGGCTTTCATGTCGGTGCGCCAAACATCGATGATGGCGCCCACGACCGGCGCGGGCTTACCGTCGGCGCCGATGAGTTTGACCGAGCCGCGCATCGGCTCGACTTGCGCGGAAGCAAGCACTGCACTGAAAAGCACGACGACGGCGACTGCTATCGCATTGATTACATAAGAACGACGCATATTATTTCCTCCAAAAGCTGGGGCACTCATTGGGCTAATTTTAAGATGCCGGGTGGTATTTGTAAGTTGCGCCTGCTTGTACCTTTAACCGGCTTTAAGTTAATCAGCCACCTGCGCACTGTCAAGCGTACTTAATAGGATCGACGACACCTGCTTCGGCGAACGCGCGCAAACGTAACGCGCAGGAATCACAGCCTCCACAGGCGAGATCCTCCGATTGATAACAAGACCACGTCAAATCGAGCGGCGCATTCAATTCCACGCCGCGTTTGATAATTTCAGATTTACGCAAATGTATGACCGGCGTAAATATTTCAATGTTCGTATCCGGTTTTGTTCCCGCGTCAATTGCCTTCTGAAAAGCCTCATAAAATTCGGGCCGGCAATCAGGATAGCCGGACGAGTCTTCGGCAACTGCTCCTATATAGATGCGTCTTGCGCCGAGTACTTCCGACCAGCTGGTGGCGATGGCCAGCAGGTGTGAATTGCGAAAGGGCACGTAGCTGGTCGGTATTTCCTTGGCGGCGAGATTGGCCGCGGCCACATTTATCCGATCATCGGTGAGCGACGATCCTCCGATATCCTTCAGATACTCGATCGAAGCGACGAGTCGTTTCTTGACGTGGAAATGATCGGCGAGATCATTAAACGATTGTCGCTCGCGGCCCTCGGTCCGTTGACCGTAAGAGACGTGCAGGAAGGCGAGCTCTTCATTCTCATGGTTGGCGATGGCGGCCGTGACGCACGAATCCATGCCGCCCGAAACCAGGCAAACGGCGAGCGATGAACCGGGTTCGCGTTCTGTTCGCTCGTCTATTTCGGTGCTGCCGCCCATTTTGTTTTATTTGATATTGTTATTTGAAACTGCAACTTCCCACTTGAGATTCGGAGATCTCCACTCATCTGAAATCTCAAATTGTCCCATCACACCCCATGAACATCCGCCCCCCAAATGTACTTGTGCAATTGCAACTGCAGACGCACCTTGAGCCGGCTTTGAACGATCCAGTTTGCCATTTCTTGCAAGTTGATCTGATCCCACGCCGGTGAAATGAGAATCGCCTTTGCGCGTTGCTCAAGCTGATATTTCGCGATGATGTCCTGCGTAAACTCCCAATCCGCGTGATCCGCAACCACAAATTTCACTTCGTCCTGTTCGGGCCGTAAACGATCAAGGTTCGGCCAATGATTTCGTTCAGCTTCGCCGGAGGCGGGACACTTTACATCAAGAATTATTTTGGCTCGTGCATCCACTGCCTCGGTCGAAACATAACCACCGGTCTCAATCAGGACTTCATAGCCTGCGTCGCACAGGCGCTTAATCAACTCAAACGCCTCGCGTTGTGCCAGCGGTTCGCCGCCGGTGACCTCAACCAGCGAACAACCGAATTCACTTAACTTGTCGAGGATCGCATCGATGGTGAAATGATCGCCGCCAGTAAACGTATACTCGCTGTCACACCAGGTGCAGCGCATGGGGCAGCCCGTCAGCCTGACGAACGTACACGGCCGTCCGGCGTGTGTTGATTCTCCCTGAATTGAGTGAAAGATTTCTGTGACGCGCAGCACTCGGAGGATTTTAGCGTGTCAGTACCGCGAGCGGTAGCGACCGGATCAGGTGATTTCCTCTCGCGCGGGTCCGTCTGGATCGAGAACTTAATCGATTCAGTCACTACTGCTTCCGGTACTGACACGTATGCCGTGCAGCCGATTAGGGTTCTGGCTCATCCAAAGGCTCGGCGTCTTTGCGGAAATTCGCGACGATTCCCCGGTTGAAGCGTGATAGCATAATAACGACTTTTGAGCTGATTCCCTTGAGTCTGACCCCGAAACAGATCGATGAATTAATGATCGCCGGCGCGCGGCGCTCGCTGGCTCGTGCGACCAATTCGCGGGGGCTGGGCGCCGAGTGTTTGACTGCGCGAATGCGCGCCTCAGCCGACAAGTACATCTTCAAACATGATCCGGCTGCGAATGCAGTTGCGCTGGACGGTTTCCTCGACGGTTTGCATGCGGACGATCTGTGTCTGGTGATTGCCTGTGAACGCGGCGACGAACACGCCTGGAACGATTTGTTCGAAGGATACGGAGCGACGGTTCGATCGGCGGCCCGCGCGGCCAGTTCGAACGAAGCGATGGCTGACGATTTGGCCCAGTCGATTTGGGCGGAGCTGCACGGGTTGAAGTCTCGTGATGATGGCCGGCCCGGTGGGAAGCTGGCGTACTATTCCGGTGTCGGATCTCTGGGCGGATGGTTGCGCGCCGTCGTCGGGCAACTGGCCATCGATCAGCATCGCCGGCAAACCAAACTGGTGCAGGCTGAGGAAGATTCGGATCTCGATCGCATGGCCCTCGACGACGAAGGGAACGGCGACGGTCCATTCCATGCTGCTGCTACTCCGGAAGAATTATTGACAACCAATATGGCATCAGCCGACGTAGAAAAGGCGCTGGCTCGGGCTCTGGCAGAGTTGGCGGACGAGGATCGTTTGCTGATGAAGTTGTACTATTTCGATGGTCTGCGGCTACGCGAAGCGGGCGCGGTGCTGGGCGTGCATGAAGCGACAGCGAGCCGTCGTTTGACGCGGATTCACGGCGAGGTGCGGCAGAAGGTCGAATCGATTTTGATGAAGGAACACGGTTGGACCAAGACTGAGGCGGCGCGTTCGCTGGCGGAAGTCGCGGCGCATTTGCAGACCGACGTCGAGCCGATGTTAATGACAAAATCGGACTCGACCTTGCAAAGTTCGGTGACCTGATGAGAACGCGCAAGATTTATGGATTAGAGACGTTCAAGAACCGGTAGTAATCGAAGTGGTTTTACGCAGTGACATCTAACGACGAACAAATTGATCTTCTCATGCGGCGGTTCGCAACTCGCAATGTCGGGGCGAACGGTGGCGGTAGTCATCTCGACGCCGATGAGCTGAACGCGTTTGCTGAAGGCGTCCTGCCGGCGGCGGCTCGCGCCCGATACATCTCGCATCTCGCGGAATGCGATCATTGTCGCCGACAAGTTGCGGATCTTTCGATTGCTTCCGGCGCCGTAGCCCGGGCCGAACAGAAGGTGGTTGAGCCTGACCGCGTCGGATTGTGGGGCCGTCTATTTGCGCTGCCCATGTTGAGATACGCCGCGATCGCCGCCGCGCTGGTCGTCGTTGCCGGCGTTACGTTCGTCGCACTGCGTCAGCGTTCTCAATCAACGGAATCTTTGATGGTGAAGAATGAAGGCGATCAGTCTGCGACTTATGCCACTACGCCGCTCGCCGATTCCAATAACAGCGTTGCGCAGCCCAGCATCTCACCCAGCACTGCGCCCGCCGCAAATGATTACCTGGAGCCGGGAAAGGTGCCGGCGCCGGCGGTCGCACAACCGACCGCGTCCCAGTCCTCGGCAGGTGTGCTCGACCGGCAGGAGACGTTGCGATCGGCCGATAACACCACGGCGCCCGCTGGGCCGATGAAAGAAGCTGCGAAGCTTCCCGAGGTCGCTACCAAGGCCGGTGAGGAATCGCGTGTCGCCAAGGCGATGCCCTATTCTCCGCCGCCACCGGGAGAAAAGCAGGCTTTGAGTCAGGTGCAAACTCAAAGTAGTGGAGGGTACGCGGCCAGTCCGGGTGGACCGCGACAGCAACAGAACCAGAATCAAAATCAGAATTTTGTGCTGCAGCCGGAAAACAAACCGGTGGTGCGGAGCGATCGCGAGCGTGACGCGGTCAAGGACGCGCGTCTTGATGATCGCGACCGCAAATCTGAGCAGGCTATCCTTGCCGGCCGCGCGAGCGATGAGAAATCGAAAGGCGGTCCCAGCCGCAACATGGACAATGTTGCGAATAATCGCGCCTCAAATGAAGCCCGTAGGAATGAACCTGCGAAAACCGATGGCGCTGATTCAGAAGACAAGTCCGAGACGCGCTCCGCCGGGGGCCACAAGTTTAAAAGGCAGGGGAACGCCTGGGTCGATCAGAAATTCAAATCATCGATGTCGTTGAAAACCGTCGCGCGCGGCTCTGATGAATTTTCCTCACTCGATTCCGGATTGCGATCAATCGCTCAGCAGATAGGCGGTGAAGTCATCGTCGTCTGGAAGGGCAAGGCGTATGTCTTTAAGTAAAGTAAATAGTCAATCGTAAATCGTAAATAGTAGAAACCCGCTCCTGACGTGAGTCGTATCCCGATCGGCGGTTGCTATTCACGATTCACGTTTTACTATTCATTCTCTTATGTTTTGTTCATCCTGCGGCACCGAAAGTACGGGACTCAACTACTGCAATCGCTGCGGCGCCAACCTCGCTGTGCCAGTCGCGCCGAGCTTTGAACCCGGGCCACCGATTAATCTGACCAAGCCGATGTTGATAATCGGCACGGTGACGACGTTCATAACGCTTGCCGGATTCTTTATGATCCTGGAGTCGGCCAGTGTGCTGGCGAGATCAGGTCTCGTGGGCGGTGGTGACCTGCCAAAGATGATCGTGGGGTTCGGCATGATGACGTTGCTGACGCTCGATATCCTGCTGCTCCGGCTGTTGTCGAAACTGGTTAACGCCGCTCTTTCACCGGAGAGACGATTCAGCGAAAAGCTTCAGGTGCAATCTCCAAACACTTTCCAAACGCCGCAACCGACCACGGCGCGCCTGGCCCCAGGCGTTAGTGTCACCGAGGGCACGACCAAATTTTTCGATACGTATTCACCCGTCGCAAATCCCGAACGCGTTCCCGTCGAAAAGACCAACAAGTAGTCCTCCTTTGCTCTGACCACCCCGAGTTGATAGAGTTTGTCGCGCTAGACGACATTCGCCTTCGAGGTTGCTTCAGAATGTTACCTGCCAAGAGACTGGTCCGTCGCTCGACTGCTCTTTTCCTTTTCGCTTTTCTTACTCTTCAATTAATTGTTTCGGCACCGGCTGCAAATGCTGTGAATGCTGTCGCGCGACAGCAGAAACCTGCGCGCCGAACTTTGAAGCCACGCGTGCGTAATCCGCAAATTGCGAAGCTGGTGAAGGAGATCGACGCAAAGAATATTGAGAATACGATTCGCAAGCTGGTGAGCTTTGGCACCCGCAATACTTTATCGGAACAAGACAATCCGAATCGGGGCATCGGCGCCGCGCGCGACTGGCTTTATGGCGAATTTCAAAAGGCGGCTGCTGCGTCCGGAGGACGCATGACCGTCGAAAAGCAGACGTTTGAGCAGCCCAAAGCTGCACGCGTTCCGCAGCCGACAATGTTGACTAATGTCGTTGCTACGCTGAAAGGGACTCAAGCGGAATCCGCCGGCCGCGTCTACGTCGTCAGCGGTCATTACGATTCGATGTGCAACAGCGCCACGGACGCCAAGTGCGATGCACCGGGCGCGAACGATGACGCGTCAGGCACCGCCGCTGTTTTAGAAATGGCGCGCGTGATGGCGAAATACAAATTCGATGCGACGATCGTTTTTATGACGGTGCCGGGCGAAGAGCAGGGGTTGCTTGGCGCGACCTATTTCGCCGAAGAAGCGAAGAAGTCAAACATGAACATTGAAGGGATGTTTACCAACGACATCATCGGCAGTTCGCTGGGCGCGAATGGCGTGCGCGATCCGCATACCGTCCGGGTGTTTTCTGAAGGGGTTCCTTCGAATGAAACAACGCAGGAGGCCGCGACGCGTCGCAGCGTGGGCGGCGAGAATGATTCGCAGTCGCGTCAGCTCGCGCGATTCATCAAAGAAACCACTGAACTGTATGTGCCGACGATGAAGGTTTGGATGATCTACCGGCGTGATCGTTATGGCCGCGGTGGCGATCATCAGCCGTTCCTCGAACGCGGTTACGCGGCGGTGCGCTTCACTGAACCGAACGAGAATTATCAGCACCAGCATCAGAACGTCCGGCTGCAGGACGGAGTTCAGTACGGCGACCTGCCCCAGTTCGACGACTTCAATTACATCGCCGACGTTGCCCGCGTGAATGCCGCGTCGTTAGCCGCCCTGGCCTCCGCGCCCGCCCGGCCGAAGCCGGTTACTTTTCCCACCAGCCTTTCGGCGGACACGCCAATTCGCTGGGAAGCTAACAAGGAGCCTGACGTGGCTGGCTATGAAATCGTCTGGCGCGATACGACGGAAGCGACCTGGACGCATTCGCAATCGGTCGGCAACGTTCTGAACTTCACCATGAAAGGGATGTCGAAAGACAACTACTTCTTCGGTGTTCGCGCGATTGATAAGGATGGAAATCGCAGCCCGGTGACTTATCCGAGGCCTTTGCCGAGAGCCCCGCGGTCTGATCAAACGCAGCAGCCCGCGCCGTAGCATCTGCCCGCGACGAAATAAACAAGCTCAATTCGACCAAAAAAATGGGCGCTGCATTCTTGCCAATGCAGCGCCTTCCCGCTTTGGGACACGGTCGGAGAAGCCCTTTGCCCAGTTCTTCCCGACTTTGACTCATTAGACGCCGAAGTCGGCTATTCGGTCGGAAAAGTTGCAAAGACTTTTTTCCGGGAGCCGTGCAGGGTCTGGACAGCGCCGCGGAACCCGGCCGATAATTTGTTTTGCTGCTTTTTTTCGACCGTTCGCGTGAGAAACGCGTCTAACTCGTGTTGGCGAAAGAACACATTAATTAAATGAGGAAAGTCATGATTAGAAGTCTTCCGAGACATCGAGCGTTGCGAGGCGCCGGCAGCATAATCACCATGGTCGCGATTTTGGCAACCAGCCTGGCCTCTATCAACGGGCAGAGCATGCGCACCGCGACGACTAAATCGAGTGCGAAGCTTTCCGAAGAGCAACGCATCCTGCATGTCCTGAATCGTCTGGGATTTGGTGCGCGGCCCGGTGATGTCGAACGCGTCAAGGCGATGGGCGTCGATAAGTACATCGAGCAGCAGCTGAATGCGGACAAGATCGACGATTCGGCCTCGGAAGCTAAGTTGCAAAATCTCGAGACCCTGCGCATGTCGACCGCTGAGTTATACGAGAAGTATCCGCAGCCTGGGGCGCTTCTGAAACAGCTTCAAAAACGCGATGCTCTGCCGGCCCGTCTGGCGGACGCGCGCGACAATCGCGTCAAAGGAACGGCCAAAGCGGCTGACAAGGATGCGATGAAAGCAGCTGACGCGATGGTGAATGAATCTGATGCCGCGAATCCGAATGCCAAAGCCGCGGCGGCGCCCGCTGTCGATCAGAATCCGATGAACAATCCGCAGTATCGTCAAGCGGTCATGCAGTATTACAAAGAGAATAATCTGCGGCCGGCGCAGTTTCTCACCGGCGAACTGCAAATGTCGCGCATCCTTCGCGCCGTTTACAGCGAGCGTCAGTTGCAGGAAGTGATGGTTGATTTCTGGACGAACCACTTCAACGTTTACGCGAACAAGGGAGCGGATCGATACCTGCTCATTTCTTATGATCGCGACACGATTCGTCCGCACACGCTGGGCAAGTTTTATGATCTTCTGCTCGCCGACGCACAAAGTCCGGCCATGCTTTTCTATCTCGACAACGCGCAGAGCGTAAGTCCGAATGCTCAGCAACAGCGTCCCGGCGCCGGTCGTGGCCCATTGGCCGCATTGCGGATGCCAGATAATCCGCAACAACAACGGCCTCAGGTACAGCAACAGCGTCGCGGCATCAATGAAAACTACGCGCGCGAGTTAATGGAGCTGCACACGCTCGGCGTCGATGGCGGCTACACCCAAAAGGATGTGCAGGAGGTTGCGCGGTGTTTCACGGGCTGGACGATCATCGCGCCCCGCGGCGCCGGCGCAGCGGCACAAGCCGTGATGAACGGCCCGCTCGCTGAGATGGCGCGAACCCGGGCCGGCAGCTTCATGTTCCGTCCCGGTGTGCACGACAACGGCGAGAAGATCGTGCTGGGCCACAAAATTCCGGCCGGAGGTGGAATGAAAGACGGCTTGATGGTGCTCGATATTCTGGCGCATCAACCGGCGACGGCGAAGTTCATTGCTACCAAGTTGGTGCGACGTTTTGTGGCGGATGAACCGCCGGCGGCGCTGGTCGATCGCGTGACGCAAACCTATGCAAAAACTGACGGCGATATTCGAGAGATGCTGCGCACGATCTTTTACTCGCCCGAATTCAATTCACCGGATGCTTATCGCGCGAAGGTGAAGCGCCCGTTCGAACTCGCGGTCAGCGCGGTCCGCACAATCGGCGCGGACACCAACGGCGGCCCGCAGTTTCATCAGTGGATTCAACGCATGGGCCAGCCGCTTTACGGTTTTCAAACGCCCAACGGTTATTCCGATGTGGCGGAGAACTGGGTCAACACTGGCGCGTTGTTGGAGCGCATGAACTTCGCGCTGGCGCTCGTGAGCAATCGAATTCCGGGCACGCGGGTCGATCTTTCGAAGTTGATGAGCGATGCGAAACCGGGGACTTCGATCGATAAAACGAAGTTGCTCGACAGTTTAGTTGCCGTCATTGTCGGCGGCGAGATCTCGGCGAAGACACGAGAGACTCTGCTCAAGCAGCTGAGCGATCAAATCACTATGCCACCTGCGCCACGTGCGCAAGTGGCTGCGAGCGCGGCGCCGGCAAATCCCTTTGAGGAAGGATTTCAACGCGGCAATTTCGGTGGAGGCGGAGGCGGGCCGCAGCAGGGTCCGAGAGCAGAGCAACAGCTCGCCAGGATGAATCCATCAGACATCGATAACCCGGTAGTGAAACTGGCGGGGTT
>JADMIO011127046.1_pt1 | contig 10980 bp, 13 predicted proteins | sample 8958161 | NCBI WGS metagenome assembly JADMIO01 (sample SAMN16585339, study PRJNA669376) | soil metagenome | isolation source: Crop rotation soil | place: USA: Cullars Rotation, Alabama | collected 2011 | reverse complement strand
CTCGCGCCAACGTGTCCTTCAAGAGATCGAGTCCCTGTCCGGTTTCCACGGAGGTCGGAACGATTGGTGCGCCGGCAAAGGCGCTGCACTCCAGGCGCTCGCGGACCTCGGCGGATGCTGCTGCCTCGTCTGTGACCAGATCGACTTTCGTCAGTGCTACCACCGCCCGACCCACGCCGAAGTACTGCAGGATGTGAAGATGTTCCTCCGTCTGCGGCATCCACCCATCGTCCGCCGCGACGATCAGCAGCGCGAGGTCGATGGCGCCGACGCCGGCCACCATGTTCTTCACGAAGTCTTCATGCCCCGGCACGTCCACGATGCCGATGTGGATGGGACGTGACGAGGTGGGGGAGGGCAGATCGAGATGAGCGAAACCCAGATCGATGGTGATGCCGCGGGCCTTTTCCTCCGGTAAGCGATCGGGATCGGTGCCGGTCAGCGCCTTGATCAAGGCGCTTTTTCCGTGATCGACGTGTCCGGCGGTGGCGACGATGTAGTGCGTCACCCTGGGGTGCCTGGAGTGCCTGGAGTGCCTGGGGTGCCTAGGGTGCCTAGGGTGCGCAGCGCGCTGATAACACTGGCGTCCAGGTGCGGGAAAATTGTCCGCAGATCGAGCTTGAGGCGGCCGCGGCCGACGTAGCCGATGACCGGCTCCGGTTGATCGCGCAAGCGGGCCGCCAGCTCCTGCGGGTCAAGCGTGGCGTGGGTCACCTCGATCGTCACCGACGGCAGCGCCGAACGAGGCAGCGTGCCGCCGCCTATCTGCGCCCGTCCGGTTCCGATCCGAACGTGCAACTGTCCACCGGCCAGGGCCGCGATGATCCGTTCAGCGCGGCCGCGGAGTTCGTCGGTCGGGACCTGCATCATTTCGACGACCGGGCTGAGCAGGTTGCCGCGCAGGTAGGCATCCACTGTCGACTCCAGCGCCGACAGGGTCAGCTTGTCGCACCGGAGTGCGCGGAACAGCGGCTCGCGCTTGAGTGCATTGATCATCCGCTTGCGGCCAACGATGATGCCGGCCTGTGGGCCGCCAAACAGTTTGTCCCCGCTGAAGCAGACGAGGTCGACGCCTTGCTTCAGGACTTCCGCCGGCGTCGGCTCGTGCTCCAGGCCCTCAATCGCCTGCGTCTGGACGACTGCGCCGCTGCCAAGATCTTCGACGAACGGGATGCGTTTCTTTCGAGCCAGCGCGGCCAGGTCCTCGGTGGACGGCGACTCGACGAAGCCGTCCATGAAGAAGTTGCTGCGATGTACCTTGAGGATGAGGGCGGTGTGGCGGGTGATCGCGCGTGCGTAGTCGCTGACGTTCGTCTGGTTGGTCGTCCCCACTTCGCGCAGCCGGGCACCGCGCGCCTCGAGAATCTCGGGAATGCGAAAGCCGCCGCCAATCTGCAGCAGCTCGCCGCGCGAGATGATCACCTCGGCCGCCTCTGATTTGGCCTGACAGACATGTTCAAGGATGAGCACCAGCGCCGCAGCGTTGTTGTTGACGACCGTCGCCGCTTCACCACCGCACAGCATTGCAAGCGCGTGTTCGAGATATGCTGCGCGGCCGCCGCGAGCGCCGTCGGCAAGACTGTATTCAAGCGAACTGTAGCCGGCGCCGATCGCCGAGAGTGCACGGATGCTGTCAGCGCTCAGCGGAGCCCGTCCAAGATTCGTGTGAACCAGAACGCCGGTTCCATTGATGACCGGCGTGATGCGCGACGCGCGCAGTTGATGCAGGTCCGCGCGAATGCCCTCAAAAATGACGTCAGCGGGGGGAATGATCTTTTTCGAGCGCAGTCTCTGCAGATGTCGCCGCACTCCGGCGACTACCACGGGTGCTGGAAGCCCGGTCTCGCCTAATACCTGCAGGATTTTGTGGACAGAGGGGATCGCTCGAAGACGCGACGGCTTCACTTCCGAATCTTACCGCCAGGCCAATCGACACTGGCACGTCGCGCGACACGAGCGATGCCGGCTCCAATGGCGGGTCAGGCCAAGGGCGCGCCGAAGTTCAACCAATCGCCGTCAGGCATGCGTACTTGAAACTCGCGCTGACCGTATGGCGTGTTCTTCAACGGCTCCACGCGATCGCGGGGCAGACGGGCAAGTGCGGGACTGAGCGTGGCATGCAGGGCGTCAATGTCCGCGACATCTATATACACGGTCACTCTGGGCTTGCCATCGGCCTGGAGCTTCCGGAGTGGTTCCTCCAAGAGGCGGAGGCCGCAACCTGCAAGCGTGACGTACGCATAGTTGGTGTGGCGAGCTCTTAACTCGAAGGTGAGTCGATCACAGAAGAATTCGAGCGCCTCTTGCATGTTTGGCACATGCAGGAACGGAGTGATCTGATGAATAGCTTCCACGCATCACCTCGCTGCTAGACACCAGACAAGAATGGCCCCGTACCGGGCGCCGGTAGTCGTTTGATCGCGCGCCTTAGGCTGCTGAGGACAGATGAGGCAACCGCAAGCAGGAATCTGATAACGGCTCGACTCTTCGTCATTGGGCCTCCAAATTACCGGAGCGCCATGCGGCGGCACTCAGACAGACGGTGACGAGCGACGACATGATGATCGGGATCCAGAAGAGGTGCACCACACTCAACACGGTGACGATAGCAAAGCAGCAGGCGAACCCCCAGGCAGTGACACGCATGAGCGCCAAGGTCTCCCTCGGAAGGCTACCCAGCTGCCACGCCAGGACGGCCGCGAAGAGGTAGAGCACGCCGACGGCGAACCCGGCTCCAACGAAGAAGTCCCAGTACGTGCGCGTGAACCCCTGGATCGTGAAGTGAGTGGATTGCATCAACCCAAGCACTGGGTCTATGCCCCATGCCGGGTCCGAGTCCCGAAAGCCGAGCGTATGGCCTACGGCGAAGAGGAATAGCAGGACAGCGGCGGCGCGGTAGAGGATCGCTGCTCTCAAGGGTGCCTCGGGTGCAGGTTAGCGCCGATCAAGATTCGAACGCCACTCCTTCTCGAGAACCTGCAGCGGTTGTTGATACGTCTGACTGTAGTCTCCGCTTTCGTACAAGGTCCGGAACTTCGACAGGCCATGCTTCTCAATCAAGAACTGCACAAATGACCCCGCCAGGAGATAGCCAGTACGCTCCTCGATGACCGTGCTCAGCGGTTGCGGAAACCTCACGCTATTCAAGGCCTCCAGCGAGCGCACCGATGGAAGCGCACTGGCCGCCAGCACGTGCAGCTTCCGCCCGAAGTTTGGAAACGAAAGATTCCCACCAATCTTGTCCTGAAGGTAAACGGCCAGACCCTCCTGGAGAAAACGGTTCGCGTTCGGCGCGTAGCTGTGGGTGATCTCGTGCAACAAGGCGCCGCTCCCGTCTCGTACTCTGGCGAGCGGCATCTCGGTTTTGCCGGGCTTCCCGCCATTGGTGACCAATGATCGGGCAATCGTGAAAGAACTGCTGACTTCGATTCGGATCGGTTCCTGCCACGTGGCGCCCCAGAACTTCTCGACCTTCTTTCGCTCGCCGGTGGCATACCGGCAGTACTTTTCAGCTTCGGAACGCGACAATTCGTTTGAAACGACTTCAATGCCCTGACAGTCGACGGACACTTCCTGAGCAGAACGCTGAGCGGCGGCGGATTCCACGCCGAGGACCGATAACGCGACAGCGCCCAGAACGTAGGGCAGGCGTCTTGTGTCAAGAGTCATTGGTACGCCTCGCTAAACGCGCGAATCCTAACATGGCTGTTCCACTACGATCAGCGCTGCGGTTGGCTGCGAGTGTCGCGCCCTGCGGCTCCCCGCCGGCTCCAATCGATTGTAAGGCTGAGAGGCCTTGCGGTACGGCCTTGCGTATGTCATATTTGACATACGCGTATGGCTGGGAGCCAAGACAAGCCGCTCGTCTGGCTCCACGGCGAGGTCAAGACGCCACCCTTCAGCGCGGAGGCCCGCGTCGAAGCCGGGTTTCTGCTGCGGCGACTTCAACCGGGGGAAGTGCTTGGGCTGCCGCACTCCCGGCCGATGCCGACCATCGGTAGCCAGTGCCACGAGTTACGCGTCAACGACCGCACCCAGACGTGGCGGCTCATGTATTTCGTGACAGTAGACGCCGTTGTGATTCTCGACGTCTTCAGCAAGAAGACTGAGGCCATACCAAAGACGGTCGTGGACAGGTGTCGGCAGCGGCTAGCGGCTTACCGGCGGGCGGCCTTGGAGAAGAATTGATGAAGATCAACAAGCGGGCACGGCTGGAACGGGCTGGGTGGCGCGTCGGTTCTGCCGCACAGTTTCTCAGGCTGACGCCCGAGGAGCAGCAGTTCGTCGAATTGAAGCTCGCCCTGGCGGGCGGCGTCCGCCAACTTCGCGAACGTCGAGGCCTGACCCAAGGTGACTTAGCCAAGCGCCTTGGCTCGAGTCAATCGCGGATCGCCAAGATGGAGGCCGCGGATGCCTCGGTGAGCCTTGATCTTCTGATGCGCTCGCTTCTCAGCATTGGCGCCACGACCAGCGATATCGCCAAGTTGATCAAGAAGGCTGAGGCTGGACGAGCAGCCTAACGTGCTGGTTCAGCCGCAGCGGCTCATGATCGCGCCAGCTCCGTCGGTTGCGACTGGTGTTAGCCCGTCTTACCCTTTTTCTGATCCTTCCGAAGAGCGACGCAGTAGTCGAAGAATGCGACGGCGTTGAAGTATTTCGACTCTGAGCCCTTCGGAAACCTGTGCCGCGTCAATAGTGCTAGGCACTTGGCGCGGGGCTGCTTTGGACCACCTGTAGGAGCCAATCCTGGCACGAGAAAGATCTTTGGCCAGTTGATCGCTTTTAGCGTCATCGGAGGAAGCCCCTTCAGGGGCACCGCGTAGTCAACCAATACGTGTTCAAGCGAATCCTCACCTTGTTCGAGAAGACGTTGGACCGCTAGCGTGGCATGTGGCGTCGCGTGAATACCGATCCAATCGGCAGCTTCGTACCAGGCTGCCGTCGGTGACTGCCTGACCCATCACCGTATTCGTATCGTCATCGACATAGAACGTACCGAGCGCGACTGAACCTCGAAACAGGATTCCCTTCGCGAGGGAATCAACGGCGAACTTCCGAAGCAGAAGGCAGAAGTGCTTGACGTCGTCGACGCCAGGAGGCGCCCCGGTGCGGTAGACAACCAGCACCGTGTCGTTGAATGTGAACGTGGTCACACCGCTTTCGAGAATGTCACCACGAATCTCTTTGCTGTGGGCGTTGCGCTTCAGCAATTCGAGTACGCGACCCCTGGACTCGAGGAATCTGGAGATCTCCTCGTCGGTGTAACTAGCGGCGCCAAGCGCGTCCAGGATCGCGATCAGTCCGTACTGCTCTTCCATCTGTTCGAGCCGAATGACTTATCGGGCTAACGGACTGGCGCTCACCCGCGGCGCCGCGCGCCGTCATTGCGAATCACCCGCACCTTCCAGCGGCGCCGACGGGTGGAGCGCCTGCTAGGCATTCCCGAGGTGCCAAAGGTATATATCGAACGCTCGTTCCTGGAACCACGTTTGACCGGCTATGCGGCAATGTACTCCCGACTGGCAAAGTCCGGGTTCACTGAGTAGTCCCGCACGTCGGGAAGCGAGGCGCACGCGTCGCGGATTTCAGGCGCTCTGGATTCAAAGGACTGGCGCCATTTCCGATAATAGGCCTCAAGGTCATCTGGTTGTGTACGAAGCGCCCGTCTTGCCTGGCCGTCGTACACGAGAAGTGGGGCTCTTGAACTTCAACCAAAGAAGCTTCGTCGTCAGGGAGAGCGTCTTGCGACCTCCGTATTGCGATGAGATCTTCGCGCTCACATCCAGGATCCAGGGCACGAGCGCCGTTCCTTCGAACGCCGTCGGCGTCTGTTCGTCGAGGATACTAATTACCGGTCCGTACCGCTTCAGCCCAACGCCGACATCGTAGCGCTCTCGAAGGTTCCGAGCGATCCCGTAGAACGCCGCCGCCTGCGCAACCGCCTCCAGTTTCACTCTTTCGTCGATACCCGTCAAAGACTCATGGAAGATTCGGTCTTTGGACAACCACTGATTGAGGTAGTAGAGGGCACAGTACTTGATTCCGACCTTGGGCATAAATTGGGACCCGGCTGCCGAACGTCAGGAATTAGCCCTGGCGCTCTCGAGCCCATTCCGTTCGCTCCATGCCGTGTTAGGTCACCTATTTGTACAGGAGGATTGCTGTTAGTTCATCCTTCTGAGCGACGATGTGCTTATCGCTGTCGATCAATTGAGCCTGGCGTAGAAATCCGATTTGGATTGTGTAACAGCCACCGCCACTAGTACCGGCTCTCCGCAGGAAACACGACCGGTTCGTCGACGTTGGCTTTTCCATCGAGCGAATCATCCTCGACCTTCGAAGGAGGTCCGAGCTTGCGAAGCACGGCCTCCCTTCTATCTGTTACGAGAACGCCTCCGATGATAGGACCACTCCGTTGGATCCAGCCTGGATAGTCCGCGCGAGCCAGAATTGTGATGCCGAAGAGCCGGTCGCTTGAATAGCGGCCGACAAGTCCTGACGAATAGTAGTACTCCAAGCTTTGCCCTGGCCGGCTCCGGATGAAGTCGGCGGCCGCTTCAGGGCTCACAGCGCGAAGTGAACCAGGGATTGTTTCGTTCGGCGGCCCAAGAACTCTCCGCACGTCCGTCTTGGCTTGGTCAAGCGACACAGGAAGCTGCCATTGAACCCTGACGGATGATTGAGACAATGCTGCAACAGAGACGACTGCGACTACCAGAGCACCTTGAATTCCCATGTCATCAGTCTGTTTGAGTCACCAATCGGCCTAACTCTTAAGACCGCTCATTCAGTTCGCAGAGACTATTCGTTTCGATACGGCGGCAGTGGCCGTAAACCGTTGAACGCGCGGATCCTAACACGGCAGTTTCGCCACGATCACCGCCAGGCGTCTATCGACACCGTCGCCCGTGGCGAGCCGCTCATCAGCTTCCACGTGCCCTGCGTCTCGCCGCCGGCCACGACGATGTGGATCTCCGACGGCTCGAAAATCTTGATCACCTCGTCCGGCTTCGCCTTGAGTCGCGAGGCGTACGGCTCGACACCAGCCACCGCGCGCGGCCGCATCAGGTATTGAATCCACTGATTGTCCCAATACTCGCGTGCGGTCATCAGCGCGTTGTCGGCGCACCAGGCGATCAGCTTCTCCTTCGTGTCGAAGCTAAGGTCGACGAATCCGCGCGCGACGATCGGATCCATCACGAATAGCGGCTCACTATACTGCTCGACCGCGGCGAGCGAGCGGCGCATCTTCTCCTGCCACGTCGCCCGTGGCCCGTACCCGGCATGCGTGTACCAGCCGCCGAAGAAGATACTGGCGACGCTGTCGGTCGGCTTGAACCCTTTCTGCACATGCAGCGGCTGCCACGGACTGCGCTCCTCGGCCTCGGGAAGTACCGCGGTGTAGGCGTACCAGTTGCCAAGCGAGCCCATGTACGTGTCGTCGGGTACTGACCCGCCCTGGAGATTCTGCGACAGCAGACCGTAGGCGCGTCCGATGGTGGCATTGGCGTGGTTGTAGGGTCCCATCACGCCGATGCCCGAGTTCATCTCGAGCTCGTTGCGAATCGGGCCGTTGATCACCGTGATCGTCGCGAAGGAATTCGTGCTGCTGGATCGCGCAGAGATGCCGCTCGACGCCAGCGCCAGAATGACGGGGAAGTATTCGGGCCGCGCGCCGGCCATCACCGCGTTGACGGCGACTTTCTCCACCGTGAATTCCCACCACTCTCGCAGTGCCGTCGGGCGGAGCTTGCCGACGATCTCGTCCGGCTTATGGCTGGTTCCCTTGAGCATCGCCTCGACGCGTGCCTCGGTCGGCAGCACGATCGGCAGCGAGTCGGTCCAGTGGTTGTCCTCGAAGCGCCGGTGGAGGTTGTCCTCGGTATCCGGTTCAATCAGCCGCGGCGTCGAACGCTCGAACGTCAGCCCCTGCATGTCGGCTTCGGTCAGAGGAGAGGTGAGGCCCTCGAGCACACCCTGCATGAACGGCCGCTTGGAGATCGGATCCTGGCCTTCGATGTAGGCGCGCAGGTGCGCCGGCGAACGGTCCACGACCGGCTGCGGCACGTACGCCTGGCGGAGACGCGGCATGCCCATGGCCAGCGCCGTCGCCTCGCAGAGCCGCTTGAAGACGTGCGTGTGCACGGCTATGGAGGGGACGCCGTCCTGCTCCAGCCCCACGGCCAGCCCGACGACCGTCGGGCTACAGGTGCTTCAAAGTCCGACGGCGAGAATCGCGGCGTCGCCGTCGGCCGCGATCGCCTTCCGCATCTCCTCGTCGTCCGACCATGTCTTGCTCGGCCGGATGACGCGGGTGTTCACGGCGGGCAGCTGTTCGGCGAACCACTGCCGCAGCTGCTCGATGAACACGTCGGTGTTGTCGAACAGGCAGTCGACCAGGTAGATCGTCTTGCCGTCGAGCGTCGAGAGGCGCGGCGACAGACGTTTGCCGACGACCTTCGGAGCGTAGCCGCGCGGATCGTGGACGGTTATCGGCATAGTGTTAACGCCAGTCATCGATCAAGACGGTCGCCCGCAGCGCGCCGCTGATCATCTTCCATGCTCCCTGCGTCTCGCCGCCGGTGACGACGATATGGATGTCCGACGGCTCGTAGATCTTGATCACCTCGTCCGGGTGAGCCTTGAGGCGCGACGCGTACGGCTCGATCCCGGCCACCGCCTTAGGCCGCAGCAGTTGAATCGACTGATTGTCCCAGTACTCCCGGGCGGTCAGCAGCGCATTGTCCGCCAGCCACGCGATCAGTTTCTCCTTGGTGTCGTAGCCGAGATCGACGAACCCGCGGGCGACGATGGGATCCATCACGAAGAACGGCGGGCTGTACTGTTCGACGGCGGCCAGCGCGTGGCGCATCTTCTCCTGCCACGTCGCCCGCGGGCCGTAACCGGCATGCGTATACCACCCGCCGAAGAAAACGCTGGCGACGCTGTCGGTGGGCTTGAACCCCTTCTGCACGTGAAGAGGCTGCCAGGGGCTGCGTTCCTCCGCTTCAGGAATCGCGGCCGTGTACGCGTACCAATTGCCGTGCGAGCCCATGTAGGTCTCGTTGGGAACCGACCCGCCCTGAAGATTCTGCGACAGCAGGCCGTAGGCGCGTCCGATCGTCGCGTTGGCGTGGTTGTACGGGCCCATCGCGCCGATGCCGGAGTTCATTCCGATCTCGTTGCGGATGGGTCCGTTGATCACCGAAATCGTGGCGAAGGAGGTCGTGCTGCTCGACCGGGCGGTGATGCCGCTGGACGCAAGCGCGAGGATGACCGGCAAGTACTCGGGCCGTGCGCCGGCCATGACGGCGTTGACCGCCACCTTCTCCACCGTGGATTCCCAGGCCTCGCGGAAGACCGTGGGCCGCAACCGTCCCACGATCTTGTCCGGCGGATGACTGGTGCCTTTGAGCATTGCCTCAACGCGCGCCTCCGTCGGCAGCACGATCGGCAGCATGTCGGTCCAGCGGTTCTCCTCGAACAGCCGGTGGAGGTTGTCCTCGGTGTCAGGTTCGACGAGCCGCGGAGTCGTGCGCTCGAACGAGAGGCCCTGGAGGTCCGCGTCATCGAGCGGAGCGGTCAGGCCGTCGAGTACCTCCTGCATGAAGCGGCGGCCGGAGACGGCGTCGTTGCCGTCAATGTAGGCGCGCAGATGCGCGGCCGACTGATCGACAACCGGGTGCGGGGTGTACGCCTGACGCAGGCGCGGCATGCCCATCGACAGCGCGGTCGCGTTGCAGAGCCGCGCGAATCGCTGTGTATGGACCGCGACCGATGGAACGCCGTCCTGCTCGAGTGCCGCCGTGAGCCCGACGACCGTCGGGCTACAGGTGCTTCAAAGTCCGATCCCGAGAATCGCGGCATCGCCATCGGCGGCGATGGCAGCGCGCATCTCCGGATCGTCTGCCCAGGTCTCCTTCGGTCTGATGATGCGTGCGTCGACCGCAGGGAGGTGCTCACCGAACCACTGCTGCAGTTGGTCCATGAACACGGCGGAATTGTCGAACAGGCAATCGACCAGGTAGACCGTCTTGCCATCCAGCGACGACAACCGCGGCGCCAGCCGCTTGCCGACGACCTTCGGAGGATATCCGCGCGGGTCGTGCACCGTGATGCGCTCGGTCATAGGGTGATTATCGCCCTAGATAGCGATCCACACTCAACGCGGCCGCCGCGCCATCGCCGGCCGCCGATGCCGCGCGCCCCGCCGAGCCGGAGCGAACCGTTCCTGCCGCGAACAAGCCTGGCAGGCTGCTGCGCAGCTCGCCATCAACCAGGATCCGTCCGGACGGATCGAGCGCCAGCAGGCCGTCGACCAGCATTGTTGCGGGCGCGAGGCCGACATACACGAACAGACCAGCCACCTCGAGCTCGGCAGTCATTCCGTCACCAACCGTTCGCGTGCGCACGCTCTTCAGGCCGCTGTTGCCGATCGCTTCCTCGACGATCGTTCCAAAGCGAACTTCGATCTTCGGGTTCTTTGTCACGTCCTTGACGTAGGCCGTCTGGGCCGAGAACGCAGTGCCGCGATGCAGGATGACCACCCGTGAAGCGTGCTGCGCCAGGGTCAACGCTTCCTGCAGGGCAGAGTCCCCCCCGCCGACGACCCCGACCACTTTATTGCGGAGCAAAGGCGCATCGCAGCTCGCACAGTGGCTCACGCCCTTGCCGTGCAGCTCCGCTTCTCCAGGGATACCGAGTGTTTTCAGCGTGGTGCCGGTGGCGACGACGACCGATCGGGCTTGAAGATCGCCGCCGCTGGTACTCACGCGCCAGCGTCCGTCGTCTGCGCGCAGCGCGGTCGCCTCGCTGGCGGCGAATTCCGCGCCGGCGCCGACCGCCTGCTCCTGAATGATCGGGCCCAGGTCGTAGCCCGGAATGCCGTCGGGAAAGCCGGGGTAGCCATCGATGCGCTCGATGCTGATCAGGTGTCCGCCGAGCGCCGGGCCGGTCAGCACCCGCGTCTTCCGGCCCATT
>JADMIO011096096.1_pt1 | contig 10980 bp, 8 predicted proteins | sample 8958161 | NCBI WGS metagenome assembly JADMIO01 (sample SAMN16585339, study PRJNA669376) | soil metagenome | isolation source: Crop rotation soil | place: USA: Cullars Rotation, Alabama | collected 2011 | reverse complement strand
GCCGCGACTTCAAGTCACGTGAATTCCAAGCTTCGGATCCCACTGTGCTGGAAAGCAGCGCCAGCTGAGCGTGCGAACCGTACTGGCCGAAAGCGGCCAGCACCCGCGCAGCACCGAGCTGGACGGCCGCGTGGTGATGGACCCGCAAAGCGGCGGCCGCGTGCAGGCGCTGATCGCCGGCCGGGTCGAAGCCGGCCCGCGCGGCCTGCCCGAGCCCGGCCAGGCCGTGCGCAAGGGCGAGGTGCTGGCCTGGGTGCAGCCGGCCGCCGCGCCGCTGGAACGGGCCTCGCAATCGGCCCAGCTGGCCGAGCTGCGTGCCGCCCAGCAACTGGCCGAGAAGCGCCTGGCCCGCCTGCGCGAACTCAGCGACACCATCCCGCGCAAGGACATCGAGGCCGCCGAAAGCGAGGCCGCCAGCACGCGTGCCCGCGCCCAGGCCATCGGCGCGGGCCTGGCCAACCGCGACCCGCTGGTGGCGCCCGTGTCGGGCGTCATCGCCTCGTCGGCCGTGGTGGCGGGCCAGGTGGTGGACGCGCGCGAGATCGTGTTCGAGATCGTCGATCCGCAGCGCCTGCGCATCGAAGCGCTGGCCTACGACCCGGCCCTGCTGGCCGACATCGCCGGTGCCAGCATCGCGGTGGGTGATGCGCGCGTGCCGCTGCACTTCATCGGCGCCGCGCGCAGCCTGCGCGAACAGGCGCTGCCGCTGGCCTTCGGCTCCCAGACGCAGGCGCAGACCGACGCGCTGGCCACGCTGGCCGTGGGCCAGCCGCTGCGCGTGCAGGTGCACAGCAAGAGCACCGTCAATGCCATCGCCGTGCCGCAATCGGCCGTGATGAAGAACGCCGCCAACCAGGCCATCGTCTGGGTCAAGACGCAGCCCGAGCACTTCGCGCCGCGCACCGTCACGGTGGTGCCGCTCGACGGCGTGCGCGTGGCCGTCACCTCGGGCCTGAAGGCCGGCGAGCGCGTGGCCACGCAGGGCGCCACGCTGATCAACCAGGTCCGCTGAGCCACGGACGCACGGAGTTAAGACCCACCATGTTCAAGTGGCTCCTCGACAGCAGCCTGGCCAACAGGCTGCTGGTGATCATCGTCGCGCTGGCGGCCATGGGCTATGGCCTGTTCACGCTTTCGCGCACGCCGGTGGACGTGTTCCCCGACCTCAACAAGCCCACGGTGACGGTGATGACCGAAGCCGGCGGCATGGCCGCCGAAGAGGTGGAACAGCTCATCACCTTCCCGCTGGAAACGACCATGAACGGTCTGCCCGGCGTGGAGACGGTGCGCTCGGTCTCGTCCGCCGGCCTGTCCTTCCTCTACGTCACCTTCGACTGGAGCACCGAGATCTTCCGCGCCCGCCAACTGGTGTCGGAGCGCCTGTCGGCCATGGAAGAAGGCCTGCCGCCCGGCGTGGTGCCGCGCATGGGGCCCATCAGCTCGGTGATGGGCGAGATCATGCAGATCGCCATTCCGGTGGACAGCGAAAAGATCTCGGCCATGGCCGTGCGCGAGTACGCCGACTGGGTGCTGCGCCCGCGTCTGATGTCGGTGCCCGGCGTGGCGCAGGTGATCCCGATCGGCGGCGAGGTGCGGCAGTTCCAGGTGCAGCCGCTGGCCGCGCAGATGGCGCAGCTTGGCGTGTCTTTTGAACAGCTCGAAGCCGCGCTGCAGGGCTTCTCGGCCAACACCTCGGGCGGCTTCCTGGAAGTCAATGGCCGTGAATATCTGATCCGGCACCTGGGCCGCACGTCGCGCCTGGAAGACCTGCGCCGCCTGGCCGTGGGCAGCCGCAACGGCCAGCCCATCCTGCTGCACCAGGTGGCGCAGGTCACCTTCGCGCCCGCCCTCAAGCGCGGCGACGCGGGCTTCGAAGGCCGGCCGGCCGTGATCCTGGGCATCCAGAAGCAGCCCACGGCCGACACCATCGCGCTCACCACGCAGATCGAGGAAGCGCTGGCCGGCATGAAGGCATCGCTGCCCGCGGGCATGGATGCACCGCGCGTCACCTTCCGCCAGGCCAGCTTCATCGAAGCCTCCATCACCACGCTGCAGGGCAAGCTGATCGGCGCCTCGGTCTTCGTGGCCGTGATCCTGTTCTTCTTCCTCGGCACCGTGCGGCCCACGCTGATCGCGCTCACGGCCATTCCGGTGTCCATCTTCATCACGGCGCTGGTGTTCCGCTGGTTCGGCATGTCCATCAACACGATGACCTTGGGCGGCCTGGCGATTGCCATCGGCGGGCTGGTGGACGACGCCGTGGTGGACGTGGAAAACATCATGCGCCGCCTGCGCGAAGACCGGGCGCGCGACCCAGGCGCACGCCTGAACCCGCTGGAAGTGGTCAAGCGCGCGTCGATGGAAGTGCGCTCGGCCATCCTCTACGCCACGGTGATCATCGTGCTGGTGTTCCTGCCGTTGTTCGCGCTGCCGGGGCTGGAAGGCCGCCTGTTCGTGCCGCTGGGCGTGGCCTTCATCGTGTCCACGCTGGCCTCGCTGGTGGTGTCGGTCACCGTCACGCCCGTGCTCAGCTATTACCTGCTGCCGCGCATGAAGCGGCTGGACCATGGCGACACGAAGCTGCTGGCCTGGTTGAAGGCGCGCTACAGCGGCGGCCTGCAGGCCGTGCTGCGGCGCCCGCGCATCGCCATCGCCACGGCCGCCGTGGCCGTGCTGGCGGCGGGCGCGGCCGTGCCCTTCTTCCCCACCACCTTTTTGCCGCCCTTCAACGAAGGCACGCTGCTGATCGGCATGCGCCTGAACCCCGGCGTGACGCTGGCTGAAAGCGCCAGCCTGGCCAGCCAGGCCGAACGGCTGGTGCGCGACGTGCCCGAAGTCACGCACGTGGGCCGCCGCAGCGGCCGGGCCGAGCTGGACGAACACGCCGAAGGCGTGCACGTGAGCGAGCTGGACGTGGGCCTGCTGCCCGCGTCGGAGCTGAAGCGCCCCATGGCCGAGATCACGGCCGACATCCGCCAGCGCATCGCGCACCTGCCGGCGGCCATCAGCATCGGCCAGCCGATTTCGCACCGCATCGACCACATGCTCTCGGGCGTGCGCGCGCAGATCGCCATCAAGCTCTTCGGCGAAGACCTGGACGTGCTGCGCGGCCAGGCCGAAGTGCTGCGCGCCCGGCTGGCCACCATCGACGGCATGACCGACCTGGAAGTGGAAAAGCAGGTGCTGTCGCCGCAGATCAAGGTACATGTGGACTACGACCGCGCTGCGCAGTACGGCGTGGCCGCGCCGCAGGTGCTGGCGTCTTTGCAGCGGCTGGTGGAAGGCCAGCGCGTGTCGCAGGTGACCGAAGGCGCGCGCCGCTTCGCACTGGTGGTGCGCCTGCCCGAAACCGCCCGCAGCGCCGAAGGCCTGGGCCAGCTGCTCATCGAAACGCCCACCGGCCATGTGCCGCTGTCGCGCATCGCCACCATCGAAGACAGCGACGGCCCCAACCAGGTGAGCCGCGACGACGGGCGCCGGCGCATCGTGCTGCAGGCCAACGCGTCGGGCCGCGCCCTGTCTGACGTGGTGGCCGACATGCGCGCCGTGGTGGCCGACATGAAGCTGCCCGAGGGCTACTTCATCACCCTGGGCGGCCAGTTCCAGGCGCAGGAAGAAGCGTCTCGCCTGGTGGGCCTGCTGTCGCTGGTGTCGCTCACGCTGATGTTCGTGGTGCTCTACAGCCGCTACCAATCGACCGTGCTGTCGGTGCTCATCATGGCCAACATCCCGCTGGCGCTGGTGGGCGCGGTGATCGGGCTGTGGCTGTCGGGCCAGCCGCTGTCGGTGGCGGCGCTGGTGGGCTTCATCACGCTGGCGGGCATCTCGGTGCGCAATGGCATCTTGAAGGTCAGCCACTACATCAACCTGATGCGCTTCGAAGGCGAGCAGTTCGACATGAAGATGATCGTGCGTGGCTCGCTGGAGCGGCTGTCTCCGGTGCTGATGACCGCGCTGGTCACCGCTTTTGCGCTGGCCCCGCTGCTCTTCGAGGCCGAACGCCCCGGCACCGAAGTGCTGCACCCCGTGGCCGTGGTCATCTTCTCGGGCCTGATCAGCTCCACGCTGCTCGACACCTTTCTGACGCCCGCGCTGTTCTGGCTGTTCGGCCGCAAGAGCGCGCAGCGGCTGGTCGAGAACTCGGACGACACGCAGGCGCTGTGACGCGCGCGCCCGCCTTCTTCCTTTTCATCCTTCCTGCCTCCAACATTTATTTCACAAGGAAAGCACCGCATGACACCCCGTACCCGCCTGCTGGCCCTGAGCGCGGTTTGCGCATCGTTCACCTTTGCCGCCCTGCCCGCCTGGGCCGACGAAAGCCACGACTTGGCCCCCACGCACGGCGGCGTGGTGGTCGAGGCCAAGCACATGGTCTACGAACTGGTGGCCAAGCCCGCCGCCGTGCAGCTTTACCTGCGCGACCACGGCAAACCCGTGCCCGTGGCCGGCCTGAGCGCCAAGCTCACGCTGCTGGCCGGCACGCAGAAGCAGGACGTGGAACTGAAGCCCGCCGGCGACAAGCTGGAAGCCGCGGGCAGCTTCACCGTGCCGGCCGGCACCAAGGCGGTGGCGGTGGTCACGCGCGAAGGCAAGAGCCTGGGGACGGCGAGGTTTGCGTTGAAGTGAAGTCAGCCCTGCGGCGGCAGCCGGCCATCGCGCCGATCCTGTCGCCGCGTGTGCCACTCTGATGCCTCGGTGGGCTCAGTGGGCTCAGTTGGCTCAGTGGCCTCAGTGGCCTCAGTGGCCTCAGTGATGCGGCTCCAGGGTGGCGCAGTCCTTCAACTGCTGCAGCACCGTGCCCCAAGCCGTGTTGCAGAAGGCGAAGAAGCGCGCGCCCTCTTTCCAGCCCTGGTGCGTGAAGCTCAACACCGTCTGCACCGGAATCTGCCGCGCCCAACCCCCACTGGCAGCGGCCGAAGACGCGCGCTCACCCAGGGCAAAGGTGATCGTCGTGCCCGTCCATTCCGACGCGGGCGTGGACGCATCGTGCGCGCTGATGCACTGCCACTGCAGCATGCGGCCCGGCTCGCGCGCCAATACCAACATCTGCACCACCCCATGCGCGGGGCCGGGCGAGTGTTCCCACACCGGACCGCGCGGCGTGATCCGCTCAATCTGCGTGTCCCACCAGCGGCTCACTCCGTCGGCGCTGCCCAGGCATTCATACACCCGTTCGCGCGGCGCATCGATCCAGACCTCGTGCCGAATGACTGGCATGGTGCGGCTCCTGAAGATTGGACAGGAATCGTAGGTACGGGTTGTGCGGATTCGCGTAGGTGGAAGTGCACTCGGCACCCATAGATCACCGTTTCACACGGAAGCAAGAGATAGGTGCGTGGCGAACCGCGAAGCTAACCGGCCAACGGTTGGCGCCTCGAAAGCCATTTGCAGAAAGCTAAACGGCCAGATGGTCGGCCGCTGTAACGCTTATGGCTACAGAGTCTCTGATCTGTCTAACGATAAGCATGAAGGTCGCCAAGAGACTGGCGATTGTTTGCGACGGGCGTCGACTAGCAAGCGACTGTGCATGTAACGATCTGCCCAGCACGCCTCGTTTCCAAGCCTAGGCCTTCAAATTTTTCATGCCCCTAACAAGGTTTTCCTCTACCGACAGAACGGTTAGTTTTTGTATCATGAGCCACACGGGTGGGCCGATACGTCATCACAGTCCGCCTTATGGTCTAAACAGCATTACACAGAGGTGTTGTCAATGGCAATTGCGCTAACAATAGATGAGGTTCATTTTCCGACCAAATCAGAATTGACAATTTATGTGCAAAATCTGATAGCGCAGTACTCGGTTGGAAGTTGGATTTCGGAGAGCGAAGTAAATTTTTTGCGTTCTCTTTTCAAATTTCACCCCGATGCAGAGAGAAAACTGCGCGGAGGGATCTCCCGAATAGAGGTGCGCTTAGACAAGTACGGAAACAAGCACTTCTGTATACACGACCGGGTTGGCAATAGCGAAGACATAAGCTGGACAAAATGCGTTAAAAACGCCAGGGCGATTTAATGCATTTAGATGTAATCATTGACGAGTCTCTTGCCAGAATTCCTATTGCGGGTGAAGAGCCTAATGAAGATCGACGCGACAGCATATTAGCCCTAGCAAACGACTTCGAAGATAAAACTTGGCGGTATGGTAATTTTCACAACTTGGTGTGGGACAACCTTTCTCAGACTTCGCTTTCCGCGCGAGAAAGACAAGCCATTGTGGGAGAAGAGTTTTCCAAGTTGCGCCAGGCAGCCATGAACCTCAGGCTTACAGACAGCGAAAAAGACCCAGGCAAAGGCAGTGAGATTGCTGAAATCCTGCTTTATGCCGTTATGAAACACCACTACCAAGCCTTGCCGGTTGTCCCCAAAATATTCTATAAGCAAAATCGCAATGACAACGCAAAAGGGGCAGATAGCGTTCACATCGTGATAACTGAGGATAGCGACGAGTTCTCCCTTTGGCTTGGCGAGTCTAAGTTCTACAACGACATCGGTGATGCCCGACTCGACAAAGTAGTTGAGTCTGTACTCGATATGCTCAGCTCCGAAAAAATTCGAAAAGAAAATAGCATCATCGTCGGCTTAACCGACTTGGAGGATTTGATTGGAAAAAAACCAATTCTTGATAAAATTCGCTCAGCACTGAATGTAAATCGATCAATCGATTTACTTAAACCACGCTTGCATATACCTATTCTTCTGCTTCATCAATGTGCAATTACTGCTCAGACCACGGAGATGACCGAAAAATACCGAGAGGATCTTAAGACCCATCTGCGTGTGCGAGCGAAAAGTTATTTCACAAAACAAGCAGCAAAAATCGGCGCAATTGTTGGATATAAGGACATTCATTTTCATCTAATAGCATTACCCGTTCCAGACAAAGAAAAAATTGTGAAGGAATTTGTGTCATTTGCAAACGCACTTAGGGGATACGGAAATGAGCCTAAACGACGCGCAGTTTGAAAAATGCTCACGGGCTGCTGAATTACTAGAACAACGTCGGGATGCCGAAGGAAGGGACGAAGTCATTAGTTTGCTTGCGGAGATTCCTCGTGATCAAGATTACGGAGAACTTCTAAACAGCTTGATAAGGCGATGCGGCTTACTTCCATACATGCAATTGGAAACGGCCAATTGGACTGACCGACTTGTATGCGAGGCCTTTCGAGTTGACGGAGGAAATGATTTACCAGTAGTCCTACACAGGGAGCAGTCTCTCGTTTTGAAGAAGCTATTAGATGGTGAAAGTCTCGCGATTAGCGCGCCGACCAGCTTTGGCAAAAGCTTCATCGTGGATGCGTTCATCGCCATCAAAAAACCATCGATAGTGGTGATCATCGTCCCCACAATCGCACTTTCAGATGAAATTCGTCGTCGTATTCAGAAAAAATTCGGCGCAAGCTACAAAATCGTCACTACGGCTGGAGTAGAACTAGACGAGCGCTCAATCCTCGTTTGCCCAGCTGAGCGCATTGGAGGCTATCTTGACTCCCTCGAGAAAATCGATTTACTGATAGTTGATGAGTTCTATAAAGCAGATAGCAATCTTGACAAAGACCGTTCTCCTGCACTGCTGAAGGCTATCCTCAGATTGTCCCCAAAAGCGAAGCAAAGGTACTTTCTAGCGCCTCACGTTAAATCCTTGGATGACAATGCCTTCACCAACGGAATGCAGTTTTTAGCCTTAGATTTTAAAACGGTCTTATTGAATGTAGATCCAGTCTATGAAAGGCTAGCTGAAGACGCAACAAGAAAAGAAAACGCTCTTCTGGATATACTTCACTCGACGCGAGAGCACAGTCTTATATATGCCGGAAGTCATCCATCGGTTGCATCGGTCGGCCAAGTTATTATTAACGGATATCAGACTGAGAGTTCGCCTCTTCTAGCCAAATTTTCCTCTTGGCTCGAACAGAATTACGGATCAAATTGGGACCTTCCGGGCTTAGTCCGATTGGCAACGGGGGTGCATAGTGGAAGGCTTCATCGATTTCTAGGACAAATCCAAGTCCATCTCTTTGAGCAAGAAGGCGGGTTGCGCAACATCATTTCAACGTCATCGATAGTGGAGGGCGTAAATACTCAGGCAAAGAATGTCATTATTTGGAAAAGCAAGAATGGCACACATAACCTGACCGACTTCACCTATCGAAATATCATTGGCCGCAGCGGCCGAGCGTTTAAGCACTTCGTCGGAAATGTTTACCTTCTTGACCGCCCGCCGCGGACGCAGGATACATCACTACAGCTTGAATTTTCTGACGACGTCCTTAGCAATGAACCCGAGATCGCAAGCCCAACTAAGCACATCACTCCGGAACAAATAGCGAGAATCGCGACTTATAAATCTGACATGAGGCAATTGCTTGGTGCAGCTTCTTATGATCAGGCAATTAAGACCGGAAGATTCTTTTCCACTGATGCTGATCTACTCCGCCGGATCGCACATTCTGTAAGAAATCGGGAGTGGAATGGTATTGGGTATCTCAATGGCTCAAATGCAGACACCTGGGACAGGTTTCTATACAAGGCCATCAATTTGGACACAAGGGGCTGGGACGACAAATTCGGTGTGGTGGTGAATTTTGTAAAGGCGCTAAGTCACAACTGGACCAGGTCAATACCAGAAATTGTGGCAATGCAAGGTGGCCAAGTCTCTATCAACAAATTCTTTGCACTCGAGCGAATCGTCTCGTTCAAACTTCATTCTATTCTAGCTGACGTGAATATTATGAATACGCTGGTCAACAAGGATGCCACGGACATCTCCCCATTTTTATCTCGATTGAGTTCAGCATTTCTTCCGCGGTTTGTTTATGATCTTGAGGAATATGGTCTGCCGCGAATGATCGCCAAGAAGATTTCGACAGCAGGAATCATCGATTTCGAAAGCACGGAGATGAGTTTTCATGAAATATTGAAGCACTTCAATGAAATAGGCCTTGACGGAATTCGTAAAGCTTCTCGTAATCTCACAAACTTCGACACCTATCTATTGCAGTATTTTCTCGACGGCATAAAGTCAAGGCCTGCATTAGTTCAGAATTGAAATTGGCGCTCATGACTGCGCTATTGCTGCAGTGGTCTTTAGGAGTTTCTCGCTTATTCCTATCTTGCAACGAATAAACAACAAAAACGATTCAATCAAACGCGGAACCTGCTGGGATTAAGGCGCACCCTTGCTACAGTTCCGCGCTATGCCCAGCCATGTCTCACGCTATTCAGCCACAACGCTCTTGATCGGGCTGTTCCCCGTATGAATGACCGCCATTTCGGATGGACTGGCCGGATCAGCGCCAGCCTCCTCCTTCTTCTCACCGCCCTCTGGGCCACCCTCGCCCTCCACTACCAGCTCCCGCTCTCGCCGGAACTGCGCGTGGCCGCCGTGGTCGCCTGGGGCCTGTTCGCCATTGCGGCCTTGCTGCTGCTCTGGCGCGGGCAGCCGTGGCGGGCGCTGCTGACTTACGGGCTGGGCTTTGCGCTGCTGCTGGGCTGGTGGGTGCGGCTGGTGCCTTCGGACACGCGCGACTGGGCCGACGATGTGGCGCGGCATCTGCAGCCGCGCGTGCAGGGAAGCCAGGTGCTGCTGCAGAACGTGCGCAACTTCGACTGGCGCAGCGACACCGACTACACGGCGCGCTGGGAAGCGCGGCGCTATGACCTGGACCGGCTGCGCACGGTGGACATGGGCCTGTCTTACTGGATGGGGCCGGCCATCGCGCACACGCTGGTGTCTTTCGGCTTTGACGACGGGCGCGGTGGCACCGAGTACGTCGCCTTCTCCATCGAGATCCGCAAGGAGCGGCACGAGCGCTTTTCGGCCGTGGCGGGTTTCTTCAAGGAATTCGAACTGAGCCTGGTGGCCGGCGACGAGCGCGACCTGCTGCGTGTGCGCACCAATGTGCGTGATGAAGACGTGTACCTCTACCGCGTGCAGATGGCGCCGGCGGCGATGCGCTCGCTGTTTCTGGCCTATGTGGCCGAAGCCGAATCGCTGCAGCGCCAGCCGCGCTTCTACGACACGCTCACGGCCAACTGCACCACCATCGTTTACCAGATGGCGCAGCGCATCGTGGGCGGGCTGCCGGCCGACTGGCGGCTGCTGGCCTCGGGCTACCTGCCCGAGTACGTGCACGACGTGGGCGCGCTGGCGCCGGGTGTGCCGCTCGATGCGCTGCGCAGTGCGGGCCGCATCACGCTGCGCGCGCAGGCGGCGGGCGCCGACCCGCAGTTCTCGCGCGCGATCCGTGTGGGCATTCCGGGCATGAACGGCGCAAGCCAATTGCAATCGCCCTGAGGGATGATGGCGGGCGTGACTGTGATTGCCCACGCGCCCGTGTCTCTTCTGCCTCTTCTTTCCGTGACTCCGACTGTGACGACGACGACCGTGCCTTCCCGTGCGCTGGCCCGGCCTGCCGCCGCGCTGCGCGCCTGGTGGCGGGCGGCGCTGCGGGCCAGCGCACTTGTGGTCGGCGCACTGCTGCTCACGGGCTGCGCGGCGGTGAGCGTGTCCACCATTTCGCCAGGCGACTACCTGGCCGAGCGGCGCGGCGACGTGCTGACCACGGGCCGGCTCAGCGTGGCCGCGCAGGAGGTGCTGCGCGTGGTGGGCATCGACGACTGCCGCGAGCAGCCGGCGGCCTGCCGCCACACGCTGGAGCCGGCGAACACGGCCAGCGGCATCACCGACGAGCAGCGGCTGTCGGCGCTGTCGGAGCTGTGGCTGGAACATGCGCTGGCCACGGCGCGCGCGCCCGGCGCCCACGCACTGCCGGGCACGCTGGCGCAGGGCGACCCGGTGCTCGACGCCTGGATCGAGTCGGCGCGGCATGCGTATGCCTACCTCTTCCACACGGCGCGGCGCCCCGGCGAGCGGGCTTTTGAAGACCGGCAGACGCAGGTGCGCGACTACTACAACTACGCGGCGCAGCAGGCGATGTCGCGGCTGTTCGCGCTGTACCAGGCGCGCGGCGTGGCGGG
>JADMIO012713302.1_pt1 | contig 10982 bp, 11 predicted proteins | sample 8958161 | NCBI WGS metagenome assembly JADMIO01 (sample SAMN16585339, study PRJNA669376) | soil metagenome | isolation source: Crop rotation soil | place: USA: Cullars Rotation, Alabama | collected 2011 | reverse complement strand
CTTTCCCACGGGCTAGGCGGCCATGCCGATGCGCCCGAGGCCGGGCAGCTTCAGCGCAGGACGCAGCAGGTCTACCCCTATCGTCGCGCCGAGCAGGTTCAGCTCCAAGCCTTCGACCAGCCCGACCGAAAAGCCGATGACGCCGAGCAGCGAGACCTGAAAGCCGGTACCGCTCGGCGTTCGATCAATGACGCGCCAGCCGCCGAGAAAATCCTTGCCGAGGGAGTTGGGCGGCAGCCGGAGACCGAGTTCAGGGACGCGACGGCCGATATAGGCGATGAAGCTGTTGCTGTTCGGCCCAGGCCAGACGCGATAGCTGCCCGGCACGGCATAGGGATAGGCCTGGATGGCTGCTTCAATTTCAGGAATCAGCTTCGCCGCCGCGTCGCCCCGCAGATCGAGCATGATCTCCGGCAGATTGCCGAACCAGCGTCCGTCGGGGTCGAAGCTGTTGCGCCGCACCGGCGTTCCCCAGCCAACCACATCATAACGGGTGTAAGCACGGTCTTCGGCGCGCTTGTATGCGATCCAGCTATGAACGGAGAAGATGCCGCGCCATTGTCCGGCCGGTGCGGCATAGACCTGCACGACGGCTTCCCGTGTCGATCGGGGATCCGGTGCCAGGTTGGCGGTCGTCCAATTCGCATCGCGCCAGGTCGGCCATGGCTCTCGGGTGGCGAGATAGGCCTTGATGCCGAGCGGAACGAAGATCAGGAGCAGCAGAAGAAGAGTGGAAAGCAGCATTCGGCGGCGCATGGGAGAACAAAGATAATTGGCGCGCTGGCGAAGGCCCACAAGGGCCGGGAACGTTGTTCAGCCCATTCGCGTTCTCCGCTGGACAGCTGACGGAGAGCGGCATGCGGTGGGAAGGCGGTCGGGAGAGCGAGAATGTCGAGGACCGCCGCGGCTGGGGCGGCGGCGGCGGCGGTGGCGGCTTCGGTCTGCCGATCCCGATCGGCGGCGGCCTCGGAATCGGCGGCATGATCATCGTCGGCCTGATCTCGCTCGTTTTTGGCGTCGATCCGACGATATTGCTCCAAGGCGGCACCCGGACTCCCTCCCCTTCCCCTTACGAGGCCCAGCAGCAGCGCCGCCCGCCGGTGAACGACGAAATGCGCCGCTTCGTCGCGCTCGTGCTGGCCGATACCGAGGATACCTGGCGCGGCGTGTTCGGACAGATGAACCAGCGTTACCAGGAGCCGCGTCTCGTCCTTTTTTCGGGCTCGGTGAACTCTGCCTGCGGATTTGCTCAGGCGGCGATCGGTCCCTTCTATTGCCCGGGGGACCGCAAAGTTTACCTCGACCTCAGCTTCTTCCGCGACTTGAGCACCCGCTTCCGCGCCCCGGGCGATTTCGCCCAGGCCTATGTCATTGCCCACGAGGTTGGGCACCATGTCCAGACACTGCTCGGCATCTCGGACCGGGTCCGGGCAGTGCAGGCACGCAGTTCGAAGACCGAGGGGAACGCGCTGTCAGTGCGAATGGAGTTGCAGGCCGATTGCTTTGCCGGGATATGGGCGTATCACGCCCAACGCGCGCGGCAGAGGCTGGAGCCCGGCGATCTGGAGGAAGCCCTCGCGGCCGCAACCGCGATCGGCGACGACCGTCTGCAAAAGCAGGCGCGCGGCTATGTCGTGCCTGAATCCTTCACTCACGGCAGCTCGGCCCAGCGTGTGCGCTGGTTCCAGCGCGGTTATGAAGGCGGCCGCATCTCGGATTGCGATACCTTCAATGCCAGGGCGCTCTAGGCGCCGGTCAGAAATACAGCGCCGCACCCGGGGCGAACCACCCGAGCAGCCCAAAGCACAGGCCCGCCCCAGCGAGCCCGAGCGCCAGCCAGGCGAGCCAGGTGACCCCTGCGATGACGGACGCGGAGGCGACCACAATCCCGATCTGCAGGGCTGCCGATCCCAATTCGAACACGTCGTTGGCAGCGTGGGCCTGGTCGCGCCGCTGTTCCGCGGCTTTCGCTCTGGCCGCGAGTTCCCGCCGCCCCTCGTTCGTCGACGGCTCGGTTTCGTAGCGGTCGGCGGTCGCCCGCCATGCCGCGACGCGTTTGGCGACTTCCTCCGACCGCTCGGGCGACGCGCCAAGCGTTTCCAGCAGTTCGGCGTTGGTCCGAAGCGTGGTCTGGCGAATCGTCTTGGCCTGGAAGAACGCCCATAAATTCGCAGCTTCGACGTTGCGCTCAAGTGCCTCGTTCTCGGCATTGTTGCCGGCCATCTCCATTAAGGCGAGCAGCGCCGCCATGACGGCGATCAGCAGCGCTATTCGCCTGTTCCCATGCTGCGTCGCCGTTTCGCGAATGGTTTCATGAGCATCGCGAGCGTCCATATTTCCTCGTTCAGTCCGCCAGGGGAAATGCGCGGCAAAGGGCGCGACTCCGGCAGGTCATAGGTGTCCTGGAAGACCAAGTCTAGAGCGTGGCTGTTCTTTCTATGTTCTCGTGGCCGTGCTAGCTTCACCTCCTGCCGACGGGGGCTGTGAAGCTCGGCCGATCGAGCGAACGAAAGCCGGAAGATGATCCCAGACCTGCACGATGATCCGCCCCGAACCAGCCTCTGAGTCGGCCGCCGTCTCCCCGAGAGCGCTCCTGCCGCCCAATTTCGAGGCATGGTTCGAGCAGCGGGGCTGGACCCCGCATCCACACCAGCTGGCGATGCTTCGAGCCGCACAGGAAGGCGCAAGCGCACTACTCATCGCCCCGACGGGTGGCGGCAAGACTCTCGCCGGCTTTCTGCCGAGCTTGATCGAGCTCGCGGAACGTCCCCGCACCGGCCTGCACACGCTCTACATCTCCCCGCTGAAGGCCCTTTCCACCGACGTTCACCGCAATCTGGAGCGGCCATTGGCAGAGCTGCGCCTTCCGATTGCGGCCGAGACGCGCACCGGCGACACGCCCGAGACCAAACGCGTCCGCCAGCGCAAGCGGCCGCCTCAAATCCTGATGACCACGCCGGAGAGTCTGGCGTTGATGCTCTCCTATCCGGACGCCGGCGACGTCTTCCGGGGCGTCGGGACCATCATTGTCGACGAGCTTCACGCGTTGGTGGCGACGAAGCGCGGCGATATGCTGGCTCTCGGCCTGGCGCGGCTGGCCGGTTTGGCACCGACGGCACGTCGCGTCGGCCTGTCCGCGACGGTGGCCGAACCCGACGCCCTGATCGCGTATCTGTCAAAATCCGGCCGTGCCGATGGCGGCGACGTGCGCACGATCGTTGGACGCGCCGGCGCGCAACCCACCATCGAGATCCTGGCCACGCGCGAGCATCTGCCGTGGTCCGGGCACATGGCGGTGCATGCGATGGCGGAGGTGTACGAGCGCATTCGCCATGCCCGTACGGCCATCGTGTTCGTCAATACCCGTGCGCAGGCCGAGCTGGCGTTTCAGGCGCTGTGGCGTTTCAACGAGGACAACTTGCCGATCGGGCTTCACCACGGATCGCTGGCAATTGAGCAGCGGCGCAAGGTGGAGGCGGCGATGGCGCGAGGCGAGCTGCGCGCTGTCGTCGCGACCTCCTCGCTCGACCTCGGCATCGATTGGGGCGAGGTGGACCTTGTGGTGCAGATCGGCGCACCGAAAGGCGTGTCGCGACTGTTGCAGCGTATCGGCCGGGCGAATCACCGGCTGGACGACCCCAGCCGCGCACTGCTGGTTCCGGCCAACCGGTTCGAGGTGCTGGAATGCGTCGCCGCCGTCGAGGCGGTGCGCGACAACACGCTCGACGGCGACCCGGTCCGCCCCGGCGGGCTGGACGTGCTGGCCCAACATGTCCTCGGGACCGCCTGCTCAGGCCCCTTCGATCCCGACGCTCTGTATCAGGAGGTTACCCGTGTCGGCCCGTACGAACAGCTGTCGCGCAAGGACTTCGACGACGTGCTGGATTTCGTGTCGACCGGTGGATATGCGCTCGGCGCCTATGAGCGATTTCGGCGGCTGACCCGCGCCGAGGACGGACAATACCGCCTCGCCCATCCAAGCTTCGTGCGCCAGTACCGGATGAATGTCGGCACGATCATCGAGGCCGTTACGTTGAAAGTCCGCCTCCAGCGCGGGCCGGTGCTGGGCGAGGTCGAGGAAAGCTTCGTCAATATGCTGACGCCCGGCGATACCTTCGTCTTCTCCGGCCATCTGCTTAGGTTCCTGGGCGTGCGCGAGACCTGGGTGGAATGCGCGAAGGGCGGCGAGGGCGATCCCAAGATCCCCGCCTATGCCGGAGGCAAGCTGCCGCTGACGACCCATCTTGCTGATCGCGTCCGCGGCATTTTGGCCAGCCCGGCACGCTGGGGCCGCCTGCCCGAGCCCGTGCAGGAATGGCTGCGCCTGCAGCGCTGGCGCTCCGTGTTGCCCGATCCCGGCGGGCTTCTTGTCGAGACTTTCCCGCGGGGCGGAAAGCATTTTCTTGTCGCCTATTGCTTCGAAGGGCGGAACGCGCACCAGACATTGGGCATGCTTCTGACCCGACGCATGGAGAGGGCGGGCCTCGGCCCGCTCGGTTTCGTCGCGACGGACTATGTGATCGCGGCCTGGAGCTTGCGGCCGGCAACCGAACTGGATGCGCTATTCGACCAAGACATGCTCGGCGACGATCTCGAAGCCTGGATGGATGAATCCAGTCTGCTGAAGCGGACCTTTCGGAACGTCGCCATCGTGGCCGGGCTGATCGAGCGAAACCATCCCGGCGCGCGCAAGAGCGGGCGGCAGGTCACGATAAGTTCCGACCTGATCTACGAAGTGCTGCGCCGGCATGAACCGGGCCACGTCCTGTTGCGCGCTACACGGGCAGATGCGGCGCGGGGGCTGAGCGATGTGCGCCGTCTCGCCGACATGCTGGCGCGCGTCCGCGGCCGGATCGAGCACCGCGCGCTGTCCCGAGTCTCGCCGCTCGCGGTGCCCGTGCTTCTGGAAATTGGCAAGGAAAGCGTGTTCGGGCTGGCAATGGACGAACTGTTGGCAGAGGCGGCGGAAGACCTCGTCGCCGAGGCGATGCCCGAGCTGGCTGCGCCACCCGAACGGCAGGCCCGGCTGCCGCTATGACGGTTCCATTGGCGCCCGCGCTCCCCCATGTCATAGCTCGCTGGAACAGCCGTGATTGGAGTTCATCGATGAAGCCTATGCTGACCGCCCTTTCCGTCGTCCTGTCGATTTCGGCAGGTACGGCCCTGCCCGCCTCGGCGCAGGCGCCTCAAGGACAAGCGCGTCAGGGCCAGGCGCCGCAAGCCGGTGCGGCTCAGGGGCAGCCCCGCCAGGGAGGAGGGTCGCAGGCCGAGTCTTCACAGCCGCGAGGCGCCCCGCAACCGGACCGGGCGAAGATGGAAGGCTATTTGGGATCGCAGGCCTATATCACGCTGCTGCAGCAGGCGATGCTGGACGCCGAAAAGGCCCAGGCAACGCCATGCAACAGCGTGACCGGCACGAAGCGAATCGGGCTGGCGATCCTTGCCCCGATTACCTTCGAGGGTGACCAGCCGACCCAGGGCACCTGGTGGGAACGGTTCGAGGCGGATCGGTGCGGCAAGCCTGCGACCTATAACATCCTCGTCACGCACCGCCCGGGCGAAGGATCGCGCGCCGCACCTTTGCTCATGGGCACAACCAAGGCGGACCCCATCCTCCAGCGCGACGCCAAGTCTGTGGCGCTGGATACCGCTGCAGCTGCGCCGGGCAAGAACAAGTGCAAGGAACACAAGATCGAGAACACGCAATTCCAGGGACCGGAAAAGCTGCCGCAGGGCCAGACGCGATCGGGCCCCCCGGCCTGGACCGAGCTTTGGACCCTTCGCGGTTGCGGCCGGCAGGTGCCTGTCCAGCTCCGCTTCGCGCCGACGCCGCAAGGCACGGCGATCTCTGCCCGGCTGCCAAGTGCGTCCAAAGGCTAAGGCGGGTGCAGCAATCGCCGGTTCGGCTGAACGGGGTAGATCTCGCGGCCGACTTCTCGGGAGGCTTGTGGTGGCCGGCGGAACGGACCCTGATTGTTGCCGACATGCATCTCGAGAAAGGATCGGGCTATGCGCGGCGGGGACAGTTCCTCCCGCCCTATGACACAGGGGTGACGCTCGAGCGGTTGGAAGCAACCCTTGCGAGGCTCCGCCCGGTGCGGGTGATCTGTCTCGGCGACAGCTTCCACGATGGGAAGGCGGGCGATCGCATCGGCGCGCATGACAGCCGCCGAATCGCCGCGCTGACGGCCGCGCATGACTGGCTCTGGATTGCCGGCAACCACGATCGCCATCCGCCGACCGGCTGGGGAGGCCGGGTCGAAGCCGGGATCACCATCGGCGCGCTGGTCTTTCGTCATGAGGCGGCTAAGCCGTTCCCGGGCGGCGGCGAAGTGTCGGGCCACTATCACCCGAAAGCGGCCGTGCACATCAGAGGCAGGCGTGTCTCGGCGCGTTGCTTCGTCAGCGACGGCCGACGGCTGGTGCTTCCGGCTTTCGGAGCCTATGCCGGCGGGCTCAACGTCCTCGACCCCGCTATCGCCCGTCTGTTCGCGCCGCGCTTGACGGTCCAGATGCTAGGCCGAGACCGCGTTCACCCCGTGGCCGCGGATTGGCTCCGGCCCGAGAGCGCCTCGCCGACGCACCTGCTGTCACGGATGGCGTAGGGCCTCGATCGGGTCGAGCAGGGAAGCGCGGCGCGCGGGATACAGCCCGAAGAAGATGCCGATCAACGCGCTGAACAGGACCGCCAATACGATGGAACCGGGCTCGACCATGGTCGGCCACCCGGCCGACCGGGCGAGGATGTCCGACACGGCGACCCCGAGCAATACGCCGAAACCGCCGCCGATCGCCGCAAGGGCTGTCGCCTCTGCCAGAAACTGGACCAGGATATCGCGTGGCCGCGCCCCTACGGCCAATCGGAGGCCGATCTCGCGGGTCCGCTCGACGACCGAGACGAGCATGATGTTCATGATGCCGATGCCGCCCACCAACAATGAGACGGCGGCGACGGCAGCGAGAAGGAACGCGAGCGATCGTGATGTTTCTTCGCGGCTCGCGACGATTTCGCTCAGCAAGCGAAGGCGGAAATCGTCTTCCTGCCCGGCCTGGATCCGGTGGCGCACCCGCAGGACGTCCCTTATCGCAGCCGCGGCCGCTCCCATGTCCTCACCATCGGCGACCTTCACGAAGATGTCGTGAACCGACGAGGCGCTGCCGGGCGTAATGCCCATCACCCGCCGCTTGGCAGTCGTCATGGGCATGATGATCGTGTCGTCCTGGTCCTGACCGGACGAGTTCTGGCCCTTGCGCTCCAGCAGCCCGATGACCGTGACCGGAACCGCGCCGAGCCGGATCAGCTGGTCGACGGGATCGGCGTCGCCGAAGAGGGTGCGTGCGACGGTCGCGCCGATCAGTGCCACCTTAGCCGCAGTCCTCATTTCCTCTTCGGTGAACTCGCGCCCGTTCGCGATCACCCATTCGCGAGCGGTCAGATATCCCGGCGCCGTGGCGAGGATCGTCGTCCACCAGTTGACATTCCCGGCTACCGCCTGCAGGCCGCGCCACATCCGGGGGGATGCCGAGAGAACGCTCGCGACGTCGCGTTCGATCGCGGCGGCATCGCCCTCGGTCAGGGTCGGCCGCGTCCCGGCACCCAGCCGCGCGCCGCCGGTCGTGACCGATCCCGGCTGAAGAATGATGATGTTCGAGCCAAGGCTCCGGATCTGCTCCATCACAGCAGACCGCGCGCCAGACCCAACCGCGACCATCGTGATCACCGCTGCCACTCCGATCACGATCCCCAGCATGGTGAGGATGCTGCGCAGCAGGTTAGCCCGCAACGCCGCGATCGCCGTCGCGAAGGCTTGGTCGGCGCTCACGCCACTCTTTCCTGCGCCGCCTCAGCGAAGAGCATCGCCTGCGCATCGACGGGCTGGTGACGAGAATCGCCGGTGAGCCTTCCATCCCGGAAGCTCAGGATCCGCGCAGCGAATTCAGCGATGTCCGGCTCGTGCGTCACCATCACGATCGTCATCCCGGCCCGGTTCAGCCGTTGAAAAAGGGCCATGATTTCGATGCTGGTTCGTGAATCCAGCGCGCCTGTCGGCTCGTCGGCAAGAATCAGCGCCGGCTGGTTGACCAGAGCGCGCGCGATGGCAACCCGCTGCTGCTGCCCGCCCGACAGCTCTGAAGGCCGATGGTGCAGGCGGTCCGCCAAACCGACGCCGGCCAATGCGGCTTCGGCCCTGTTGCGGCGTTCGGCCCGGCCGACACCGGCGTACAGCATCGGCATTTCGACATTCCCGAGCGCGTCGGTTCGCGGCAGCAGGTTGAAGGACTGGAAAACGAAGCCGAGCTTGCGGCTTCGCAGGGCAGCCATCTGCGCGCGGCCAAGCGGCGCGACATCGACGCCGTCCAAGCGGTATTCGCCTGAACTGGGACGGTCGAGGCACCCGACCAGATTCATGAAGGTCGACTTGCCCGAGCCCGAAGGGCCCATCACGGCGACAAAGTCTCCGCGCTCGACCGCGACCGAGACCCCCCGGAGAGCGGCCACCTCGTGTCCACCCATGACGTAGCTTTTCGAGAGATCGCGCGCGTCGATCAGCACGGTGCGATCAGAAGCCCAGCCGCGGACGCGGTGGACCGGCGGCCGTAACCGGGCGTGCCCCCACGATGATCGTCTGCCCTGCGGTTGCGCCGCCCAGAAGTTCGCTAAACCGCCCGTCGGTGATGCCGACCTGTACCGTCGCTGCGGTGCTGCCTCCGTCCGGCTTCAACAGGTAAATTCGAGGACCTTCGCCCGCGCCTTCCTCTCCTCCCGCCGGCCGAAAACGAAGAGCCGCATTCGGGACCTTCAGAACGTTTTCCCGTTCAGCCGTTACGATCCGCACCGTGGCTGTCATGCCCGGCAGCAGCTTCAACTCCGAATTCGGTGCACCGACGACAACGATGTAGGTGACCACGTTCTGCAATGTCTGAGATGCGAGCCGGATCTGCGCCACCTCTCCCCGAAAATCCGTATCCGGGTGAGCATTCACCTTGAAGATTACGGATTGGCCCACCGAGATGCGGCCGATATCCGCCTCGTCCACATTTACATGGACCTCCATTTGACGCAGGTCCTGGGCGATGGTGAAAAGGGTCGGCGCCTGGAGGCTGGCCGCGACGGTCTGGCCGACATCGACGCTGCGCTGGATGACGACGCCGTCGATGGGAGACCGGATGACGGCTTTCTCCAGGTCGGCGCTGACCTGCTGCATCGCGGCGGTCTTCTGCTGGACCTCCGCTTCGGCGATCGCGATCTGCGCCTGGACGACCTTGTACGAGGCTTCGGCAGACGCGAGCGCAGCCGAGGCGGACGTCTGCTCGGCCCGGGCGGCGGAAAGCTCCGCCTCTGCCGTTTGAGACGCAGTCTCGGCCCTGTCGGCAGCCGTGTTGCTCGCGGCGCCGCGCCGGAACAGGTCCTGCGCGCGTCGCTCCTCGCGTTCAGCATTTCTCAGCGTCGCGGTGGCCTTCGAGATCTTTGCCGCGGCGTTGACTCCGGACGCTTTCGCCGTTTCGATCTGGGCACGCGCCTTCTCCAGTTCGGCCCGTCTCATTTCGAGACTGGCCCTGGCGGCGGTGACGTCCGCGTTGGACTGCCGCAGCTTGCCTTCCAGCGTCTCGGCGTTGAGCCGAGCGACGACCTCGCCGGCTCGCACCGGTGTATTGAAATCGGCCAACAGTTCCGTGATCTGACCCGACAACTGAGAACCGACCTGTACTGTCTTGACAGCATTGACGGTTCCAGTGGCGATGACAGCGCTGACGATCGGTCCGTATTCGACCTGGGCGACCCGGAACTCGGTGCTGGGCTCCGCCCCGCTCAGAAGATTGTAGCCGGCCAAGCCGGCGCCTGAGACCGCGACAAGCAGCGCGACCGAGAGCGCACGTGTCACGACCGATTTTGCCTCCCGAAACCGTCCATAGATCAAGGATATGCGCGAACCGGCTTGTTTGTCTAAGAAACCGAGCACGACATGTCGGAAATTGCCGGATCGGGGTACGCCCGCAGCGAGATTGCGGCCGACACCCGATGCGCCTCGGCGAGATCGAGCCGGTCAAACGAACGAAAAGCGCGGGCCCTAGCGGATCCTGCTGCGTTCACGATCGAGATGATCAAGCAGCAGCCGCAGGTTCCTTTTGTTCGCCTTCCAGCCGACATCGAAAAGATCGCCCACCACCGGTACGCCACCCACCACGGTGTCGATGCCGACATTCCAGGCCATTCGCACGAGCAGGCTCTTCGGCGCACCGAGCCGGGCGGCTTCGCGGATCAGGTACACCGCGAAGCCGGCAGTAACCACGTCACCAATCCCCGGAATAAACCCGATGATGCTGTCGAAGCCGATCCTGATAGTGGTGCCGGGAATGGCGAAGGCCTCGTCCATCCAAAAGGCGAGACGCCGAAGCCGGTCGATCGTGCGCTCGCGGTCGTCATAGCTGTAGGTGCGCGCGCCGGAGCCGGTCCGGCCGCCGAAGGTGTCGTTCATGCCTCGGTCACATAGCGCCGAATTGCGCCAAGTACGGTCCTAAGCACTGGAAAATGATCGTACAGCTGACTGGCGCTGTCCCAATGGTCGTGATGCAGAATGACCAATCCCTTTTCCTCAAAGCGGATCTCGCTGACGCCGTCTATGGCGAAGCTTTTGCTCCGTCCCTTGAAATGCGCCGTGAACTGCCATCGAAGATAGCAGGAACGTGATCCAATTGCCCGATCGCTGACCGCGATCTGGGGATCCTGGACATCGGTGTATAGATTGCGGACCAGATGCTCCATTTTGCTCAAACCCGTTACATTGCAGAACGGATTGATGAAATGCACGTCCGGGCTGACATATTCGCTCAAACGCCCGACCCTCTCGGGCGTCAGCCTTTCGAAGAAGGCGGCGTAACCTTTCAGGGCGTGGTTCAGATCCGACTTCATGGACAGACTTGGCCGTGAGCGAAGGTCGAGCTAGATGGCTTGGCGGGCCAGTGCGCCCGCGATGGGAAAG
>JADMIO012611052.1_pt1 | contig 10983 bp, 12 predicted proteins | sample 8958161 | NCBI WGS metagenome assembly JADMIO01 (sample SAMN16585339, study PRJNA669376) | soil metagenome | isolation source: Crop rotation soil | place: USA: Cullars Rotation, Alabama | collected 2011 | reverse complement strand
AGGAACTGTTGAACTAATACCTTTATTCTCTCTCTTTTTTTGTTGTTGTTTATTTGTTATATTTTAGGCTGGTAACGTTGTCTATCTCTTACCTGTTTAACTTTATTGCATTTTAATTCAGACAAACCACTTAAATTTAAAGAGAATTGTTTTGTTGCTGTTCTTATTTTGCTTTTTTTTTTTGAATATTTTGTAGCCTTGAGAAATTAATCTTGACCAGTAACTCTATTTACGGAACCATTCCCTCAACGTTTCAATTTCTTGAAAATTTAAGTGTTGTGAATTTGCAAGGAAACAAACTCACTACATTATTTCCAACAATACTTCAAATACCAAAATTAACATACTTGAACGTTGCTTCTAATTTGATCACTGGTGAGCCAAACCCATTCATCCCCCAAAAAATTAAAATTAAAATAAATAAAAACTAGAATAAATTACATCAATTTAAAAATCGGAACAAAATTGAAGTAAAAGAAAATTACTGTCACAAAATTTACAACAAAACTTTCTCTCTCTTTTTTTTTTTTTGAAACAAACCGTCAATTTTGTTATTTTTCAGGAAATTTCCATGAAATGACATTAGTTTCATCAACACTTCAAAGCCTCATTCTTTTTGGAAATAAATTGAACGGATCGATTCCATGGAATCAAATGAGTCTTCCAAGTCTTCAAAAACTATTTGTGCAAAACAATAACTTAACCGGAACTCTTCCAAGTTTTAATACCACGGCAATAACTTTTCCATCACTTCAACAAATTCAAATTCAGGATAATAGGTTCGTTTTTTGTGGTTAATTCGCTTTATTTTCTTGTGAAAGAGTTGATTAAATTATTATTTATGTTTATTATTTTATGTTTATTGGGTGATAAAAGCATTGGGGGACCTTTAGTTTCTGGGCTTTGCAAATTTATTTCGCTTTCAACATTTATTGTCTCTCGAAATCTCCTGACTGGAACTATTCCTACAATTTTAACGTGTTTAACAAACATACAAAGCTTTAGTGTAGATTCGTCAGTTTTTCTCAGAAAGGTTCCTTCTTTTTTTTTAATTCATTTTGTTGTTCAAACAAATTATGCAATTATTAAAACAACAACAACAACAAAATAAATGTTTTATTGAAATTTATTATTATTTTGTGTTGTCACAGCCAATCGTCCCCAAAATTTCAATTAATCGAAATGAAAATCAAACTTCGTACGAGGAAAATGAAATAACACAAGAAATAAATGTATTTATTAATGACCAAAGTGTATTAATTGTGGATACACAGGTGATAATTAATTTTAGGTTTTTTTTTTCTTCACTTTACATCATTTTAATTTTAGTTTTGTTCAAAAAAATAAAATTAAATTAAGTTAAATTAAAAAAGGTTGTGTTAAATGGAAGTAATTTGTTGGATTCAGAAACAAGATTGCGACAATATTCACAGGATTTGGTTTGTGCTTCATTTGTTCAGGTAATTTATGATTACTAATTTGTTCTGTTAATTTGTTAATTTGTTTTGTTTTTGAACAGTTTTTGTTATTAACAAAATGGAGACGAGCGCGTTTATAAATGGAAAATTCAAAGGAAAATTCAAACGAGAATGAGACAATCTGTATTTTGTCGTTATTCTGAGTTGGTTGAAGTTCACTTTTTGACGTTTATTATCGAGTCACAAGCTTGGGTAAATTAATTTAAACTTTTAACAAAATTTGTGTAAACTCTCACAAAACAAACAAAAAAAGGGTTTTCTTTCTCTTTGCCTCCTTCACAGAAGTTAACTGAAGAACATTTATCAATTTTAGAGGACATTTTGCAATCGATTCATAACTTCTGTTATAGGATTTGTTGATTTATTTGAAACTGGAGAGAGAAAATTAGTTCATGAAGAAAATTTTGCAAGAGTTCTGGACGCTTTGAATCTTATCGTTCAATCAATTCCTCAATCAGTGAACTATTTTAATCAGAAGAACTTAAGTGTGGTTTTATTTTCTGTGTTATGCAGATTATCTGACTCAATTCCTTCAATACAAAATGTTTCAGAACAAACTTCCTTTGTTAATTAGTTCAATTGCTCTTGTTCTCGAGGTATTTTTACTTCTCCTCTTCATTTTAATTTCATTATTTCATTTGTTTCATTTCATTATTTCATTGTTTTGCTTTAATTTCATTACTTTGTTTTAATTTCATTGAGCTCAATTATTTCTTTTTATTGCAATTAATTACAATCAGAAATTTCTTCAACCTCCTTTGGAATCAGAAACTGCAACAATTGTTCCTGATTTACAATTCAACGAACACCAAAAGCTTTTATTTTGCTCATTAAACATTCTATATCACCACAAATTACTCCATTCAGCAACAACGCAATCTGTTTTACTATTAATCAGTCGTCTCACTCAAACTCAAACACTCGCAACAGAACTAACAAATCAAAACACAGAAATCAACAAACTAAGTCCAATCTCTATTATTCTCAATGCAATAACCCGAACCAACTCAATTTCAACGCAATTAATTTCTGTTGGTTATTATATCATCTTAACTTTGCTTGAAAACAATACTTTACTGACCGCAGCAATGAAGCGATTTATCAACAAGAATAATCATCACGAAAGCTCAACTCGACAATTATCTGATCTTTTGAAAATTTGCGGTCCTGCAATTTATAGAGATCAGAATTTGTTTTCTGAAATTATGTGTTCGGGTTATTGTACAAAGGCTTCAAATTCTTCTCTTGTTAAGTTAATTGATTCTGGAAGTGAGTCGGAAAAGAGTGTGCAACAAGATGCGTTGAATTTGAGTTTGGTTAATTGTGTTCTTCGAAGTTATTGCTCCTGTTATGAATTATTGTCGTCAGTTTTCTCCTTTTGCTCGCTCACTTTATTTGGGTTCGTCATAATTTCCAAAAATACAAAAAAATAAAAATAAATAAAATAAAATAAACACTTTATTTAAAATTTGAACAATTTTTTTTTTTCTTTCTTCCAATAATAGAAATGAACGAAGAGAAATTAAAAGAATTGAATCGCACGCTATTTACTGTTTCTGATTCTTTGCAATTTATTACCTCATTAGTGAGAGCTGTTTATTGTTCATATTTATTTTATTTATTTTATGTTTCAATAATTCTGTGGGGAAAAAAATTCAGGTTCAAATTTATCTAGAACTTCGTGCGACTGTAATTCATCTCACTGACGAAAATTCGTCTTTTATTAATTCTGTTACAGTATTTTTTCTTCATATTACAACTTGAATACTTCATTTTATAACTTTTATTCTTCTTTTTGTAAATTGTATTTTTCGATTTCCAAAATTTATTCTTCTTTTTGTATCGAAATTCTAGAATGGAATTTTTTTCTTTTTTCTCACACTTTATTTTTTTTGTTGTCACGAATTGGTGAATTTTTAAAATATTGATGCTGAAGTTGTACTTTGTTATTTATACTAAAACACAGACTTGTTCAAACTATATTTTGTGGATTGGCTGGATTGATTGCGTATTTTGAGTTTTTTTTGGATGTGCAAACACAAAAATGTTCAGGTTTATTTTTTTGTTGTCACAAATTGGTGAATTTTTAAAATATTGATGCTGAAGCTGTAATTTATTATTTGTACTAAAATACAGACTTGTTCAAGTTAGCTTGATTGCTTGTTCAATTCATGCCGCCTTTTCGAAATTAAAAATACACAAATAAAATAAACTTTTATGTGAAATGATATTTTTAACAACAAAAATAAAATAAAATAAAAATTAAACCTGTTTGAAGAGAGTCAATTGCAAGCTTGAGTGATTGATTTAGTGAGCTGAGGGTCGCTCGTTCTTTCCTTCTTCTGTTGATCTTCAAAAATATTCACATATTTAATTTCAAAATAAATTCACGCTTTTTTGAACAATTTCTTCTTAACTTACCGATTCTTTGTTGATTTTTTTGATGAAAAGACGTTCCCTCTTCCGTTTCTCCTTGTACTCGTCCAGATAGTGAGCAAGAAAAGACTTTGCTGTTGAAAATGGAACATCATTGAAATTTAATTTTATGGAGTAAAACAAAATATTGATTACCTGAGGTTGGGGAACCTTTTCTCAATTTTGAAACCACAGCCATTTGCTTCCCACTTTGGTTTTTTTCTTCACTTTGGTTTTCATCTTCACTTTGGTTTTCATCTTCACTTTGGTTTTCATCTTCACTTTGGTTTTCATCTTCACTTTGGTTTTCATCTTCACTTTGGTTTTCATCTTCACTTTGGTTTTCATCTTCACTTTCTTCCATTTGGTTTTCTTCCTCACTTTGGTTTTCGTCTTCAATTTGGTTTGTTTCTTCCTCACTTTCGCTTTCTTCAATTTGGTTTTCTTCTCCGCTTTCTTCCTCACTTTGGTTTTCGTCTTCAATTTGGTTTGTTTCTTCTCCATTTTGGTTTTCGTCTTCAATTTGGTTTCCTTCTTTTCCATTTTGGTTTATTTCTTCACTTTTTCCTGAGAAGAAACAAAAAAAGGAACATTAAAAGAAGCAACCAAAATACTTTGCAATTGATATTTTTTCAAAAAAGGAAATACATCAAACAAAAAGAAGACATATCAAAAAAAAAGAGAGAGATATCAAAAAAAGCAACTAAAATACTTTGTAAATGGAATTTATTCAAACCTGAATCTTTCAAAGAGAGATTTTTTTTATTCAAAGCCTTCAAAAAAATGGTTGATCGAACATAAGCCACTGTGGCCCGAATTTCTCGCTTATCAATACAATACCATGCTTCGCCAAGCTTTTTCATGAGTTGTTGAGAATTCGCATCTTCAACTTTTTCAACCCTACTTTTCCAAAAGTGGAAAATATGTTCAATTGGGTTGAGTTCGGGGGAGTAAGGAGCATTGTACAGTAAAAAATGCCCTTCCAAAAGAAATAAACAACAACAAAAATAAATAATTTTTAACTTATTCCAGTTTATCATTGTGCAAAGACAAGAAAACCATACCTTTTTCAGCAACCATTTCTTTGAGATTGGAATCGTGGTGGAAGCGGACATTGTCGAGCACAAAAGCGGTACTTTCTTTCATTTTACTGAGAAGCTGAACAAAATAACTTTTAAAAATAGTTGCATCAACAGGACAATTATACAATTCAACGTGCACCACGCTATCAACACTAATCGCCGCAATGCAAGTAATATTACTTTGTCTTTTTCTGGGAGCATTTATGACAGCTCTTTGTCCTCGAATTGAACGACCATTTCTTCTGTAAGTGACCAGATGAAAACCTGAAAAACAAACAAAACCAATTTTGAAAATTCAATGACAAAGTTATAAAAATACAATTACAAACCTGACTCATCAACATACACAATTGGAATACCATTACGAACCAGTTGATTGTGACGGTTGATGAAAATGATTCTTTCTTCTTTGGTTTTTTCAGTATTTCGTGCGTTCTCATGAATTTCAATCCTTTTTATTGTGTATCGCGGAAATCCTATTTTTCAATTTTATTGTTGTCATTGTGAAAAATTAAAAATCGTTGAAAACAACAAAAATAAATAAAACTGACCATGCTTTTCTAATCCTCCTGTTTTCATGTGTTTGAAAACTGAGGACGGATGAAGGGAAACATCCAGATTAGCTTTGATATTTTCTGTGATTTTAGATAAAGAAATTGTTGGTTGATTCTCAATACTTTTCACAATTTCTTGAGAAACGGCAGGAGTAATTTTGATTGTGAGAGGTCCTCCACGATTTTTTTTTTCGAATTTTCCTTCTTTTCTCCAACGACGAATAATTGCATACACAGAGTGGATTTTGATTTGCAGAAAATCTGATATTTCTGACGGTGATTTTCCTTTTTCAAACATCAACACAACTTTTTTCCTGTCAAGGTTGTTAACTTGCGCATATTTGGTAGTGGGAACTTTTCTTTTTTGTGGTCTTCCAACCCTTCTTTTTACTTCTTGTGGTGATGGAAGAACTGGAATTGCTTCGCTTAATAGCTGAGGAATTTCAAAGTCAACTACTTCATCAATAAATGAATCTCTTAACTCGACAAATTGTTGCTTTCTGTTATTTGTGCTGAGGTTGTTGATAAAAACCTCGCTTTCCATGATTATCTGGCAGTCAGAAAGATTTTTGATTGATTTTTTTTATTCTGGAATTTCTGGAATTTCTTTACAAAATGAAGAATACGTTTGACAAAATGAAATATAAATTTTTCAAAATGAAGTATCAAACGTTACAAAATGAAGAATTAATACTGTATCACTCAATGTATTTTACCCACTCCAACAAATGAGGTAACATCTTTTTTCCTCTTTTATTTTGACTCTGTTTTTTTTTTTTTTTTTGTTTTTGTTTTCAATTTATTTTTATTCAATTTATTTATTTTTATTCAATCTATTTTTTTTTGTTTTCAATCTATTTATTTTTTGAAAAAAAAATTGCAGAAGGTAAAAGATGAGAAATCAAAGAAACAGTGATTTTATTTGCGATGATAAATACATTGAGTGATAATTAGGTTTATTCACCTTCTTCATTATAGTTTTACCTGCTCAGGTTGTTTTACCTGCATTACAGCTTCCTCAACTTGGTGACGGAAAACAACCACCACGTTTTTCATTGCAGTTGCAAGCACCATCACAAAATTTGATAGACAATGAAGAAAAAATCAACCAGCAAAGAAGACAATGACACGACATAATTCAACAGAATATCAACCCACTCAAAAAACTCACTGGAAATTAGGTTTGTATGGTGCAAACCAACCCGCCAAGAGACAGCACTCCTCAGAAGAATTTCAATCATCAGAACAAGAATTGTGGAATTCAAATTCGAATACGGTAGAAAAGCAAGCAGCAAAGAAACTTGCATCGCGACCCAATTCAGCACCTAAACAAGATTCATGGAAATTATCTTCAAACACTGAGCAGGTAAAACAACCTGCATCACGACAAAATTCTGCACAATATCAACCACCTCAACAAGACTCATGGAAATTAACTTCAAATACTGAAGCACTGCAACTTGAGCAGTCTCAAACATCTCAACAGGTAAAACAACCTACATCACGACAAAATTCTGCACAATATCAACCACCTCAACATGATTCGTTCAAAATATCTTCTGGTGGTGATGAATACCTTACAACATCATCACAACATAGTTCACCAACCCCAATATCTTGGTTCACCACAACCGTTATTAGATGAAGATGATGATGACGACGAAGACATTAAAAAGCAAATAGGAAATGACACTGAAAAAAGGGCAAGTGCAAGATTGTCAAGAAGGTTTTCTTTCATGAGAAGACTTAACCAAAATCTTTCTTTCAAAAGTGAAATGTCAGTAAAAACTGAGTCTTCAAAAAATTTAGAGGAATCTGAAACTAAAGGTGCTTTGGGATTATCTTTAGTTCAAAAAACAACAGAAAAAATTATTATTCTTGTTCTTGTGGTTGCTGTTTGTGTTCGATTACTTGAACCACCAATTGAGGATAGAAGTGCTTCAAATGATTTGTTGTTAATCAGTGACTCGTTTGATCACTTTGAAAATCAAGGTTGTTTTTTGCCAGAAAATGCTTTTAATTCGTCAAAATGGTGTGTTTTATCAACTTGTTGTCTTGAGTGGGATAATGTTATTAATCGTTATGCGAAGGGAATGCAACATTCAGGAATGAAGCCAATTATCATGTCAGTTTTTTTTTTTTTCCCCTTTTGTTTTTTAATATTCAATTTGACAATTTCGTTTGACAACAACAAAAAAATGCCAACAGGAAATTGCGAATCAATGGAGTTTTATTTTATTCCAAATCAACCGCATCGCTGCGAAAAATTAACCATTATTTTTTCACTCACGATGACACGCGCGTTGACATTGACATTGCATCATACACTCAATTATATTCAATTTGGACGATTTCACACACAATTTGTATTTGCATTATCTTGCTAATGTTTCCATACTTATTTGGACACGATGTGTTGTCAGTTGTAATCACACCATTGGAAATCATTTTTGATCGAATCCAAAACGTTGCAGTGCATCCATTCAGTCGACTTGAAGCTGAAGAAATGGAGAAAAGTCGATCATTTGAACTTGTTTTGATTTCAGAATCAGTGACAAGATTGATGAAATTATTGCAAGTTGGATTTGGACAAGCAGGAGCTGACATCATTGCAAGAAATTTGACTTCAGGAACATTTTCTGCTTTGCAAGGAGGAAGAAGAGTTGAGGCGATTTATGGATTTTGTGACATTCGAAATTTCACTGATTGTTGTGAAGTTTTGCAAAGTGATTGTGTTGTTTTTGTCAATTCAATTGCTGCAATCATTGCTTCACATTTGAAATATTCAAATGGATTTGTGAACAAGAACATTGGAGATGCATTTTTGCTTGTTTGGAAATATTTGAAAGGAATGGCAGAAGGAGAACAATCACAGCAATATGATGAACTTGAATTGAATAATATTGCGATCAGTGGAACAATTGATGAAGCAGCTGAAAGTTCACTTCATGGATGTGTTGGAATGATTGAAGAGGTTGGAACATCAACAACTGTTCAGGTTTGATTTTCTTAACTCTTTTATTTTATTTTATTTATTTTTTGTTTGGTTTTCGTTGACTGTTATTATTTTTTTTATTTTATTTTATTTTTAAATTTTTTGATGGTTTACATTATTCACATCAACTCAACAATATTGACATTTTTTTCAGGCATTTGGGTCACTTCTTCATCCACGAATGGGAAATGAGTTTCGAATAAAACTTGGATGTTGGATTGCATGTTGGGTGGTCAATTGAAGGCGCAGTTGTGTTGAGGAATCAACCACACGCAACTTGTTCATCAAACATTTTGCAATAATGTTTGTTCTGGAATATTCCGAGTTTGTCGAATTTCTGGAAGGAACAATTTTGATATTTTTATTTTATTTTTCATTTTAGATTCTTCTTTTTATCTGTTTTAAGAATCATTTTGTCTTTCTATGTTCTGGAATTGAATATTTATTATTCGATTGGAACAAGAAAGTTTGCTTTCCTTTGTTTTCTTTTTTTTAAAGTTGAAGTTTATCTGAACCTAATTTTTGTTTAAAAATAAACAACAATCAAAATATATTTTATTGGAATTGAGATTTAATTTAACAAACAATTTAAATACTCACATATCTAAATTAAAAATATATTTCACTGGGGGCCCGAAGATAGATTTCACCCAAATCTCAAATATCAAACCCGCGCGCATCTCAAATTTCAATTGAATTTATTGAATTCACTGGCGCAAATTTCTGACGCAACCTTTCCATCACATTTATTCAAGGAAAAGTTTCCTTCAATATTCCGCGTCGTCATCAGTTTCGTATTTAAATTGTAAATACCAAACTTCTTTTTTTTTTTTAAATCATCAAATTAACAATTTGCGCAACAAATTTTTGAATTTCTCAATTTTCCTCCAAAATTACTCAATTTTCCTCCAAAAATTACTCAATTTCATAATTTTCCCCAACAATAATTCAATTTTTCCCCAAATGAGTAATGAACAAAGTGAAAACCAATTTGAATCTCAGTCGCAACTTCAAACTGAGAGTCAATCCCAACAACCCAATGTTATAAATACTCAATCTTCACATATCAATTTAACTCGTGGTGCTCAAAGACGACTTTTTGTTCCTGAAACTGTTCAATCAAAGTATTCAACTAAATCAAGTCCCCACACAGTTTACCATACTCCAATTCCTGAACAAAAACGCCAACAACAAGAACTTCAAGAATTAGCCGAACAAGACGAATTGTTGATGAAACAACATAAAAAAAATCAACAAAAGTTACAAAAATTGAGACTCTCACTTTCACAACAAAGTAATCAAGAAGATGAAGAAGAAGGAGACGATGTTTCTGAACATGATGATTTTGAAGGTAGCAATGAACCAATTCCAGAACATTATTTCGAACCTCCACCTCAGTTACCAGCCCAAGGAGAACCTGCAATTATCCAGATAAGAAGTTCCATTCCACAAATTAAAGCAAGTAAAGATAAATATGATTTGTCTTTTGAAATGGAATACAAGATATTTAAACTTACTGTTGAAAATATGGGAGTTCGACATTACAAACAGTATTTGGATTGCCATCAGATGGCATGCGTTCCAAATTCGAGAGCATATAACCACTTACAGTCTGCTATGATTGATGATAAATCATTACGTTTACAACAAAGAGCACAACAAGATTGGACTAAATATGAAGTGTTGTACAATTATGTGGTGGAATTTATGAGGAAACGTCTTATTCCTAATGATACCAACAGAAAAAGATTAGTTTTAAAAAGATTTCAAGATCTTCATCAAGGTGAACAAGATTATCAAGATTTTGAAGAAACATACCTCCAAGTTCGCAAAGAAATGATTGAATGTCACTTGCTGGATAACAAAGCAAGACAACTAAAAACAAGAGGATAAAAATTAGGATTGAACAAAAAACCAAAACTCTCGGAGCTTTAGAAGCTTCGCAGTCGCTTCCAGAATCTTCGCTCCGGTTTTGAGATTATTCTTGAACTTTGAGTTATAACGTAAATTGAATCTTGTTTGCGAATATAACACCCAAAGTTCAAGGAGCACCCAAAATTTGATCTTGTTTGTGGATACAACATATGGGGGGGGGGAACGATAGCAAGTACTTGATTGCCATTCAAACATACATAACAACGGAACACAAAAGTAGAAAAGGAACAGAATTTGACAAAAGTGGCTGGAGTTCTGCTGTTGTGAAGAACACTCCAAGGCAAGAAAATTCCTGTGACTGTGGTGTTTTTCTTTGCAAAACTACAGAGTATATTGGAAGGGGTCGTCAGTTGTTGTTTACTCAGAATGAGATGCCATTCTTTCGAAACCATATTAGACTCTCAAGTTTGTAATGTTTGTTTTCTTTTTTTAAATTTATTTTCGAAGTTCATGAACAGTAAATTATTTAAAATTCAACAGTTTTAACTGGAAAACTTGTGCTAATTGGACAGCCATAATCTGGT
>JADMIO011298144.1_pt1 | contig 10983 bp, 7 predicted proteins | sample 8958161 | NCBI WGS metagenome assembly JADMIO01 (sample SAMN16585339, study PRJNA669376) | soil metagenome | isolation source: Crop rotation soil | place: USA: Cullars Rotation, Alabama | collected 2011 | reverse complement strand
GGGGCGGGCGGAGCCGGTGGAGGCCGTTCCTGGGCCCATCCGCGCACGGGCAACAGGAGCATTACGCATGCTCCAACAAGCGTCAGGGCGTTGGGTGGGCGCTTCATGAAGGATTGTCCGCTCAGCGAGGGTGTGTGTCTACCGCGGCCCGTCTATACGCCGCACGGAGCGGCATGGACGCAACGCGTTCCGGGAGTTTGCCTGGCGGTTGGATGCGAAACTGGGGCGAGGATGCTATCGTTGCTGTTCCGTTCGCCAAGCCCGGCGCTGAACTGATCAGGGGGGGGTTCCCAGGAATGTTCGGGGCCATGACGTGCCGATAGAGATATCCGGGCGCTGAGAACCACATGCCAACAACCGATGCCGCAGATGTATCCGCGCTAGCCAAGCTCGCTGGCGAAACCCACCGCCGATTCACGTTCATCAAAGAGTTCATCAAGTCGCCGGGCGAAGTCGCCGCGGTGTCGCCCAGTTCCAAGCGGCTGGCGAGCAAGATGATCGAAGGGCTCGACTTCTCAACGGCCCGCGCGGTCGTCGAGTACGGGCCGGGTTTGGGTACGTTCACCAAGGCCATCACCGAGCAGATCCGCGCAACCCAGCGTGGAATGAGCTTCAGCAACCGCGTGCGCCGCGAGCCCTGCCACGTCATCGCGATCGAGCGGAACGAGCGCATGGCTGAGCTGCTCGCCCGGCGGTACCCCGAGCTGTCCCTGCACCACGACGACGCCGCCAATGTTCAGCAGATCTGCGCGGCCGAGGGATTCGAGCAAGTCGATTACGTCGTCAGCGGCCTGGGATGGCCCTCCTTCGACGACGACCTGCGGACGCGCATCCTCGAAGCAACCGCGGCGGTGCTGAAACCGGGCGGGGAGTTCCGAACTTTCGGGTACCACTGCGGACTGCTGCTCCGCGGCGCCTGGCACTTCCGTCGCACGGTCCGGCGGTTGTTCTCCGAGGTGACGATCAGCGAGGTGGTATGGCGGAACATGCCGCCCGCGTTCGTGTACCGGTGCGTGAAGTGAGCGGTGGCAAGTAACAAAGTGATGAAGAGAGAAGAAGCGAGTCGTACCAGCTAGGAACGAGTCGTGCGTCCGGTCGCTGTCCATCTTCTGCTGCGGGCGATCGCCCATCCGCTCGCCTCGTTCCACCCGGCGCGGATGCCCATTTTCGGACGCGTCAGCTACCGCTTCGAGCTGACCGCGACGCTGCTCTTCTCATTCGCGCTGGCGATGGTCGAAGGGAACCTGGTCGGCGTCATCGTAAAGAAGGCGTTCGAGTCGTCGGTTCCCAAGAGCCGGTTGGACTACGCCGTCGCCATCCTCGCCGCGGCGCCGGAGTTCGCGAACTTTACCAGCTTCCTGTGGACGCGGGTGGCGCACGGGCGGAACAAGGTGCGGCTGGCGTCGATGCTGCAAGCAGCGGTGGCGGTGCTGGTGGGTGCGATCGCGCTGTCGCCGCGGACGGAGGCGGGGCTGCTGCTGCTGGCGGCGAGCGTGATCGCGGCGCGGGTGTGTTTCGCGGGCGTGATCACGCTGCGCGTCACCGCGTGGCGCGCGAACTATCCGCGCGGCGATCGGGCCCGTGTCACGGGGAAGCTGGCGATCATCCAATCGCTCATCATCGGCGTGACCGGGTTGCTGGTGGGTTTGGCCATGGACTGGCGGGCGGAGAGTTTCCGCGTGGTGTTCCCCATCGCGGCGTGCGTGGGGATGATCGGCGCGTGGGTGTACAGCCATGTTCGTTTGCGTCGGCATCGGCTGCTGCTGCAGGCGGAGCGAGAGATGGATCGCCACGAGCGCCCGTCGCTGAGCCCGCTGGCGCTGTGGCGGACGCTGGCGGAGGACCGGCGGTACGCGTTGTTCATGCTGTGGCTGTTCATCCTGGGGGTGGGAAACCTGATGTTGAACGCGCCGCTGATCATCACGCTGAGGGAGCAGTTCGGGCTGAGGTACGCGGACTCGGTGGTGGTGATGCAGACGATCCCGTTGGCGTCGCTGACGGTGTTCCTGCCGTTGTGGGCGCGTCTGCTGGACCGGGTGCACGTCGTGAAGTTCCGGGCGATCCACAGCTGGGCGTCGGTGGCGGCGCAGGCGCTGGTGCTGGCGGGGTCGGTGACGCACATCCTGTGGCTTGTGCACGGGGCGATGGTGTTCCAGGGCGTGGCGCTGGCGGGAGGCGCGGTGGCGTGGAACCTCGGGCACCTGGACTTCGCGCCCCCGCAGAAGGCGGCGCAGTACATGGCGGTGCATCTGACGCTCAACGGAGTGCGCGGGCTGCTCTCGCCGCTGCTGGCGGTCTACCTCATGAACAAGCTGACCGAAGTGCACGGCGGGCAGTTTGTGTTCGCGGTGAGCATCGTGCTGTGCGTGATCGGCGCCGTGGGGTATGGGTGGCTGGCACGGTCGATGGAGGCGAGCGGTGAGTTGGGGGACGTGCGGAGGTTTGAGGGAGAGGCAGGAAATCCAAAGTTGAAAGGTTGAAGGTTCAAACTGGTCCCATTTCAACTTTGAACGTCACCCCGCGCCCACCATGCAAACCGCTCACAATACCCCCGTCTTCCACATCACAACCGTCGCATCCCTCGTCTCCAGATATCCCTGCTTGAACGAAACCGAGTACGTCCGCTCCAGCGCCCACCGCAGCATGTTCGGCGGCGCCAGCTTCTGAGCAGTCCCTGCAACAGCTTCAGTCTCAGCCTGGTCCGCCTCGCACGCGAGAAAGTTGAACGCCAGCGCCATCGTGCACGTCTCCCATGCTCGCTCCAGGGCCTGCATCGCCAGCGAGCGCGGGATCGTGTTGAGCGACCCGCTGAAGACAATCACCTCCGGCTCGCCCGCGCGCCGGAACGCCACGGGGTTGGAGATGAAGTCGTCCGCGAAAAAGTCCGCGTGGGGCAAGCCCAGCGACTTCCCGTGCTCAACCATCTCGGGCAGCGCGTCCAGCCCGATGTAACGGCGGTACGCGATGCGCCGCTGACGCATCCACAGCGCCAGGTCGGCGCGGCCGCACCCAGCGTCAAGGATCGTGCGCCGCGAGAGGTCGATCATCGACGCGATGGCCTCGAATCGCGCCCGCTGGGTCGCGGGGCTGTTCCACAGGAGCGCCTCGAAGCGCGGCCCCACGCGGTCCACCACGGTGCGGTACGGCGTGAGATACGGAGCGCACTCAGCGGAAGGGGTCGACGGGTTCATGGGCGCCGGGTTGGGAGTGCCGGTCGGCATGGAAGCAATCATACGAACACGCCCAGGACGAAACTTTGCGAGTCGTGGCGCTCGGCCCGCGGTGACGGCTCGTCAAATCCACTTAACGCTTCGCGCTGCTTACGGCTGAAGCCGAGTTGCGGACCATCGTCCCGGCGGCACAGGCATGAATCCCGGCGCCCCGTCGACCTGAGTCGCACGAAGCTCGCGCACCCACCCGGCCCGATCGTGCATTCGGCCCACTCCCCCCACCCACAACTCCACCCGCTCTGGCCACAGCCGATACCCCCCCCAGTGCGGCGGACGCGGCACCACGATGCTCCCCTCCGCAATCTGCCGCGCCGTCCCGAATCGCTCCCGCACCAGCTCAGCCTTTTCGAGCAGCGCGTTGCGTGACTCGATCGGTTCGCTCTGATCGCTGCTCCACGCACCCAGCCGGCTCTCCAGCGGGCGCGACACGAAATACCCATCGCTTTCCGCAGCCGGCGATTGCGTCACCGGCCCCTCCAGCCGCACCTGCCGATCGAGGTTGTCCCAGTGGAAGCAGACAGCCGCGCGCGGGTTCCCCGCGAGCTCGCGCCCCTTGCGGCCGTTGTAGTTGGTGTAGAAGACGAGAAAACCGCGCGGCAGATCCACGCCTTTGCAGAGCACGGTGCGCACCGACGGCGATCCATCCGCGCCGACAGTCGCCAATGCCATGGCGTTTGGATTGGGCTGGACCTTGCGCGCGAACGCCTCGTCGAGCCAGCCCTTGAAGATGGGAAGCGGATCCACCGGGAGCGGATCGGGGAGTTGCTGGTTGATCGCGGGCGATTCAGATTGGTCGGCGTTGCGAGAGCTGAGCATACACAGAGTCTACAACGCTGGATGCTCGAACCCTTCCAGACACAGCCAGAGCTTGGTCGGACACACTCTCACACTGGACATGGGATAGCCGCACGATCTCAGAAGTCCACAAACCGGGACAGTATGTGGAAAAGCTGTCTGGACAGTTGAGCTTCGCGTGCGCACCATCCGCATATTCTCACGCGTGACCGCCTTCTCCAGCTCCAACGACGAATCCCGCAAAGACCGCCCTCGCAGCTCCGAGGCGCTCGCCCGTCTCCGCTTCGACAAACCGACCCTCGAGTCGCTCTTCGGCAAGCCGCCACCACAAGCTCCCGAGGCTGAGATGGCCCTGCTGGGCGCGATGATCCTCGATCCGCGCACCATCGGCGACGTGATCATGGTGATCAAAACTCCCACGGCTTTCTACCAGGAGGCGCACGGGACGATCTATCAGGCGCTCGTCACCCTTTACGATCGCCACCAGTCCGGCGACCTCGTCCAGCTGCTCGACGCCCTTCGCGACAAGGACGTCATCCAGCAGGTCGGGGGCGTGAAGTACCTCGAAAAGCTTGCCACCGAAACACCCGGCTCCGCGGGCGCCATCCACTGGGCCCGCATCGTCTCCGAGAAATCCAAGCTGCGCTCGCTCATCGAGACCGCTGGCAACATCATCCACAGCGCCTACACGCTGGGCCAGGGCGACGACGAGAACACCGCCGAGATCATCGACAAGGCCGAGCAACAGATCTTCGAGATCGCGCGCAAGCACGAGATGTTCGAGCCACAGGCGATGGCGGAGCTGATCCAGGCGGAGTACGACCGGCTGGAAGCGCTCCAGGGCCAGGGCGTGTCCGGGGTCTCCACTGGCTACTTCGAACTCGACAAGATGACGTGCGGGCTCCAGCCGGGCGAAATGGTGATCGTGGCGGCGCGCCCGTCGATGGGGAAATGCCTCGCGCACGACTCCGAGATCCTGCTGACCGACGGCAGCCTCGTGACCATCGAAGACCTGTACCGCCGCCGCGAAGGCGAGCTGCTGACCCTGAAAAACGACTGGAAGGTAGGGCCCGCCCGGCCCAGCGACTTCGTTGACGACGGAATCAAGCCAGCGTTCCGCGTGACGACGCGGCTCGGGCGGACGATCGAGACCACCCTCCCGCATCCGTTCCTGACGATTGATGGATGGCGGCCGCTGGGCGAACTTTCGCCCGGAGATCGAATCGCGGTGCCGCGCGAGCTGCCCGTCTTCGGCGATCAGCCCATGCGCGAGTGTGAGATCAAGCTGCTCGGGTATCTGATCGGCGACGGCGGCCTGACCGGCGCCAACCCGCGCTTCACGAACAGCAATCCGCGGATTCAGGAAGACTTCCTGCAGGCTGTCGGCGAGTTCGGCGGCGTCGAAGCAGTCGTATCCAGCACCCGCTCGTGGGAGACGCCGTCCTGGCGCGTCTCAGCGAATCGCGAGGAACGTGAGCTTCACCGTACGAGTTTCGCGGGGGGGATCGAGACCGCCGTCGGCGCCGCGACCATCACCGCGCGTGACTTGGCCCACCAGATCGGCGTCAGCCCAGCTTCGGTCAGCAACTGGCGCGCGGGGAAGACTGTCCCGAGCGGAGAAACGCTCGACTCTCTCTGCGAAGTGCTCGAAATTGACCCCGACCAACTCGCGCCCGCGGGCGTCGCCTCCGTTCGCAAGAACTCGCGCAACCGCCTCTCGCTGTGGCTGAGCGAGCTCGGGCTGATGAGCTGCGGCGCCCATTCCAAGTGCATTCCAGCGCCCGTATTCCGTCTACCACGCCCGCAGCTGGCGCTGTTCCTGAATCGGCTCTTCGCCACCGACGGATGGGCCACCCTGCTCGCATCCGGGCAGGCCCAGCTCGGGTACGGCACCGTGAGCGAGCGCCTGGGCCAACAGGTTCAGCACCTGCTCCTTCGCTTCGGAGTGATCGCCTCGCTGCGTCGCAGGTCGGTCAAGTACAAGGAGACTCGCCGCGAGGCTTGGCAGCTGGACATCACCGATTCCCGCTGCATCCAGCGATTCGCTGAACATATCGGCATCTTTGGAAAGGAAGCGGCGCTTTCTGAGGCCGTCACCGCGGTGCACCGGAAGCGCTACCAGTCGAACCGTGATCTCATTCCAACGGGCATATGGCGTCGGATCGAATCAGCCAAGGGCGAGGAGTCGTGGCGTTCTGTCGCTTCTCGCATGGGTCGTGGCGAGGGCGCCAACCTCCACCCCAGCCGCCGCTCTCCCACGCGCGACACGCTGGCCGATATCGCCGGCGTATTGGATGACGCGGAACTCAAGCAAATCGCTGAGAGCGACGTGTACTGGGACGCCATCGTCTCCATCGAAGCCGTCGGCAACAAGCAGGTCTATGACCTCACCATCCCCGACACGCACAACTTCATCGCCCGCGACATCTGCGTGCACAACACCGCCCTCGCGATGAACCTCGCCGAGCAGATCGCCCTCGGCGGCGCCCCCTTCGCTGGCGCCGATCACCACGGCCCCAAAGTCCCCGTCGGCTTCTTCAGCCTCGAAATGTCCAAGAGCGCCATCGCCCAGCGTCTGCTGAGCGCCCGCTCGGGGATCAGCTCGCACGACATGCGCTCCGGCAACCTCAAGCCCGGCGACATCGATAGGCTGCTGGCCGCGTGCGGCGAACTGCACGAAGCCCCCATCTACATCGACGACATGCCCGCCATGACCGTCATGGCCCTCCGCGCCCGCGCCCGCCGCATGGTCCAGCAGTACGGCATCAAGGCCATCTTCATCGACTACCTCCAGCTCATGACCGCCCCAGCCTTCGCACGCGAGAGCCGCCAGGTCGAAGTCGCCGCCATCAGCCGCGGCATCAAGGCGCTGGCGCGCGAACTCTCCATGCCGGTCGTCTGCCTCAGCCAGCTCAACCGCGGCCCCGAATCCCGTTCGGACAACAAGCCGCGCATGAGCGACCTGCGCGAATCCGGTTCCATCGAACAGGACGCTGACGTCGTCATCCTCCTCCACCGCGAGGAGTACTACCACGTCGGCGACCCATCCTGGGCCAACGACCCGGACAATGCTGACAAGCAGGGCGTCGCCGAGCTCATCATCGCCAAGCAGCGCAACGGGCCGACGGGCGTCGTCGAGCTCATGTGGGACGCGGAAACCACCCGGTTCAAGAACTTGGCTCGCTCCCGCGGCGGTGGCTACGCCGACGGGGGTGGATACACAGCGCCGGCACCGACGGGCAGTTCCAGCCGGGGCTACGGCGGTGGTCGGGGCGGACCGGCTGATACCGGTTATGCGGCGGCGCCAAACCCGGGGGGCGAGCAGGCTCCATTCGACACGCCACCCGCCCGTGTCGGCTTTTCTCCTGGGAAGAAGGCGGGACCGGTCGCTGATTTCCGGGACGGCGGCGGCCCAGACCTCTCAAGCGACCCGGACGAAGAGGGCGGCATCCCCATTTGAGCCCAAACGCCACCTCCCCGCCCATCACCGGTAATCACTCTCACCACGCCCCCCCCCGTCCTCCTCTCCGTCCCGCCCTGTGCCCCGGCTCGGCGGTATCCTTTCTAGACTTCTTCCATTGACGTGATCCCTCGGCGGCGCCTTCACGCCGCCGGCGCCAGTACAGCCCACCCCGTACCCCCGCACCGACCGCTGACCGTGGCCGGCGCCACGACACCAAGGAGTTTCCCCCATGCGCTCCGCCTCGATCTCTCGTCGCCCCTCGACCCAGTTCCACCGCGTGGGCTTGATCGTTCTGGCTGTGCTTGCCGGGTCTTCAACCTCCATCGCGGCAATTCGGCCGGAGGGGGAGAGAAAGACGATCGTGGCGATCATCGATGGCAAGGAGATGCCTGTTCCCGCCATCTCCATGGGCGATCCCGCCACCATCGACAAGATCATCGATGAGGGCAAGAACCGCAGCCAGGTCATGCAGCACCTCGAGCACCTCACCAAGAAGATCGGCCCGCGCCTCACAGGCTCCAGCAACCTCGAAAAGGCCAACAACTGGTGCAAAGACCAGTACGAGTCCTGGGGCCTGACCAACGCACACCTTGAGGAATGGGGAACGATCGCGACCCGCTTCGACCGCGGCCCGTGCAGCGGAAAGTTGCTCACCGCCAACGGCACGGGCTTCGACACCGCTCTAGACCTTGAGTTCACCACATACTCCTGGTCGATCGGCACGAACGGCCCGGTTCGCGGGCCTGTCGTCAAGCTGCCCAAGACCGAGGAGGAATATGCCGCGGTGAAGGACAAGCTCAAGGGCGCTTGGGTTCTTATCCCCGAGGGAGACGGCTCCGGCCAGCGCCGCGCCAGCGCGATCGGCGCACGCTATCTCGCGAACATCGAGGCCCGCAAGGAAGTCGCGGACAAGAAGGTCGAGATCTCCGCCCTGCCCGTCGACGACCGCATCCTCTTCGACGGCATCAATGGATTTATCGCACGGTCGGGCGGACGAGAGCCCGAACTCGTCATCACCAGCAGCATCCCGACGCCGCCACCGCCGGAAGGCTCAGGCAACGACCGTCGCGGCCCCTCCGCGTGGCGCAGCGTGGATGTGAACAACATCCCGCCCGACATCAACATCACCGTCCGCAAGACCCACTACGACGAGATCGTCAAGCGCATGGAGGCGAACGAGAACTTCCAGCTCGAGTTCGACCTGAAGCACACGTTCACCCCCGGGCCGATCAAGTGCTACAACACGATCGCGGAGATCCGCGGCACCGAGTGGCCCGAGCAGGTGGTGGTGGTCTCCGGCCACCTCGATTCGTGGGACGGCCCCGGCTCCGAAGGTTGCACCGACAACGGCACCGGCACGGCCACGACGCTCGAGGCGGCCCGCATCCTCGCGGCGGTGGGCGCCAAGCCCAAGCGCACCATCCGCTTCATCGACTGGTCGGGTGAGGAGCAGGGACTTCTCGGCTCCGCCGCATATGTGGACGCGCACAAGGACGACATCGTCAAGAACGTCTCCGCCTGCCTGGTGGACGACGGCGGAACAAACTACTGCGGCGGCCTCCCCGCCGCCCAGCAGATGGTGGACATGCTCGCCGCCGCCACCGCGCCCATCAACAACGTCTTCTACAGCGAGACCGATCAGAAGTACCTGAACGTCAACATCCGGCCCCTCAAGCGGACCAACGGTGACGCCAGCACGCAGCTCCGCGTCAGCGGCGGGTCGGACCACATGTCCTTCAACCGCGTCGGCGTCCCGGGCTTCTTCTGGGACGAGACCGGCCGGGCCAACTACACCCACACACACCACACCCAGTTCGACAAGCTGGACCAGGCAATTCCCGAATACCTCATGCAGTCCGCCACCTGCGCCGCGGTGACGGCCTACAACCTCGCCTGCGCCGACACCCTCCTGCCGCGCTCCATCCGCGACCCCGTGGACGAGAACGCGCCCCAGGGCAACCGCCCGCCCCGTCGCTACCGCCGCATCCTGCCGTGACGCTTTGAACGCACATGGGCCCGCCATGACCGGCTCCCGCGAACCGCACGAACCCTCCGCGGACCACATCGGCCTGGAACGGCTCTGCCAGTTCCGCGCTCATAGGGATCGCGATTTCTCCCTGCGCCAGATCTTCAGCGACCAGATTCGCGAGCTGCGCCGCGCCGACCGAGCCTCGACGGGAACAGCCCGGGCATGGGACAAGCTCTTCGCTGAGGCCGGCCTCGCGGAGAACCTGCTGCTGCGGACCAAGGTCGAGTCGATGCGCAACGGCGTTCTGACCATACGCGTGACTGACGCGCCGACGAGGTACGCGATCGAGCGGTTTCTCCGCGCCGGGGGCGAGGCGGCCCTGGCGCGGCTGGCCCCGACAACGCTCCGGCGCGTGAAGCTGATGCTCTGAAAGAATCCCGAGCGTAACCGAGCGGGGTTCGGGGGGCGGCTGTTCAAAGCAGTTCGATCGTCCCAGTGCCCCGTGGCGGCCCGTCGTCGCGTGCCAATCCCGCGATCCCCGCTCGCTCACGCTCGGGCTCCTTTCTTCAAGCTACCCCGCCCCCGGGCTATCCTCCCTTCCCGATGCTCGGCCTGATCATCCGCCGCCTGCTCCAGCTCCCGCTCATCCTCGCGGTGATCTACACGCTCACGCTCACGCTGGCCTGGGCCGTGCCCGGCAATCCCCTTGAGAAAGGCGACCGCCGCCCGCCGCGCGAGATCGCCGTGGCCATGCAGAAGCAGTACCACCTCGACAGCTTCTGGTCGTTCTACTTCTCCTACCTCGGCAACATCAGCGGCTTCAAATGGACAAAGGACACGATCACCGGCGACGCCGACCGCGCGGCAAACGAGGCCATCGCCGCTGGCGGCCACGCACCCATCCGCCGCGTCTTCGACATGGGCCCCTCGCTCATGTACGAAGACTGGCGCGTCAACGAGATCATCGCCGCAAACCTCCCCGTCTCAGCCACGCTCGGCCTCGGCGCCATCCTCATCGCGCTGGTCATCGGGCTGACCGCGGGGATCATCGGCGCGGTAAGGCCCAACTCGTGGATGGACCTCTCGACGCTGGTGGTGGCCCTCATCGGCATCAGCCTCCCCACGTTTGTCATAGGCACGATCCTGCTGATCGCGTTCTCGGTGTGGCTGCCGCTGTTCCCCGTCGGCAAGTGGGGCCCATGGGGCGCGGTGCTGCCAGCTGTGACGCTCGCACTGCCGTTCGCCGCGTACATCGCCCGCCTGACACGCATGGGTATGATCGAAGTGCTCGGCGCCGACTACATCCGCACCGCCCGCGCCAAGGGCGTTTCCGAGAACCGCATCCTCCTCCGCCACGCGCTCAAGAACGCCTTCCTCCCCGTGCTCAGCTACCTCGGCCCCGCCGCGGCCCTCGCCATGACCGGCTCGTTCGTCGTCGAGCGCGTCTTCAACGTCCCGGGCATGGGCCAGCCTTTCCAGCACATTGGGATCCTAAGCTTAGAATTCCACGTGGACAAGTTGTCGCG
>JADMIO011413772.1_pt1 | contig 10984 bp, 6 predicted proteins | sample 8958161 | NCBI WGS metagenome assembly JADMIO01 (sample SAMN16585339, study PRJNA669376) | soil metagenome | isolation source: Crop rotation soil | place: USA: Cullars Rotation, Alabama | collected 2011 | reverse complement strand
AGGTGAGCCAGTGTGATTACATTTGCGGCCTAACTGTGGCCAGTCCAGTTACGCTGGAGTCACTAGTATTTAGGTGACACTATAGAAGCGGCCGCGACAACTTGTCCACGTGGAATTCTAAGCTTAGGATCCCAATGTGCTGGAAAGGGCACCTGAACCCCAACAGTTACAACTTGACGCTGCATGAAGAGCTGATGACTTACGAAGAAGTCGTGCTCGACATGAAGAAGGCGAATCGCGTGCGGCGGATGACCATTCCGCCCGAAGGTTTGGTACTGAGCCCGCAGCAACTTTACTTGGCCCGCACCGTCGAGCGCACGGAGACGTACGACCTGGTGCCGATGATCGAAGGACGCTCGTCGATCGGCCGGCTCGGGTTGTTCGTGCATGTCACCGCGGGCTTCGGCGACGTCGGTTTCCGCGGCTTTTGGACCTTGGAAATGTTCGCCGTTCAGCCGGTGCGGATCTACGCGGGTGTGCCGATTTGCCAGATCTTCTACCACCAGATCACGGGCAAATACGACAACTACGAAAGCAACAAGTATCAAAACAACCGCGACATCCAGCCGAGCCTGCTCTTCAAAGAGCTGAACCCCGAGTGCGAAGACGATCCGCAATTGAAGCTCGATTTCGGGATCGAACGGTCGCACGCGTAACGAATCGAGCGACCATTCTCGGTCACAGCGTCGATCGTCGCCTGTCGCCATGGGGTGACGTAAGGCTATATGCTGTAGTCACTTGCGTCGTTATCGGCGAAGATTCCGGCACGAAGGGGGCACCGCCTTCGTACGCTTAAAACGCCCGCGATCGATCAGGACGAAACGCTGATAACGATCTAGCTATTCGCGCCGAGCAACGAGCTGCTGTCGCTCACATCACCGCGAAGTAGTTGTCGACCGCGAAGTCGAACGATTCGGGGGACATCGTCGGCGTCTTGCGTTCGAAGAGGCAGAGATTCTTGATCTGCAGCAAGAGATCGCGCGGCTGGCAGCAGCGGAACGGGCGTTTGGCCCCCTTGTAGTGCTTTTCGACGAGATAGTCGACGGCCGACTCGACGTATTCGAAGCTGAGCTTCTCGGCCATCAGCTTCATGAGGTCGCGGAATTCGTCTTCCGACGGGTCCTTCACTTCGATCTTGTAGGGGATGCGGCGGAGGAACGCGTCGTCGACGAGTTGCTTCGGCTCCAGGTTCGTCGAAAAGATAATGAGCTGATCGAACGGCACTTGAATCTTCTTGCCGTTGGGCAAGTTCAAGAAGTCGTAACGCTTTTCGAGCGGCACGATCCAGCGATTCAACAGCTCGTCGGTGCTCATCCGCTGTCGGCCGAAGTCGTCGATCACCAGTGAACCGCAGTTGCTCTTGAGTTGCAGCGGCGCTTCGCTGATGCCCGTCGAGCGGTTGAGCGTCACTTCCAAAGAATCCATCGTGAGTTCGCCGCCCGCCACGATCGTCGGCCGGCGAATGCGAATCCAGCGGCGATCGATCTGATGCTGGTTGAGCAGGCTGTCGTCTTTTTCGATCGGCACGATCTCGTGGTTGCTGGGATCGAAGAGGCGAATGATTTCGCCGTCGATGCTGATCGCGCGGGGAATCCAAACCGTGTCGCCGAAGGCCCGCGTGATTCGCTCCGCGATGCTCGTTTTGCCGTTACCCGGCGCGCCGAACAAAAACAACCCGCGGCCCGAATTGATGGCCGGGCCGAGCCTGCGGAGCATGGTCTCGCTGATTTTCAAGTCGGCGAAGGCCGCGGCCAGGTCTTCGGCCGAGGGATGCCGCTTGGTGAGCGACTGTCGGCCGACGCTTTCGATATAGTCCTTCAAGTGCACCGGAGCCGCACCGAAATAGGTGCAGTGGTCGACGAGCCGCTTGCTCTTCTCACGTCCGGTGTCGGTGAGTTGATATTGGTAGTCGCCGGCGAGCGCCGAACCGCGGTAGACGAGGAGTTGATCGGTCTTGAGCTGGAAGAGCATTTCGTCGACGAGCTTGAACGGCAGCTTCATCTGCTCGGCGACGTCCCGTCCCGTAGCGCTGCCGATCGACAAGAAATACTTCAGAGCGATGTTTTCCGCTTCGGCTTCATTGAGCTTGGCTTGGCGGAAGCTTTGCGGCTCCATCGGGATGAACAGTTCGGTGTCGGACGAGCCGTGGCGCGATGCGGCGACCGCGGCTTGAGCGGCGGCGTCGGTCGGGGCCGTGAGCGTGGTGGGAGCCGACGAGGCCGCCATGTCGGAGTCGGATTCCGCGGAGCGTCGCTGGGTGGTCGACGTACCGCCGCCGGTTTTAGCGCTTGCCGTGGCGGCTTGAGCGGGGTTTCCCTTGGCGGCCATCGCCTTGATGCGCGTCAGCAACTCGTCGAGCTTCGCGTCCGTTGCCGGCGGCGAATTCGGCGATTTGTTATCTGGCGGTGGTCCGACGACGGTCATAGCTCGCTGCTTCCCGGCTCCGAGGAACGCACATTGCCGCGCGACACGTCTGTCGCCGCGGCGCGGGGCAATGGAATGTCGTAGAAAGGTAGGTCGCCCGGGGCAGCGGTCAAATGGTCGCGGCGGCTAAGCATCGCATACCTGCGCCCGCAGCGCGGAAGTACCGATTGTTACGATTTTGCCGGCTGGCGCGTCGCTGCAACTCGTGACCCTCCCCGTCCGCCGCCGCCGGCGGCGCGGTCGTACCTCGCACTCGATGCGCTAAGTGTGCAGGCCGCTCAGCCCACCGGCTACGCCGCCGGCGGGCTCCCTGCGAGGTGAAAAGTTCGAAATCGTAGCGGCGAAAGTGCGGCAGCGACGTGCCAAGACCGCCTGCTCGAAGCATGGAACAGGGGGGCGTTTTGCATTAAGATACCCGGCTTAAGTCGAACCGGGAGCGCCGCAGCGGCGTGATCGCGTTCGTCGCACAGCAGCAAAGGATCGGCGGCAATGGCTTCGGCTCGTTCTCAGAATTCGTTCGGCGCCCGCGACACGTTCTCCACCAGTTCCGGCAAGGTCGGCATTTATCGACTTTCCAAGCTGGAGCAGCTCGGCCTCTGCAAAACGGCGTCACTGCCGTATTCGATCCGCGTGCTCCTGGAATCGGTGCTCCGCAATTGCGACGGCTACCAGGTGACCGAGGACGACGTGCGCAACTTGGCCGGTTGGCAAGCGGCGAAGCCGGCGGAGGTGGAAATCCCCTTCAAGCCGGCTCGCGTGGTGCTGCAAGACTTTACGGGCGTGCCGTGCGTGGTCGACTTGGCTCACATGCGCAGCGCTATGAGCCGCCTCGGCGGCAATCCGAAGAAGATCAATCCGCTGATCCCGGTCGACCTCGTGGTCGATCACTCCGTGCAGGTCGACCGGTTTGCGACCGATGCCGCACAGGGACAAAACGAAGATCTGGAATTCGAGCGTAACGGCGAGCGCTACGAATTTCTCCGGTGGGGCCAAAAGGCGCTCGATAATTTTCGCGTAGTTCCGCCGGGCTTGGGCATCGTGCACCAAGTGAACCTGGAATACCTGGCGAAGTGTGTTTTTGTTCGCGACGACGGGCTCGGCCCCTGCGCGCTGCCCGACACGCTCGTCGGCACCGACAGCCACACGACCATGATCAACGGTCTCGGCGTGCTCGGTTGGGGCGTCGGCGGCATTGAAGCGGAAGCCAACATGCTTGGGCAGCCGCTGTTCATGCTGATGCCGGAAGTGATCGGCGTCGAGCTGACGGGCGAATTGCCCGCCGCCACGACCGCCACCGATCTGGTGCTCACCGTCACGCAGATTTTGCGCAAGGAAGGGGTCGTCAATAAGTTCGTCGAGTTCTGCGGTCCGGGCATCGCAAAGATGCGGCTGGCCGATCGCGCGACGATCGCCAACATGGCCCCCGAGTACGGCGCCACGATGGGTTTCTTCCCGATCGACGACGAAACGCTGTATTACTTGCGCCGCACGGGACGTACCGCCGCGGAAGTTGAGTTGGTCGAACGCTACATGAAGGAACAAGGTTTGTTCCGGACCGACGCCGCGCCGACGCCGACCTTCACGAAGCTGATCAAGCTCGATCTGGCGAGCGTCGAGCCGAGCCTCGCAGGCCCGAAACGGCCGCAAGATCGCGTGGCCTTGAAGAACGTGAAAAAGGAATTTCACGCGTCGCTGCAAGCCCCGATCGAACAGCGCGGATTTGCGCTCGATGAAGCCGCATTGGCCCGCACTGGTGCGGTCGTCGACAACGGCCTCACGACCAACATTACGCACGGCGCCGTCGTCATCGCGGCGATCACGAGCTGCACGAACACGAGCAACCCGTCGGTGATGATCGGTGCCGGCCTGCTGGCGAAGAAGGCCGTCGCGAAGGGGCTTTCGGTGCAGCCATATGTGAAAACGAGCTTGGCTCCCGGCTCGCGCGTCGTCGCCGATTATCTGGAAAAAGCCGGCGTGATGAACGATCTGAAGCAGCTCGGCTTTCACATCGTCGGCTACGGTTGCACGACCTGCATCGGCAACTCCGGCCCACTGCCCGACGCCGTGGCGAAGGCCGTGACCGACGGCAACCTCGTGGCCTCGGCCGTGTTGAGCGGCAACCGCAATTTCGAAGGCCGCGTGAATCCGCACGTGAAGGCCAACTACTTGGCGAGCCCGCCGCTGGTCGTGGCCTACGCCTTGGCCGGTTCGACGGAAATCGATCTGGAAACTGAACCGCTCGGCACGGGCAAGGACGGCAAGCCGGTCTATTTGAAGGACGTTTGGCCGACGCAGCAGGAAGTTCGCGAAGCCGTCGACAAATGCGTGCTGCCGGAAATGTTCCAGACCCGCTACGACGACGTCTTCCACGCCAACCCGCGGTGGAACGAAATCAAGGTAGCGGAGAGTGACTTGTTCACTTGGCACGATGCGAGCACCTACATCCAGGAGCCGCCTTTCCTGATCAATCTGCCGAAGCAGCCGAGCCCGATTAAGCCGATCACGAAGGCCCGCGCGCTGGCGGTGCTGGGCGATTCCGTGACGACCGACCACATCTCGCCGGCCGGCAACATCGCCAAATCGAGCCCGGCGGGTAAGTACCTCATGGAGAAAGGGGTGGAGCCGGTCGACTTCAACAGCTACGGCGCACGCCGCGGCAACGACCGTGTGATGACGCGCGGCACATTCGCCAACATCCGCATCCGCAACCACATGGTGCCCGGCATCGAAGGGGGCGTCACGGTCCACTTGCCCGACGGCGAACGACTATCCATCTACGACGCCGCGATGAAGTATAAGTCGGAAGGCATTCCGCTCGTGGTGCTGGCAGGCGCGGAATACGGCACCGGCAGCAGCCGCGATTGGGCCGCTAAGGGAACCTACCTGCTCGGCGTGCGGGCTGTGATCGCTACGAGCTTCGAGCGAATCCACCGGAGCAATTTGGTCGGCATGGGAATCTTGCCGCTGGAGTTCGCCGCCGGCCAAACTTGGCAAACTCTGGGGCTCACGGGCGAGGAGACGTTCGACTTCCTCGGGCTCGACGACAACCTCAAGCCGCGGAGCATGCTCAAGGTGAAGGCGACGAAGCCCGAGGGAAAGGCGATCGAATTCGAAGCCCGCGTGCGGATCGATTCGCAAGTCGAGCGTGACTACTACCGCAACGGCGGCATCCTGCAAACCGTGCTGCGCAAGCTGCTGGCGGAAGGGTAATCGTTGGTCGACGCGGGCTAACTTGCGTGTTCGTCGGCATACGCCGCTACGAAATTTTTGAGCGGCGGCTGCGTGCACTCGATGCCCATCTCCTCCGCTTCCTCCAACGTTTTGGCGCCGTTCCAACCCCGCTCAGTCGCCAGGTGCAGCAAGGCGAACGCTCCGGCACGCTTGCCGGTTTTGCAATGCACATAGACGGGCTTGGGAAGACGCCGGTAGTCGGCGCGGAATTGATCGACAGTTTCCGTCTTCATGTCGCGCATCGCCGCCGGCAGATGTTCGTATTGCATTCCCAGTCGATGCACGGCCTCTCCTTCTTGAGTCGGAGAGAGTTGCTCGGCCTCTTCCCCTGAGAGACGCAAATTGACGACCGACTTGTAACCTTCCAGCGCGAGTTCTTGCAGGTCTTGCTCGCTCGGCTGGCAGCCGACGGTGACTTCCGAATTGAGTTTGAGTCGTTTGTCCATGGGTATATTCCCGGCAGTGTGTTGCTTTCAGATAGAAAATCGGCGACGCTTTCCAACACTGAGTAAGCGGGGCAAAGCCCATACCGTGAACTTAGTGCAACTTCGCGCAGCAGACCCATCCGAGGCAGTTTTATGACTATCGTTCGATCACCGTGGTGTGCCGGCATGGCATTGTGTTGGTTGTTTGGCGTTCAGACAGTCGCCGCTGCGGCGGACGAAGCCGCCTGGAAGAAGCATGTCGTGTATCAAGGTGCGCGGACGAACACCGCGGTTGCCGGCGACTTCACGGGCGATGGTCGTCCGGACGTCATCTGCACCAGCGGCGGAACAACGCGATTATTTTCCGCACCCGACTGGCGTGAAACGGTGCTCGATGATTCGAAAGAGCGCAACGCGATCCACGCTGAAACGTTCGATGTCGACGGCGACGGCGATCTCGATTACATCGGCGCACAGTATCAGCCGGGCAACGTCTTCTGGCTCGAGCGGCCCGCCAAGCCGTTGGAAGAGAAGTGGACGGTACGCACGGTCGACGACCAAATTGTCGGAGTGCACGGCTTGCTCAAAGGGGATATCGACGGCGACGGCAAGTTCGATCTGTTGGCCAACAGCGCTCAGCCGCTTGGGCCGTTTCCGTCGTCCGCCGTCTGGCTGAAGGTGCCTGCCGACTCGCACGCCGCTAAGTCGTGGGAGCGGCATATCTTCGCCGGCCGCGACGCGCCGGGCTTGAGCCACTACCTAGGATTCGGCGACATCAACGGTGACGGACGGCCGGACATCGCCATGGGGGCCAAAGGGGGCAACAAGGCGGAAAGCACGGCCGACGCTTGGTTTGCTTGGTGGGAAGCACCGGCCGATCCCAAGACCTCGCCTTGGAAAAAGCACTTAATCGCCGACCACCAAGGAGGAGCGACCAACATCCAGCAGGCCGACGTCAACGGCGACGGCCGAATCGATTTCGTCGCCACACGGGGCCATCAGCGCGGCGTTCTTTGGTTCGAAGCCGTGGGCGGCGCACGATCCGCCGCTGCCGACGGTTGGAAATTGCACGAAATCGATCCCGACCTCAAAGAACCCCACTCCCTCCAAGTGGTCGACATGGACGCCGACGGCGATATCGACGCCGCCACGTGCGCTTATGGCGACAAGCTCTGCACCTGGTACGAAAACGACGGCCGGGGCACGTTCACCCGACATGTCGTCGGCCGTGATCAAGCGGCTTACGACCTCCGCGCTTTCGACATGGACCGCGACGGCGATCTCGATTTGCTCGTGGCAGGGCAGGAAAGCCAAAACGTCGTCTGGTTCGAAAACCCCCGTCTGGCGGGCGGTTCTGTAAAAGGTCCCTAATAAAGTCATCGCAAATTCCCTGAATTTCCCCGTCACCCCATTTCCTTTGAGAATGGGGGGGATATATTCGCGGAAATAAGGACCGTGGCAGTTTGCGGGGAGAGGGAGATTCTCGAGAGAGCCCCGCGCAGGCTGTCTGCGCCGCCACGGGCAACCGCATAAAAGGAGCAACTCATGAGCAGCAAAACGTGGTTGGGGGCGGCGGTAGTCGCAGCCGTGGTTTCGGGTTTCACATCGTCGGCGGAAGCGGGAGTGCTGCGTCGTCGCTGCGCACCCACTTGCGCGACGCCGGCCTGCGTGACTTCGTGTGCCGCGGTATGCGGCCATTATGAAGATGTCGTCGTGCAGCGCACCGTTTACGTGCGCGAGACGAGGATGGAAACGCGCACAATCAACGTGACGGAGTGCCGCCCCGAACAACGGCAGCGGTCCTTCACGGTCTGCCGGCGAGTGCCGTATCAGGAAACGGTGACGCAAGCCTACACCGTCATGGTGCAGAAGACGCAAATGAAGCGCATCGTCGAAACGGTTTATAAGCCCGTCATGCACACCGTCAATCAACAGTACACCGTGATGGTGCCCCACTGCGAACAGCGGCAGGGCGTGCAGCACGTCGTGCAGTGCTACCCGGTGCAAGAGACGCGCGCCGTCTGCGTCGATCGCGGCCATTGGGAAACGCGCGAAGTGCAAGTTCCCTGCGGCGGCTATCCGGTTCGTTGCGGTGGTTGTGCCGGCTACGGTTATTACGGCGGTTCCTACGGCCGCGGCGCCTGCGGCACATGCGGCGGTTGCGGAACTTGCCCGCCGCCGACGGTAACCCGCTGCGTCCGCGTGTGGGTTCCGCAAATCGTGCAACAGCAAGTGGCATACACCGTCATGAAGCAGCAATTGGTCGCCCGCCCCTACACGTATAACGTCACGGTATGCAAGCCGGAGACTCGCGTGCGGCAGGTGCAGGTCTGCGAGCGAGTCGCCGAACAAGTCACGCGCGACGTGCCGGTGACCATCTGCGTTCCGGAACAACGGACGCGCACGTTCAATATCACGCGCTATAAGGACGTCTCGGAGAATCGCGTGGAGAACTACACAGTCAACGTCCCGCACACGGTGCAGAAGACGATCCAAGTGCCGGTCTCGCAATGCGTGCCGAAGACGGTGGACTACGTGGTGCGAAAGTGGGTCTGCGGCCCGGCTCCGACCGCCGTCGCTCCCAGCACGCACCGCGAACCGGCGACGGCGCAACCGTTACCACCTCCCGCGGCTCCGGCTCCCGCGCCGAGGAACATGCTGTAAATTCGCCGGCCCGTCGCGGCGCGGAGAATCTCGTCTGTTAAAATCAGCGGACCGGTTTGCTCAAGAGTGAGTAAGCCGGTCCGCTCTTTTATGCGCTCGCACCGTTCCAATCGCTCGCAATTCGCAATCGATCTCTCTTATGCAAGAACAAGACTTCGAAAAGCTCGGGCAGTTCTACCTCGGCAAAGAGTACGATTTGGCCCAAGCCAAGGTCGGCGACGATCTGGTCATGTACGACGCCAAAGACCTGACGACGCACGCCCTCTGCGTCGGCATGACCGGCAGCGGCAAGACGGGCTTGTGCCTCGCGCTGTTGGAAGAAGCGGCGATCGACAACATTCCGGCGCTCGTCATCGACCCCAAAGGAGACCTCGGCAATTTGCTGCTGACGTTTCCGGATCTCAAGCCCGACGATTTTCGACCCTGGCTCGATCCGGCCGACGCCGTGCGCAAGGGACTCACCGTCGATGAACTCGCCACGAAAACGGCCCAGCAATGGAGCGACGGCCTGACCCAATCGGGACAAAGCCCCGACCGCATTCGCAAGTTGCGCGAAGCGGTCGATATCGCCATTTACACGCCCGGCAGCAATGCAGGCCTGTCGCTTTCCGTCTTGCGCTCGTTCACGGCGCCGCCGAAAGCCGTCTTGGACAACGCCGAGCTTTTGCGCGAACGAATTCAAGCCTCCGTGTCGGGCTTACTCGCCCTCGTCGGCATCGAAGGAGATCCGCTGCGAAGCCGCGAGCATATTTTGCTCGCCAACATTCTCGACCGGGCCTGGCGCGCCGGGCGCGACGTCGACATCGGCGACCTGATTCGCGGCATCCAGCAGCCGCCGTTCGATAAAGTCGGCTTCATGGACATTGAGAGCTTCTACCCGGCGAAGGAACGCTTCGAACTCTCGATGGCCTTGAACAACCTAACGGCGGCCCCCGGCTTCTCCGCCTGGATGGAAGGGGAACCGCTCGAGATTGGCAAGCTGCTGTACACATCGGCCGGCAAGCCGCGAATCACGATTCTCTCGATCGCGCATCTTTCCGACAGCGAGCGAATGTTTTTCGTTACGGTGCTGCTCAACGAGGTGATCGCGTGGATGCGATCGCAATCGGGCACGACCAGCCTGCGGGCGATTCTCTATATGGACGAGGTATACGGCTACTTTCCGCCGAGCGCCAACCCGCCGTCCAAGACTCCGATGCTCACGCTCCTGAAGCAGGCGCGAGCCTTCGGCCTGGGCGTGGTGCTGGCGACGCAGAATCCCGTCGACCTCGACTACAAGGGGCTCGCCAATTGCGGCACTTGGTTTCTCGGTCGATTGCAAACCGAGCGCGATAAATTACGCGTGCTCGACGGCTTGGAAGGGGCGAGCACTGCGGCGGGCTCCAAGTTCGACCGAGCGAAGGTGGATACGATTCTTTCCGGGCTCGGCAACCGCGTGTTCTTGATGAACAACGTACACAACGACGCCCCGGTGGTGTTTCAATCGCGTTGGGCAATGTCGTTTCTCCGCGGCCCGCTCAACCGCGAGCAAATCTCGCAACTCATGGAGTCACGGAAAGCGGCGCAATCGACGAGTGCTTCCAGCGCTTCGGCCGCGGCAGCGGGCGCAGCTCCGGTTCCCGCGCCGCGCCGTATGGCGGCCGATTCCGCGACCGCCCGCCCGGTGCTGCCGCCCGACGTCTCAGAGAAATTCCTCCCACCCAACGTGCCCGTCGCCGCGGGCACGAAGGTCGTCTATCGCCCGGCATTGCTCGGCACGGGGCGCGTCCATTTCGCCTCGACGAAAGATGGTATCGATGTCTGGCGCGACGTATCCCTTGTCGCTGTCGTCGACGACGCCTTGCCCGTCGCAATCTGGGACGAAGCCGAATCGCTCAAGACTCCTCCTCCGCAAGGCGCGCCGCTGGAAAGTGCGCAGTTCTCGTCGCTTCCCGCGGAACTCACGCAGCCGAAAAAATATGCTTCTTTCGCAACGGCGTTAAAAGACTCGCTCTATCGCACTCAGCGATTCGGACTGTGGAAGTGCACGGCGCTGAAGCAAACTTCCGCCGTCGACGAGACGGAAACGGCATTCAAGCAGCGCATCGCGATGGCCGCCCGCGAGCAGCGCGACTTAGCTGTGGAGAAGCTTCGAGCCAGATTCGCGAAGAAAGTACAAGCGCTGGTCGATCAAAAGCGCCGGGCCGAGCAGCGCGTGGAGAGCGAAAAGGGGCAGGCGCGCGAGCAATCGACGTCGGCGG
>JADMIO010970629.1_pt1 | contig 10984 bp, 10 predicted proteins | sample 8958161 | NCBI WGS metagenome assembly JADMIO01 (sample SAMN16585339, study PRJNA669376) | soil metagenome | isolation source: Crop rotation soil | place: USA: Cullars Rotation, Alabama | collected 2011 | reverse complement strand
TTAATGCGGCGTATAATTAAATCATGATCACCAATCAGAAGAAAAATCAGAGTGGGCAAGTCGCGATTTTGTTCGCGCTCGTGTTCACGTTCTTGTTTGTGATTCTTGGTTTCGTCGTCGACTTTGGCCATCTCATCAATAACAAAATCAATTTGCAGATCGCCGCCGACGCCGCCGCCTACTCCGGCGCCTCGTGGCAGGCGAACACTTTGAATCGCCTGAGCGCGATCAATTACCGCATTCGTCAGGATCTCAAAGAACTCTCGATGCGCGCGCTCGTAACTCACGTTCGTCACAACCGAAATTTTCCGCGCGGCTCTCAGTTTATTAATGGAAACGCGTCGGCACCGCAGATGGAACTTCTGATGTGCCAACAAGCGCACGGCTACCGGGCGATTAGCGGACGAAATTACATGTCGCAGACAAATCTCTGCCGCAATGCCGCCGCCGAAGTGGGCGGTCTTCCCCCAATTATCGTACCGCCCGTGATCGCGGCGTTCGATCCTCTGGCGATCGCGTTGCGCGATCAGATCCGACGTATCGCCGACGAAGCGAACAAGGAGTGCGCCGGCGCCGCAAACGACAACGAAATTCTAGCGCGGCATTTGGTAAATGTTTACGCCCGTCGCACGCGTTTTCATACGGACCAGATGCGCGAGATCACAAGTTGGTTGAATGAAACTGGTTCGGGGAGACTTAGCGAAGGCGATGACCACCCTATTCGCAAAGTTGCTTACGAATCGGCGACGAGAAATCTCACGCGCGCAAACAAAGACGAATTTGAAATTGAAATCCTTCCGCCAAATGGAAACGAATTTTTGCGGATGGAAAGCCAAAGTCTAAACGGCTCGATGCTTTTTATTAAATTTCGCACGCAAGGCGATGGTTGTATCGGCGAACCGGGCGTTCTTGATTTCCAAATGGATTCGGGGATGTCCAAAACGCAAGAAATCGTCACGTACTTCGCGGTGCGATTAAAAGCGCGGCCGAAGATGATGTTCATGCCGCAAGCTTGGTACGACGCCGCTTTCCCGCAAATCGAAGCGGTCGCGGTAGCAAAACCTTTCGGCAGTCGCGTGGGACCGCCACCTAGCGAAGATGAACTTTTGCCGACGGCAAATCGCCCGGGTAACGCGAGCCGCCTGATGAATTTTAGTTTCATCCCGCAAGATAAATTGGGAATGATGAACACGCGGCTCATGGCGCTCTTTGATGCCGTTCATCACTTCCGCGAAGATTCCTTCCGCCCGGACGGAAATCAGCAAACGGGTTGGCCGGACGCCGGAAAAGAAATCGGGCACACGGCGCTTAATCTGATCCAAGCGCCGACTATTTTTGATTCGGTTTTCTACTCGGTATTTCCAAACCCAAATGTACAAAACGAATATCTCGAACCCGAGTACGCGGAAGCTTTGTACCCGGATTATCTCGAAGCCGCGGGTCCCGACGGACAAATTATTCAAACACGCGAACCCGCGACGCGACCTTATTGGAAAAACTTGCAGGGAAATCGCGGCCCCGGATGGATTCAAGTCGACGCGCGCGGATCTTCCCCCGGTGGACCTTACGGAAGTTACGCGGACGAAGGCCCCGACTCGCATTCACTTCTTAGCGCGTCGGCTTTGGGCATTCCGTATCTGAACGAAGGCAATGTGCGCGAGTTTGGTTTTGCCAACAAAGACATGATCCATAGTGGCTGGGCTCCGCCAAATGAACCAGGCCGCATTGGTTACTCGGTGAAAATCGTAAGCTTCGATGCGCTCTTTAAATCCTTCGTTCGCCTTTCGAGTGGCGGCCGAGGCCAAATCGCAAACCTTCCCGTCGGCACCGATTACCTAAAAAAGGTTTACCACTAGGCTTTTTGACAAAGCCGCCGGCATTTGGCACTTTCGGCCGTCTTGAAGATCTTAGCTATCGATACCTCCTGCGATGAATCTTGCGCCGCGATTGTAGATACGACGACTAGTCGTCTGCTTGCCGACGTCGTGCATTCTCACGTCGATAAAATGGGAAGGTTCGGCGGTATTGTTCCGGAGATCGCAAGCCGCGAACATTTAAAAGCACTCCCGCTCGCCGTAAGCGAAGCGCTGGAAAAAGCCGGGCTGACTTTGGAACAGCTTGATTGGATCGCGGTGACCAATCGTCCGGGACTAATCGGCGCGCTTTTGGTCGGCGTCTCGTACGCGAAAGCATTAGCTTACGCGCTTAACAAACCGTTTTCGGTTTTCAACCATATTGAAGCGCATTTGTTTTCTCCTCTCCTTGCAAAGTTTGAAGGCGGTAACCCACCGGCGTTTCCTTGGATTGCATTAGTTGTGAGTGGCGGGCACACCGAACTTTTTCACGTCGCGGGCGAAGCGGAATATAAATGGCTCGGCGGAACATTGGATGATGCGGCCGGTGAAGCGTTCGACAAAGTTGGAAAACTTTTGGGCCTTCCCTACCCCGCGGGTCCCGTGCTCGATAAGCAAGTTCGCGCGCAAGCGACGGATGACGATAGAAAGCGCTACGCTTTTCCCCGAGCGAAACTTGATTCGGAATTTGATTTTTCTTTTTCTGGCTTAAAGACCGCGGTGAACCTTCAAGTGAACAAAGCCCCGGGCGAGGAAAGCAAACTTTCGATCGCGGCCTCGGCGCAAGAAGCGATCGTCGATGCGCTCGTGCAGAAAACGCGGGCGGCGGCGGAGAAATTGCGAGTATCGCAGATCGTCGTCACCGGCGGCGTCGCGTGTAATTCGCGGTTAAGGGAAAAGTTAAAAGAAGGTTACTTTCCGAAACCGAAACATTGCTCGGACAACGCCGCGATGATTGCGTTACTCGCGGCGATTTACGAGAGGAATGGGAAACTAAAGCCGGACGGTTGGGAAGCTACTGCTTCTGCGAGAGCGGAACTCTAGCCACGTAGGGTACTAGGTACCCTACGTGAATCAGTACCCAAACGCTTCAAACGTCTTCACCGGCGAGTCACTTCCCCCGTCGTAACTATGCCCGCCCAAAATGCCGAGCATCGTGCGGCTAATCGGAAGTACCTGCGAGAAACCTTTCGCTTCATTTAGGTGGCGGCCCGTGTGTTTCCACTCCGTCTCGCCGAGCGAAAGACTATAGATGTGGTTTACGTATACGTAATCCATCGCCCCGGTCTTAAACATTCCGCCGAAAACAAAAAGCGTGTCGCCAATGATTCCCGTCGCCGGCGCAAAAGTCGCAAACGGAAGTTTGGGAAGCTCGCGGCTTTTTCCCGTGCGAAGATTTATCGCCGTTACTTTGTCCATGAGTTCAAAGTGTGTCGTGCCTTCGCCAAGCCCGCCGACAAGCAGCACTTCTTCCCCTACCGTCACCGACGAAAGAGCGCGACGAAGCGGATTTGGCAAAGAGAACTTCGCCAACGACACGGTTTCTGTCTCAAGATCGAAAACTTCAATCGTGCTTAAGAATTTTCCTTTGCCCCGACTATCCCAGCCCGCGATCAAATAAACTTTGTTGCCCACTTGCGCGACGACATTTGAAGAACGCGGCTCAAGGAGTTTTGCTTTCAAGCGTGTCCAGGTATTTGTCTGCGTATCAAAACGATCAATCGCGTCGAGTGATTTCCACTGAGGCTTATCTTCTTTTGAATACGCAAACCCACCGAAGGCATAGATGTATTTTCCGTGCGCGATGGCCTGATATCCATGACACGGCTCCGGCCGCGGCGCCGCCGTCGACCAGGATTTTGTTTTTAGATTAAAAACATCGACGCGATCTAAAAACGATTCGGGCGGATAAGTGTGCTCTTTTCCTTGATGCCCACCGAGCGCATAAAGCTTGTCTCCTACACGAACGGCGGCAAACGAAGATCGAGAGGGATCTGGCATCGCCGCCAATTCCCCGTGGCGAAAATCCACATCGCCACTTAAGCGAGGGGCGTAACGATCGCCCTCACCGTTTGTGAGCGGCATCGCCTTAAACGTTTTCCCTTTGAGATCTTTTGCGGAGATTTCGTAAATCTGAAAATTTCCCGAGCGCACCGAGGCAAATACAAGCGAACCATCCGCGCGAAAAGCCGGCGCGTGATCGTTTGCGGCGTGCGAAGTAACCTTGTTTTTCTCGCCCGTGAGACGATTTAGAACATAAATATCCCAGTTGCCGCCCTCTTCTTGCGTGTAAGCAACAAAAACATCGTCCGGCGAAAGCGCGGGAGACATGTGTTTCCCCTCGCCGCCGACAAGCACGGTCGTTTTTTCTGTCCCAAAATCATAGAGCGCGATGTCTTTGTTGTTTGCGTCGATATTTCGTTGAAACACGACGAAGCTTCCGTCGGAAGCAAGCGCCGGAAAATAAGAGGCGTACTCCGACTCAATCACCCGAGCGCTTGGTTCATAGAAAGTTTTCGCGCCCAAGACCGACGCCGGCCCCGCCTTGCGCGCTTCGTTTAGCGAAATCACTTGGATTTGATTTACGCCCTTGGCTCCCGGTGCGCTGTAGGCCAAAAATCTCGCGTCTCTAGAAAAACGCGGATGAAATCTTGCGACGGGTTCTTTTGTCCACTGCTCGGTGTGATTTAAAGTGCGATCTAAAATGACTACCTGAAGATCGGTTTGGTCTTTTCCCTCGAGGTAGGCCACGTACCTCCCGGAAGCGTCGATGTCCGGGTAAAGATGCCAGAGTTTCCCTTTGGTAATTTCCTTCCCGCCACTGCCGTCGCCCTTTGCGAGAACGATCTGTTTTTCACCGTCTCGCTCGAGCATATAGACCAATTGGTCGGCGCCGAAGACGGACCAGGTGAACAACGCGGCCAAGATAAAGAGAAAAACTCTGCCCATGTAACCCTCCAACTTGCCACGCACGCTAGCTCCGGCGAACCTATTCGTCAAAAGCCCGTTTCCCCCTTGCGGGAAACCGCTCCAGTGGCTACTTTCGGGCCGTGGCCCACCCCAAACAAATCCTTGAATCCCTTCAGGCAAATGCTCGAAAAAGCCTGAGCCAGAACTTCCTCACCTCCCCCCACTGGGCGGACCTTTTGGTCCACCGCGCGCTGGAGCCAAAATCGGCCGAGGAAATTTGGGAAATTGGACCGGGACTCGGCGCACTGACAAAAAAACTCGTCGCGGGCACTTCAAAACCCATTCGCGTTTTTGAGTACGACAGAAAACTCGCGGCCTACCTTCGCACCGAAATTCCGCAAGTGGAAGTCAACGAAGGTGACTTCTTAAAATTTGAAATAAGTAAAATTTCCCCCGAAAAACGCATCAGCGTGCTTTCAAATTTGCCGTACCATTTATCGTCGGCGATTTTGTTTCGCCTGCTTGAAGAAAAACATCGCATCGACCGCGCGGTGCTGACCTTCCAGCGCGAATTTGCCGAGCGTCTTATCGCCGGCCCCCGCACGCCGGACTACGGCGCGCTAAGTGTGATCATGCAACTTCATTACAATATCGAGAGCGTGGGCGTGCTTCCCCCCGGCGCATTTTACCCCGCGCCCGGAGTGGCTTCCGAAGCCTTGGTGTTTGAACCCAAACCACACAGCACGGAATTTGCCGGCATCACTTCCGTCGTAAAATCAGCTTTTCGCCACCGCCGAAAAAAAATGGCGAGTAACTTAAAACAAGATTTCCCAAATGCGCCGATAGTCGAAAGCCTCGCGCAAATGGGAATTTCCACCGACGCACGCCCCGAAGAACTTTCAAAAGATCAGTACATCAAACTTTCTTCGCTCTTAAAAAGAACGGTCAGTGTTTTGCTTTTGTTTCTCGGGCTAAACGCGACGGCGAGCCAGGATCAGGTTTACGGCCTCGGCGGCGATAGTTCGGGACGAGTGGGAAGTGTCACCGCAAATGAAACCAATCCCTTCGCCGCTCTCCAAAACCCGGGGCTCTTATCCGCCGCTCCCGAAAAAACGATTTTCTTATCGACGGGTGGCGCGACGACAAACTACACGAGTTTTTCAAATGTAAATGTCGATTCCTCCCGCTTTAGGACGGAACACGGCGAAAACCGTCGCGAGGATTTTCAAATTCCTTCGGTTTCGCTGGGGCTTTGGTCCTTGGGGCTTGTTTACCCTTTTGAGTTTATCGACCACCCGGTCGGACTCGGCGTCACTCTCTCGGGTCCATTTGATCGCCTGCGATCTTTTCATTCAGTAACACCCTACGATTTTTCCACTTTGCATTACGGAACTTCGGACGCGCAATTTAAGGCCGCCACCGCGGTCGGTTTAAATCTTATCGAGGACCACTTGGATTTTGGGGTCGGCGTAACTTTGTTTATGACTTCTTCTGGCGTTGCCGACACGACTTTGCTTTCGGAAAATCCCACCGGCCGAATGAATATGGAAATCGGCATGAACTCTTCACCGAGCGCGGGACTTTTCGCACGCCTCACCGAAACTTCGCGTGCTTCGTTTGTTTACCGCGCGCAGATTAATCCCGTTTTTTACCAAGAGATGGACGGAAAATTTGTTCTTGAGGGCCGCGAAGTCGCCCACCAGCCTTTTTCTTTTTCGACATCCTTGTACTATGAACCAGCGTCCGTTGAGATCGACTACCAAAACACCTTTGGCGATTTCACTTTTAGCGCGGGCATTAGTTATCAAGAGTGGACCGCGTATGTTCCCGCTTCTTTGCGCGTCGATATCGCGCAGCCAGATGGCTCGCGCGTGACGAGCGACCTTCCGTCATTAGTTTTGCAGAATACTTTTAGTCCGCGGGTCTCGCTTCGTTATGAAATTTTGCCCGAACGCTTTCAAGTTTCCGCCGGCTATCGCTTTCGCCCCACGCCGCTCACGGACCTTTCCGGCCCTTCAAATCTTGTCGATGCCGACACTCATATTTTGGGTTTGAACTTTCAGTACCGAATCCAAAACGTTTATCTAAATCTTTTTGGTCAGTACCATCACACGCCCACTCGCCACGTGGAGAAAGCCAGCCCCGACTACATCGGCGCGCCTGGCTATGATTTCTCTGCAAATTCATATAGTTACGGCTTAAGCCTCGGGACTTCTCTATAGTCGGCTTCTCGAGTATAGTGGGCGCCTCAAAATGGAACCCAAGAAACTCACCACCCAAAGTTTACGAGCGCGCAAATCAGATCCTTCGGGCGCCAAAATTATCGCGGTCACCGCGTACGATTTTACTTTTGCGAGACTTGCGGACGAGCTCGTCGACGTGATGCTCGTCGGTGATTCGCTCGGCATGGTGATCCAGGGAAATGCAAACACGCTTTCAGTGAGTGTGGATCAAGTGATCTACCACTGCGCTGCCGTCGCGAAAGCGGCTCGTCACGCGCACGTTGTCGCCGACATGCCTTTTCTAAGTTACCAAGCGTCGGCTGACGATGCGCTTCGCAACGCCGGCGCGATGTTGGCAAAAGGAAATGCGGAGTCGGTAAAAGTCGAAGGCGGTGTTCGGGTTGCCGCCATCGTCGAGAGAATGGTCGATGCGGGAATTCCCGTGATGGGACATATTGGGTTGACGCCGCAAAGCGTGCATAGTTTTGGTGGCTATAAGATTCAGGGGAAAACTGAAAACGCCGCCGAATCTATTTTGCAAGACGCCCTCGCGCTCGAAGATTCCGGCGCTTACGCCATCGTGCTCGAAGGAATTCCCAGCGCACTCGCGAAAAGTATTACGGAACGCGTGAAGATTCCGACGATTGGAATTGGCGCTGGCATTCACTGCGACGGACAAATTTTAGTTTCCCAAGATCTTTTGGGAATGAATCCTGATTTCAAACCTCGCTTCGTAAAACAGTACACGGATCTCGCATCGACGATAAAAGGCGCGCTCAAGCAGTACGCCGAAGAGGTACGCGAAGGCCAGTTCCCCACCGAAGCAAACTCTTTCTGAGGCCAAAATGTTGATCCTTGCCTCTCCCCAAGAGGCGCAAAAAACGGTTCTCGAGTGGAAAGCAAATCACAAGGTAGCTTTTGTGCCGACGATGGGCTGCTTGCACGAAGGTCACTTGCGCCTGGTTGATGAAGCAAAGAAGCACGCGAGCAAAGTCGTCGTTAGCATTTTTGTAAACCCACTGCAGTTTGGCCCGAACGAAGATTTCGATCGTTACCCGCGCGCATTTGAAGAAGATAGTCGCAAGTGCGCCGAACGCGGCGTGGATCTTTTGTTTCATCCTACGGTCGCCGATTTTTATCCGAAAAATTTCAACACCCGCGTAACGGTGACCGGCTCACTACCGATTCACCTCTGCGGAAAATCACGGCCCGGCCATTTTGAAGGCGTTACGACGGTCTGCGCGAAACTTTTTCACATCACCCAACCCGACGTGGTCGTATTTGGACAAAAAGATTTTCAACAATCGCGCCTTATCGCAAAGATGATCGAGGACTTAAGTCTCCCGATTCACATGATTGCGCATCCGACGGTCCGTGAGGCCGACGGGCTCGCTTTGTCTTCGCGCAATCGCTATCTTTCAAATGACGAGAGAGAACGCGCGGCGCTTTTGCCAAAAACGATGCGTTCGGTGGCGGCGTGGGCAAAGAAAAATCCGTCCGGGAAAGTCGGCGAAGCGATTTCCCAAGTTAAAACCGCGCTCGAGGGAGTGTCGGCCGTGATTGATTACGTCGAAGTCGCCTCGGAGGAAGATCTCATCCCCGTTCCGGGAGACATCTTGCTCTCGCAAATCCCTCGCCCAAGACTTTTTGTCGCGGTAAAGTTTGGCAAGACTCGTTTGATCGATAATTTAGCGTTAGAGAACGAAGGAAAAGCATGAAGCGCATTCGTACGGCATTAGTGACGGGGCTTTTGGTTCTTGGGCCGTTGGTGGTCACGGTGGATATTTTCATGTGGCTCGTAAATTCGGTTGACCACATGGCGCGAAAATACATTCCGACCGCCGCCCTGCCCTTCGACTTTCAGGGTTTGGGTCTACTGCTTGCCCTCATCATCGTCATCCTCACGGGGCTTCTCACGCAGAACTACATCGGAAAGTGGATGATTGGCGTTCTTGATTCGTTGATGAAGCACATCCCTTTGGGCGGTGGTGTTTATTCAGCAATAAAGAAATTTTTAGAGACGATTTTTGGCTCCAATCAAGCACACCAGTTTAAAGAAGCCGTGCTTGTCCAGTTTCCGCGCGCGGGCACGTACTCGATCGGGTTTCGCACGGGGCTTCCCGATCATCACGTCGCAAAACTGCTGCCCAAAAAGATGGTGAATGTTTTTGTGCCGTGCACGCCAAACCCAACGTCTGGTTTTTACATCATGCTGCCCGAGGAAGAGTTACTTCCGCTCGACATCTCCGTGCAGGAAGCTTTTAAAATCGTCATCTCGATGGGCATCGTGACGTCAGAGCCCGAAGGAAAAGCCAAACCGTGAGTGACGAAGGCGGCATCAAGATTATTTGCGACAATCGCAAGGCCCGGCATAACTACTTCTTGGAAGATAAGTTTGAAGGGGGCCTCGTGCTCACCGGCACCGAAGTCAAATCGCTTCGCAACGGCAAAGCCAATCTTCAGGATTCCTTCGCAATTTATAAAAACGGTGAAGTATTTCTTTTAAACGCCCATATTTCTCATTACGAGCACGGCAATCGTTCCAACCACGAGCCCGAGCGCACCCGAAAGGTGCTCCTGCACCGAGAGGAAATTAATAAGCTCTACGGAAAAATGGAAACCAAGGGTTACTCGCTAATCCCCACGAAGCTTTATTTCAAAAAAGGCAAAGCCAAAGTCGAACTGGCGCTGGCGCGCGGAAAAAAATCACACGACAAGCGCGAAGTGACCAAAGAACGCGAAGCCAAACGCCAAATGGATCGACTAAAAAGATTGAAATAGTTTTTTGTCTCTTCCGTGTCCTTCTTTTTACATTTCATTTCTCAACTCATTCCTTTTCTCTGACGAAAGAATCCATGGGCATTCGATTTTGGAATGTCCGAAATCAATCAAGAGAGCCTCGTGCAGAGGCAGGAGACCTAAATGAAAACTAAAACGTACCGCGCTCAAAACGTACGATGCAAAAGCTACCTCAAACCAGTGGGTTCTGGTTTTGAAGTAGGCTTTATTTTCGGCAGCAAAACGATCTTCGTTGGAAACTTCGTTCACCGCGGCGAAGCGACCCGCTGGTTCACGCAAATGAACAAAGGCGTTCGCACCTTCAGCCGCCGTTACACCGTGGGCAGCAAGTTTCCGAGCACCTGGTTCGGCAACTTCCTCTCGGCGTTCCTCTATCGTAACTACTACTCGTTCGTAAACGGCGTGGTCGCCAAGCACCAACGCGAATCGCTTCGCATGGTCAACACTGGCGTTCGCAAATACAAACGTATCGCGAAAAACTGGGAACCCAGCGAGCGCAAGTCGATCTTGAAAGCTGCTTAATTTAATTCAAGAGTAAGATACAATCGGAAACGGCCGCCCTCTTTGGGCGGCCGTTTTTTATTTGGGGACGAATATATGGCAGAACAAAAGGACCATCCAAAAGTAATCACGCGACCGCCGTATCTCATCTTCGGGCCCCTGGCGTTAGGCTGGATTTTGGGCCGATATTTTCCTCTGCCCGTGGATTTTCAAGAATCGACGCAGACGTACGGCGTTTACATCGTCGCCGGTTCCGCGGCGTGGGTCGCTTGGTGCCTTTGGACCATGCACAAGGCCCGCACTGGTATCGACCCGTACTCGCCAACGACCGCCATCGTAAAAGTCGGCCCCTTTGGCGTCTCGCGAAATCCAATTTATCTGGGCCTTCTGCTTTTTTATTTGGGCTTTTCGTTTCGCCACGCCCTTTCGTGGTCCCTGCTATTTTTCCCGCTCGTCTGGGCGGCGATTCGCTACGGCGTTATCGCGCGCGAAGAGATTTATTTAGAAACGAAGTTTGGAGATACCTACAGGCAGTACTGCAAAGAAGTCCGGCGGTGGATCTAACTCACGAAAGGTACGGCCTACCTTTCGTGGACTAGATCACATCACGAAAGGTAGGCCGTACCTTTCGTGGCAGTACTGACAGGCATGACTGTCAGATCTGTCAGTTGCGCCGCGACGAAATAGAATTTCGTGCCT
>JADMIO010957554.1_pt1 | contig 10984 bp, 5 predicted proteins | sample 8958161 | NCBI WGS metagenome assembly JADMIO01 (sample SAMN16585339, study PRJNA669376) | soil metagenome | isolation source: Crop rotation soil | place: USA: Cullars Rotation, Alabama | collected 2011 | reverse complement strand
GGTCAACGTCCGCCCCGCGGACCGTGCCGCTTCGAAGGCGTCATCGCCGAGCGCGGCGCGGGCCGCGGCCTCCGCGGTCTCCAGTTCGGGCTGCTCGATCGGGTCTATCGGCGCGTCGATCGCCTCGCGCAGCGCCGCCATGGCGCCGAGGAGCCGCGCCGCGCGCTCCGGACGCGCGGCGAAAGCCGCAACCTTCGCCAGGCCCTCCAGGCATTCGGCGGCGCTGATCTGCGAGTCGAGGCGAAGGTTCAGCGAGAGGGCCTCGCGGTAGAGCGAGGCCGCCCGGCCGAAGTCCCCCCGCGCGCACGCCGCGGCCGCGAGTCCCTGCGTCGCGTGGGCCTGGGAGCCGACGGCGCCAAGCTGGCGGTAGAGCGCGAGCGCCTCGGTATGGAGCGCCTCCGCGCGATCGTATTCCCCGCGGTGCCTCGCGACCTCGCCCAGGATGAAGAGCGAGCTCGCCGTGTTGAGCGTGTAGCCCATCGCGCGCCCGAGCGCGAGACCCTCTTCCTGCAGGGACTGGGCGCGCTCGAGCTTGCGTTCGTACATCGCGGTGCTCGCGAGGTAGAAGAGCGCGACGCACATGCCTCGCTCGTCCCCCTGCTGGCGAAAGAGCGCCAGACTCTCTTCGAGCAGGACGGTCGCATCCTGGTACTCGTTCCATGCCATCTTGAGCCGCCCCGTGTTCAGCAGCGCAGCCGCGACGTGAGAGGTGTCGCCCAGCGCGCGCCACATCGCGAGGCTCTCCTCCGCGAGGTCGTACCCCCGGCGGTAATCGCCGACCGCGCACGCGATGTTCGAGAGGTTGTAGAGCGACTCGGCCGTGCCGGTTCGGTTGCCCAGTTGCCGCCACAGCTCGAGCGCCTCCTCCTGCATGCGCTGCGCACGGGGGAACTCGCACTCCGTGAACGCCAGGCACCCGCAGCCGTTGAGCGCACTCGCCCGGAGCGACGCGGGCGCGTCGGGACAGCGCGCGAGCACCGCCTCGATGGCCGTGCGGCCATCGCGAAGGTAGTTGCGGACGATCCAGTAACGCCACCATGTCGCGACGAGCCTCAGGCCCAGAATCGGGTCGCCGTCCGCGGACTGGCTCCACTCGAGGGCGGCGCGGACGTTGTCGTTCTCGACCTCGAGCCGCGCCAGGACCGCTCCCGTCACGCGCGCCAGGTCGGTCTCGGCCTCCTCGGCAAAGCGCACGTAGTACTCGGCGTGTCGCCGCTTCAGCGCCGCGGCCTCGGCGGCCTCCAGGCGCTCGGACGCGAACTCGCGCAGCGTTTCCAGCATCCGGAAGCGCACCTCCTCGCCCCGCTCCTCGGCCACGATCATCGAGCTCTCGCGCAGCCGGTCGAGCGCCTCGACGACGTCGTCGAAAGGATGAACGATGAATGATGAGCGATGAGTCGGAGGATCGGTCGCCCCCGAATGCGCCGGGTCCCCTTCTGACTCATCACTCATCATCCCGCCTTCCACCTTTCCGCACACGGCCTCGGCCGCCTCCAGCCCCCAGCCCCCTCGGAACACCGACAACTGCGCGAAGACTTCGCGCAGCTCTTCGTCGAGCAGTTGGTAGCTCCACTCGATCGACGCCCGCAGCGTTCGCTGCCGCTCCGCCACGTTGCCGCGCCGGCTCGCCAACATGTCGAGTCGCTGCCCGAGCCGCGCGAGCAGTTGCTGCGGCGTCATGACCCCCGCGCGCGCCGCCGCCAGCTCGATCGCGAGAGGGATCCCCTCCAGCCGCTCGCAGAGCTCGCGCACGGCCGCCGCGTTCGCCACCCCTATCGCGAACCCCGGCCGCACGCTCCTGGCCCTGTCCGCGAACAGGCGCACCGCGTCGCTCTCGGCCGCCCCCTCGCCGCTCACTCCCAACGGCGGCACCGGCCAGACGGCCTCGGCCTCGACACCCAACGCCTCGCGGCTCGTTGCCACCACTCGCACCCGCCCGCTCCCGTGGAGCAATGTGCCCGTCACCTCGGCGCTCGCTTCGAGCACCTGCTCGCAGTTGTCGATCACCAGGAGCGCCTGCTTGTCGCGCGCCCAATCGACCAGCGCGTCGAGCGTCCCGCGCCCCGTCTGCTCCTGCACGCCGAGCGCGTCGGCCAACGCCCGCGCCACGAGCCGCCCCTCGCCGAGCGCCGCTAGCTCCACGAACCACACCCCGTCCTCGTAGTCGCCGAGCAGCTCCCTCGCCGCCGCTAGCGCCAGTCTCGTCTTTCCGATGCCGCCGGGCCCGACCAGCGTCACCAGCCGCCACTCGTCCGCCAGCCGGCGCACCTCCGCCACTTCCCGCTCTCGCCCGACGAAGCTCGTCATCTGCTGCGGGAGGTTATTGGGTGGGTCCACGCCCGTCCTCGCCGCGCCCCCCATCGTCTCCTGCGCCCGCTCGCCCGTCGCCTCTCCCAGCACCTCCGTCCTCGACCCCTCGTCGCCGGCCCTTTTGGCAGCGGTCGGCACCGCGACTCCGCCCTCGACCGAGGCCCGCAGCTCGCGCGCGAACTGCGCCGCGCTCGCCGTCCGCTCGCTCGGGTCCTTGGCCAGTGCCCGCGCCACCGCCCGGCTGAACGCTTCGCCTACATCCTCGACGACCCCCACCAGCGCCGGCGCCTCGGTTCCGAGGTGCTGGGCCCTCACCGCAGTGGCATTCTTCCCTTTGAACGGCACCGCCCCGCTCGCGAGCTCGTAGGCCATGATCGCGAGACTGTAGACGTCTGCGCGCCCGTCGATCTCGCCGCCGCCCCACTGCTCGGGCGACATGTAGGCCGGCGTCCCGAGGGCGGCGCCGGGTCGCGTCAGCGCGCCCGTGTCGCTCGCGCCCTCGAGCAGCTTCGCGATCCCCAGGTCCAGCACCTTTACGATCAACCGCCCCCGCTCGTCCTCGCGCACCATTACGTTCTCGGGCTTGAGGTCCCGATGCACAACCCCCGCTCGGTGCGCGGCCTCCAGGACCCCGGCCACCTGTTCGAGAACCTCGACGGCGCTGGCCGCGCCCATCCGCTTCCGCTCTTTCAGCTCCGCGCGAAGGGTCCGCCCCTCGACGTACTCCAGCACGAGATAGATCGTCCCATCCTCCGCCGCCCGAAGGTCGTAGACCGTCACGGCTCCGGGGTGTCGAAAGCGCCGCGCCGCCTGCCCCTCGCGCACGAAGCGCCGCAGCCATGCAGGGTTCGACCCCAGCTCGCGCGGGAGCAGCTTGAGCGCCACCTGATCGCGCAGCAGCACGTGGCGCGCCCTGTAGACAGTGCCCATCCCTCCCTGGCCGAGCAGCGCCTCGATCACGTAGAGCCCGTCGACGGTCTTGCCCACGAGCCACTCGGGGTCGTCGACGAGCACCTCTCCGTCCTGTGGGCAGATCCACTCGCTGTGCGGGAAGCTCGCCTTGCACCGCGGGCACAGCTTGCCGCCCGTCGATTCCGCCGCGGAGCCTGGCATGGAGACCGCCGCGTTCCCCTGACCGGCGACCGTGCCCGAGCGTGACGCGGCGAAGACGGGGGCGTCGAGAAAGGTGTCCGGGCCCTCGTGCGCCTCCAGGAGGCGCTCGACGTCGGCTCGCAGCTCCGCGTCGCCCGCGCACTCGCGCTCGAGCAGCGCGGCCCGTTCCTCGGGGGCCGTTTCACAGGCGGCCAGAAACAGGCTCTGCAGTCGGCCGTGCCGCTCCGCGTCCATGGCGCCAATTATGGTGCGGGGTCATGGCAGCGGCAAGCCTGCGGTTTCGGACCCGAGCGAGCGTTTCCTGAAAACGAGGGGGAACCGGAAGGCTCCCCGCCGGTTTATGCGCACGGCCGGCTCGGAAAGAGCGGCCCGGAACGAGGACCGATACCATGACCCAACGACGCCTGCCCTTCGCCCTTCTCGCCTGCATCGTGACCGTCCTTTCGGCGGCGCACGAGGCGGACGCGACGACGATCGTCGCCATGTCGGACGAGAACCTTGCCCTGAGCGCGCGGGCGATCGTCGAAGGGCGCGTCGAATCGACGGAGTGTCTGTGGAGCGCCGAAGAGTCGGTCGCCTACAGCTACGTCACTATCGACGTCGAACGGTCGTACAAGGGCGACGTCCCTCCCGGCCTCGTGGTCCTCAAGCAGCTCGGCGGGACCGCCGAGCTCGGGTCGACCGAGATCTTCGGCGCCCCGAGCCTCGCGCCCGGTCAGCGGGCGATCTTCTTCCTCAACACCGACCGCGAAGGGGCGCTCCACGTCGCGCACCTGTCCCTCGGCTTCTTCCGCGTCGAGAGCGACCCGGCAACGGGCGAAGAGGTCGTCGTGCGGCCCGCCGCGACGCTGGCTACAGCGGACGATCTCGCCGCGTCCGACCGGCCACGACGGCTGGAGTTCCTCGCCTCGATCCGAGCGATCGTCGACGGCAAGGCCGCTGCGGAAGGGCCGCTCCGGCTCGCTCCCGTCGAATACGTGCACGCAGGCCACCTTCCGCACGAGAACTTCACCTTCCTGCAGCCGGGCTTCCGCTGGTTCGAGCCCGACTCGGGCGCGACGGTCCGTTTCAGCGTGAACCCGGCCGGCGCGTTGACGCCGTCGCGCGGTGCCGACGAGGCGCGGGCCACCGCCGACTCGTGGTCGTCGGTGCCCGGCTCGAGCCTGAGAGTGGGGATAGCGGGCACGACGTCGGCGGCGGGCTTCCGGGGTGACGGGGTCAGCGCGATCTCCTTCGGCGACCCGCTCGGACAGATCGACCCTCCCGTCAACTGCCAGGGCGTCGTCGCCATAGGGGGCGTGTCGAGCGCCGACCCGAGCCGCAAGGTCTCGATCGGAGGGAAGCAGTTCGCCCGCATTCTCGAGGGAGACGTGGTCTTCAACACGGGGTTCGACTGCATCCTCTCGAGCGAGGAGATCGTCGAGGAGGTCATGACGCACGAGATCGGCCACGCGCTCGGGCTCGGCCACTCCTCCGAGGATCCGGACGAGGCAGACCCGGTGCTGCACGCCGCGACGATGTACTTCGCGGTGCACGGGGACGGACGGGGCGCGGGCCTCGAGCAGGACGACTTCGACGCGATCCGCTTCCTCTATGCCGGAGGGCAGCCCGAGCCGTCCGCGCCGGTCGTCGAGCGCGCCGCGTTCAACGCCGAGAAAGGGCGGTTGACGATCATGGGCCGCGGCTTCGACGACGACGCCACCGTGACGGTCAACGGGCGCGAGGTTGCTCCCGAGTCCGTGAGGTTCGTCGCGGCGAAGGGGCGCCTCAAGGTGTCGGGGTCGGCGGTGGACCTCGGTATCGGGCCCGCCGGTCAGAACGCAGTCACGGTGACGGTCGGCGGCCGGGTGTCGAACGTGGCGAGCTTCTAGGGGAGATTAGCCACGAAACATGCCGGGCCGCGCAGGCGAAAGGCACGAAATCGTGGATCGCGTCGTTGAACTACGGTGCGGCGTGGGGTACAAGCATGGAGGGGATCGGGAGGCCATCCATGGACGACTCCGCTGACAAGCCGGACACCAACGAGATAACGCGCTTGCTCGAAGACATGAGCGCCGGGAACGAGTCGGCCGCCGACCGGCTGCTGCCCGTCGTATACGACGAGCTGCGGGCGCGGGCGCGGTACTACCTGCGCTCGGGCCGGCCGGGCGATACGCTGCAGCCGACGGCGCTCGTACACGAAGCCTACCTGCGGATGGTGGACCACGCGTCGGAGGGATGGGCCGGACGGACCCATTTCTACGCCGTCGCGGCGATGGCGATGCGGCAGATCCTGATCGACCACGTCCGCTACCACGGGAGGTCGAAGCGGGGCGGCGACGCGTTGCGTGTGACCCTCACGGACGCGATCGCGCCCGTGTCGGAACCGGACGTCGACCTGTTCGCGCTCGGGGAGGCCCTCGAGAAGCTCGCCGCGGCCAACGAGCGCCAGGCGCGGATCGTCGAGCTCCGCTACCTCGGCGGCCTCACGGTGGACGAGGTGGCCGAGGTACTCGGCGTCTCGAAGCGGACCGTCGAGGCCGACTGGACCTTCGCCCGTGCGTGGCTGAAGGTCGAGCTGAGCCGGTAGGGGCCAGGCCTGACCCCTTCTGCGGGGTTTGCCCTGCTGTGGCGTCTCTTCAAGTGAGGAAGACACTACCGGCGCCCCTGCGTCCGGTCCAAAATCGAAGGGAGCCGTCTGCCGAGGCGGGAAGAATCAGAGAACCCCCATGAGACACGGAAGATCCATCGCAGCCATCCTGGCACTCCTGCTCGCAGCTCCGACCATCTCGATCGACGTCGCCGCACAGGAACCCATTACCATCGTCGTCGACGCGAACGCCGACCGTCACCAGATCAACCCGAACATCTACGGCCTGTCGTTCGCAAGCACGGCGGTGCTCGACGACCTCAACTGCCCTGTGAACCGTTCTGGCGGCAACCGTACGAGCCGGTACAACTGGGCGCTCAACGCCGACAACACGGCGAGCGACTGGTACTTCGAGACCTGGGCGTACGACGACGCCACGCCCGGCGCCCTCGCCGACGCGTTCGTCGCGGACACGAAGGCGGCCGGCGCGGAGGCGATGATCACGGTCCCGATGATCGGATGGGTCGCGAACGTCGGCCCCAACCGGTCCAGGCTCTCGAGCTTCTCGGTCGCCAAGTACGGCCCGCAAACCGACAGGGACAGCGACTGGTTCCCCGACGCCGGGAACGGCGTCTCGGCGGCCACGGGACAGTTCGTCGAAGGCAACGACCCCAGCGATGCGAGCGTTGCGTCCGACCCCGCCTTTCAGCGTGGATTCGTCCAGCACCTCGAGACCCGCTTTGGCGGCGCCGCGAACGGCGGCCTGCGGTACTACGTGCTCGACAACGAGCACGGCATCTGGCACGAGACCCACCGCGACGTCCACCCGGTCGGCGCCACCCTCGACGAGATCCGCGACAAGTCCATCGCCTACGGCACGATGATCAAGTCGGTCGATCCCTCGGCGGTCGTCGTCGGGCCGGAGGAGTTCGGCTGGACGGGCTACTTCTTGAGCGGCTACGACAAGCAGCATGGCGACACGACCGGCGACTGGGACAACCTCCCCGACCGCGCGGCCCACAACGGCGTCGACGCGATGCCGTACTTCCTCGACCAGATGCGCCGGCAGCACGAGCGCACGGGCTCGCGAGTGCTCGACGTCTTCAGCCTCCACTTCTACCCGCAGGCCGGCCAGTACGACGTCGGCGAGCCGCAGCCGAGTGTCTCGCCCGAGATGCAGCGCCTGCGCAGCCGCTCGACCCGCTCGCTGTGGGATCCGAGCTACGTCGACGAGAGCTGGATCGGCGAGCCGGTTCGGCTCATCCCGAGGATGAAGGAGTGGGTGAACGACTACTACCCGGGGACGCAGACGGCGATCACCGAGTACAACTTCGGCGCCATGCAGCACATCAACGGCGCGACGACCCAGGCCGACGTGCTCGGGATCTTCGGCCGCGAGGGGCTGGACCTGGCGATCTTCTACACGGACGACGCCCTCGACCCGTCGCTGCCCGTCTACAAGGCCTTCAGGCTGTACCGCAACTACGACGGTAACAGGTCGACCTTCGGCGACACGAGCGTCTCGGCGACCGCGCCCAACCCGGACGAGGTCTCCGCCTTCGCGGCCGAGCGCTCCTCGGACGGTGCGCTCACGGTCATGGTCGTCTGCAAGTCGCTCTCGGGCACGACGCCGGCCAGCATCGTCGTCGACAACTTCGGAGCGGGTGCCTCGGCCGAGGTGTACCAGCTCACGGCCGCCAACAGGATCACTCGTCTCGCCGACGCGCCGGTTCAGGGCGGGACCATCGCCGCCACGCTTCCGGCGCAGAGCGTTACTCTGTTCGTGATTCCGGCCGGCGGCGGCGGCGGGCAGGAGGCGTCGGTCGCAGTCTCCGCGCCGAACGGCGGCGAGCGCTTCCGCGCGGGCACGACGACGACGATAACGTGGGCGGCGAGCGGCGACATCGTCCGGCAGGAGATCCGACTGTCGGCCGACGGCGGCGCGAGCTTCCCGACATCGATCGCAGCCAACGTGAATCCAGCCGCGCGCAGCTACGCGTGGACCATCCCGGCGAACCTGAAGGGCAGGCGGTATCGCGTGGCGGTGTTCCTCACCCTTGAGGACGGCCGAACGATCTCGGACACAAGCGACGGCAACTTCAGGATCCAGCGGGCGAGGTAGACCGCAAGAGCCCGGCCGGCGCCGTCACCGGCGGGGGCGGAGGTGGAGGTGGAGGCGCGACCGCGCCGGCGTAGGGGGACAGGTCGGCAGTCGACCTCACGTTCAGCTCGCGCCTCAGGCCCCCCGAGCGCACGAACTCGGCGACCTCCCCGGCGGACTCCTCGGCGCGTCGTCGCTCCTCCCGGAGCTCGGCCTCCCGGCTCGCTTCGAACTGCTTGGAGACTTCCTTCCGGTAGGCCGCTTCGGCCTCGCGCGCCTGACTCTCGTACGAGGCCTTGTCGCGCGGCCGGGCCTCCATCTCGGCGAGCCTGGCGGCCTCGAGGAGGATGATCTTCCTGTACGCCCAGGCGTCCGCGCCGAACCCCAGGGCGATGGCCCGGTCGACAAAGTCCAGGGAGGCGCTGACGTGGCCGCGCAGCTTCGCGAGGACCGCGGGATCCTGCGGCTTTCGGTATCTCGACGGGAGGTCCGGACGCCGGGGGTTTCGCACCTCGTTCGCCCTGATGATGGTATGCGCGTCCTCCCACTCGTAGACGGCCAGGTGGTAGTAGAGCCGCGCACGGCGCTCGCGCGGAAGCGTCTCGAGGGCCGCGCGATCGAGGATGACCTGCGAAGCCTTCGCCGCGTCGCCGCTCACACGGTACACGGAGGAGATTCCGAACAACGCCGCCTCGTCGTTCGGGTCGCGCGCGAGCACTCGCTCGTACGCCGCCACGGCCTCCCGAGCCTTCTGGGGGCCCGCGGGCGTATCCTCGGCGTCGTGGTACTCGCGCTCCGCCGCGTTGGCGACCAGGAGCGGCAGGGTCGCGTCGGCCGGGTCGAGCTGCATTGCGCGCTCGAGGTGGCGCCGCGCCTCCGCGTGGCTCCCGCGCGAGGCCGCGCAGGCGCCGTCCCTCACCGCGCGGTCTGCCGTCGCCCTGTCGCCCGGTGCCTGGGCCGAAACGGTCGTCCCGCAGAGCGGCGCCGCGGCGAAAGCGGCGACCAGCCCCATACAGATCGTGCGCCCGATCCCGCACAGAGATCTCGCCATGGCACCTCCGTCAGTCGGCGTCCCGTCCCTTTTACATCTCTTTACGTCTTGCGGCGGTCGGAGAGGAAACCGGCGATGCGGGCCGGCGTATGAACCCCAAACCGACACCATCGAGGAGCTTCGTTATGATAGCAGGCAAGACCCTTCAGCGCGTGGTATCCCTCGCGGCGGCGCTGCTCGTCGTCGCCTCCGCAGTCGTCACGTCGAGCGCCGCGGCCGGCGCCAAGAAGTTCACCTGGACCACGAAATCCAAAGAGGCGGGCGAGATCGCGTCGCAGATCGTCAATCAGATCGAGTCGATGTCCGCTAACCCGCAGACGCTGACTCTGGCTCAGAAGACCGTGGAGCTCGACCCGGACTTCGCGTTCGGGCACTACCTCGTCGCCACCTTCAACCTCGGGGTGAATGCCGACCTCACCAAGCAGGAGAGCGACAAGGCTCGCGAGCTTGCGCAGAAGGCGTCCGAGGGCGAGCGTGAGTACATCGAAGCGGTGCTGCAAGTCCGCGCCAACGAGCTCGACAAGGCGCAGCCCCGGCTCGCAGCGCTCGCCGAAAAGTATCCCGACGAGCGCATGGTGCGCATGATGCTCGGGCAGGTCTACGTCGGCCAGGGCAAGCTCGAGGACGCGCGCACGTCCTTCCAGAAGGCGGTCGAGCTCGACCCCTCGCTCCCGCGGGTCTACGCCTTCCTCGGCAACATCGAGCTGCTCACCGACAACTACGTGAAGGCGCGCGACGACTATGGGAAGGCGGAGTCCATGGCGCCCAAGGGCGCGATCCCGTTCAACGCCATCTTCGGCCGCATCTTCAGCTATGTCTACGAGGGGAACTACGACGCGGCCTCCAAGTCGCTCACGGGCTTCCTCGACCTCTACCAGAAGAACGGCGGGCCGGCGCAGTTCCCGGAAGTCTTCATCTGGAACGCGATGGCCCGGGTGCACCTCGAGAGCGGCAAGCCGGACCTCGCGTTCCAGGAGTACCAGAAGGGGTATGAGTCGGTACCCGGCAGCACCCTTCCCGACGACCAGAAGCGAACCTGGATGGGTCGGATGCACCACGGCATGGGGCGCTCGCTTGCCAAGATGGGCAAGCACGAGGAGGCCTGGAAGGAGGCCGAGACGCTCAAGAAGATGATCGAGGACGCGGGCGAGCCCGGGAAGCAGTACTGGCCCGCGTACTACTACATGGCCGGGTATCTCAAGCTCGAGGCCGGCGACTACAAGACGGCGCTCGAGTTGCTGAAGCAGTCCAACCCTACGGACGAGTTCCACCTGCTGCTGCTGGCTCGCGCCTACGAGAAGGCGGGCGACCGCGAGAACGCGATGAAGACGTACAAGGCGATCGTGGACTCGAAGCAGGTCAACATCGAGCGGGCCCTGGCCTATCCGGAGGCCAAGAGGAAGCTCAAGGGCTGACCGCCGGCGCTCCGCCGGACGGATGTGGGGCGGCCCGTTGGGGCCGCCCCTTTGTTCGTCCGCAGGCGTTTTGGGACCGGGGATCGGCCGTCCCTGCGGGACTTGGCCGTGTTATTGGCTGGTTTCCCGGCGCTGACGCGCCGCGCTACTTTCGGCCGGCCCTGCGGGCCTGCCGAGCAGTACGCGACCGGCCCAGCGCGCGGGAACGGGGCTCGGCAGGGGCGTGGGGAACCTCGAGGGTTGTAGGTGGGGGGCTCGGCAGGCCCGTCGGGGCCAACGCGCCGCGGGAACAGGAGGCAGGTCCGTCGGGGCCGACGCGCCGCGGGACTGGGGATCGGCAGGCCCGTCGGGGCCAACGCGCCGCGGGACCGGGGATCGGCAGGCCCGTCGGGGCCAACGCGCCGCGGGACCGGGGATCGGCAGGC
>JADMIO010852457.1_pt1 | contig 10984 bp, 7 predicted proteins | sample 8958161 | NCBI WGS metagenome assembly JADMIO01 (sample SAMN16585339, study PRJNA669376) | soil metagenome | isolation source: Crop rotation soil | place: USA: Cullars Rotation, Alabama | collected 2011 | reverse complement strand
CGCGACAACTTGTCCACGTGGAATTCTAAGCTTAGGATCCCAATGTGCTGGAAAGGTGGGTGCTAGTTTCGGAGAAACTCGCCTACGGGTGTGGACGGTGGGCAAGGATGGCGGTGGGGCGGCCGGCGATGGGGGTGATGAGGAGTGTGGCGGCGTTGGGGCCTTGGAGCTTGAGTTCGCGGCGGAGCTTTTCGGGGTCGGTGTCGACGCCTCGTTTTTTGATTTCCAGCTGGCCGATGCCGCGGGCTTTAAGAAGCTGCGCGAGTGTGCGAATGCGGAGCGGCAGGACTTCGTCGACTTGGAAGCAGCCGAGCGCGGGGTCGATGATTGGTTGCGAGCCGGTGAGGTAAGTTGGGCCGACGGCGAGAGCGCGAAGGTTGTGCTCGGCGGCCAAAACGCCGGTTAACCGCGCCGCCGAGATGGCGGGGTCGGTGTCGAAGACGAACGTGTCAGGTTGCGAAGTGATTGGTGTTGTTTGATTGGGCGGGCCGTGGAGGGTGCGGGGAGCTAAACCGCAAGCGGCGGAGTTGGTTGATGGCGTGGGTAGGATGGTTGCGCGGTGTTGGCCGGGAGTGCGGGCGAGGTTGCCGTGCCAGGCGACGAGTTGACGGCACTCCCGGTCGCGGCTGATCCATTCGAACTCGCAGCGTGACGTCCACTCATCCGGCGGTTTCGCACCAGGCGCGAGCTTCACGGCGGCGTTCGGGCAGCGCGCGAGTAGTTGCTCGATTGTTTCGAGATTGGGCGTGCACCAGTCGAGCGATGTGGTGCGGCGGCCAGTGGGACGGCGATCTGGATCGATGTGCCAGGCGTCGATGCCGTTGAAATCGAAGCCGGCGACGTCGATGGCGTGAACGGGGGCCCCTGAATTGATTGCGGCGAAGTGGGCGGTGATTGGATTTTGATCGATGCCGACAGCGCTGCCGACTTCGGCCAGCGCCATCAGGTCGCCGCCGATGCCGCAGCAGAGGTCGGCGAGGACTGGCGGGGGTGCCGGGATGACCGCCGGGGTAAACCCGGCGGCTCGCTCGGCGGCGAGTTGGGCGAAGCGGGTGGCTTTGTGGCGGGCGATCCACTCGTCGGTGGCTTGTTCGAGGCCGAGGCGGGTGAAGTACATTCGCGCGGCGTGGGTAAACTTTGCGGTCGCGCGGCGGCGAAGTTCGACCTGTTCGAGCAGCAGGTGCGTTTGCGACGCTGTGAACCGGTCGCGTAGGTGGGCAACGACGGTGTGCAACTCGGCCGATTCCCCGGCAAGTTCGGCAAGCAGGACGCGAGCTTCATCACCGGTCAACCACTCGGATTCAGCAAGCTCGCTACAAAGAGTCATTTGCGTCCGGCGGCAATGCGATGAAGGTCGAGCAGTCGAAACTGATGGTGGCGAAGTCCGCACCCGTTATTTGGCGAGCTTGGCCAACCCAATCCTGAAAGGCAACGGTCGGCGGCAACGCTGGCTCACGCGCTATGGCGTCCAAACCGTTAATTGTAGCCTCCCTGCTCGGCGCTTCGGTAGGCGTGCCGTACGTGGCGTCGCATTCGGAGCTGATTAAGAACGCGACTAGCAAGCCACCCGCGGCGGCGTCGGCCAGTTATGGTGCCCGACCCGGTGCACCACTCGGTACGGCACCGTATGGGATGGCGCCGGGCGCGACCATCGTTGGCCCAACGGGGCAGGCGCCGGGCGTTTATCCGTACGGCGTCGCCCCGCGGCTCGACGGGGCGCAATTTACGTCGGTCGATCAGGTGTTTCGGTTTGATGTGACGCGGGACTGGGTTTACCGCAATTGGTCGCGGAAAACGACAGCGCCGACCGACGTAGGGCTCGATAGTGTGCGGGTGCCGCTCGTGATGGGGACGCAGTTGCAGTCGTTCGCGGGATCGTTGACGTATTTCTTTAATGCCCAGGGGCAGGTCGAGCACATTTCGTTTCGTGGCAAGTCGGGAGATCCTACGCCGCTGGTGCAGTTGCTGACGCGGTCGTACCAGTTTCAACGCGTTGAGGCTCCGGTCGGCGAGCACGTTTATCAGGTGGGCAGCGGCAATGAGTTGCATAGCGAACTGAGGCTGCGACCCGAGGCGATTGTGTCGTCGAGCGCGCCGCAGCAGAGCGTGGCTGTGGAATTGGAGTTTGCAAAGCCGGGGTCGCCGAGATTCTTGCCACCGCGTACACCGCCGCTGCAGATTCCCCAAGTGGAATCGCCACCGCCGGTTGCCGAGGCCACGCCGGCGGCGGCACCTGCTAACAGCACGACCGAGGCGGTGAAAGCGGCGGCTGGCAACTATTGGGATCAGATTCGGTACGCGAATCCTTCCGAGGAGAGTGAGCTGCGGAACTTGCGCTGGCCGAATTGAGTTGGGGATTGCAGCCGCACGCAGTGTGCGAGTTCTATATAGCCCGGCCATGTTGGCTGGGGCAGTTTGGCGCCGCGTGTTGCTGGGCGGGGAAGAATCGAGCCAGAATGGCTCGGCTATACATATTGAAGTTCCGACGTGCGGTCGGTTGGCGATATCATTGTCCGCATGCCGAACCCGCCTTTGGAGATTGTTCGTTGTCCGCCTGAGTTATTGGGGGAGGCGCTCGCGCTTGCGTTGTGTGATCTCGCGCCGAGTCAGCGGCGCAAAGTTGCCAGGGACTTGCTGGCCATCGACGCCGCCGCCGAGTTGGCACAGGAGCCGCTGTTTATCGCGCTGCGTGGCGACGACGTGCGTGGGGCGGCATGGGGGCAGCGTCAGTCGGGCAACATCGCCGTATTCTGGCCGCCGCAGCTGGCGGCGGGCGAAGACCTGCAGGCCTGTGTGCCGCTAGCGGAAGGCGTGATTCGCGCGCTCGATGACGCGGCCGTCGATTTGGTGCAGGTGTTACTGCCGGCGCCGGATGCCCACACGATTGAGGTGTTGCTGCACGTCGGGTTTCGCCATCTTGCGGATCTGTTGTATTTGTCGTGCGAGGCGGCCCGATTTCCTGTGGCTGCTCCAGAGCCGTGTGAAGTCGAGTTCGAGAGTTACGCGCCGTCGCAGCGTGCACGCCTGCTGCAGCTTGTTGAACAGACGTACGAGGGCACGCTCGATTGCACGGCACTCAACGGCGTGCGCGATTTGGACGACGTCGTCAATGGCTACGAGGCCACGGGCGCGTTCCGGCCGGAGAACTGGCAGTTCGTTCGCCAGGGCGGCGAAGATGTGGGCATTTTGCTGTTGGCCGATCACCCGCAGGCGCGGCATTGGGAGTTAATGTATATGGGCTTGGTACCGGGCGTGCGTGGGCGCGGCTGGGGCAGGCAAATTGCGCGGTATGCGCAGTGGCTCGCCCGCGGCGCTCGCGTGGAGCGGATTTTAGTGGCGGTGGATGCGGCAAATTCGCCGGCGGCCGACGTGTATCGTGTTACGGGCTTCGAAATTTGGGAGCGGCGCTCGGTTTATCTGCGATTTCTCGCGAAGCCGAACGCGTGAACATCGCGCGAGAATCTCGACAGCGATTTTCGCCAGTAATTCACGGTGTATTTTGGCGCTAGTTTTTTGATGTGATTGGCACGCCGCGCGGCGAACATTTTTTCCCCGCGCACCACTCGCACTCAACAAGAATTTTTTCCACCGCATGATCGGCCGCAACCTCAATGCAATCCGGCATTTCGCGCGCGTCGACGAACAATCATCGACAACCTTTCCCAACAACTCGCTGGAGCCCCTTTGACATCGATGCTAGCAGGCGTAAAATCGTCGACTCGCAGATCATGGTGCGGTGTCGAAAGGTACTCGCCAGGGATCAAAAAAGGGGTTGAAGAAGTGACATTCTCGGTACGGCTTGGGCGGAGTTTGGCGTTAAGAACGGCCTGTTTGGGGCGGTAATTAACACGGCTCGCGAAGCTGGCCTTATCTCTTGTTCGCGCAGGATTTCCTCAGTGCTGGGCAGCGCACCTCGTTGCCTGTTCGTCGTCATGAAGGCGGCGAAGCGCTCGGGTTACGCGCCGACGGAGCATGCAGGACGTGGTCATGGAAGATTCTCAGGTCGCGGCGGCGTTGTCGACGCAATTGGCTGAAAGAATCGGCGCGTCGCGCTATCAAATGTGGTTCACGTCGCAGGCCCAACTGCGCGTTGAAGCCGGCTGCCTCACCATTTCGGCGACCAGTAAGTTTGTGCTCGACTGGGTGCGGACCTACTTTGCGGAAGACATTCGTGATTGTTGGGTCGCGATTGTCGGTGAGGCGGCGACGGTCGAGTTTGAGATTGGCGTCGCGCGTTCCAGCGTGACTGATGGGCAAACCGAAGCCGCGCCGGCGAAAGCCAAGTCGCGAACCGTTGTCCGTTCTGAGAAGGTCACCGAACCCGCTTCGGCCGCTCCTCAGGAAGTGTCCGCCGATCCACCGAGCATGCGGCGGAACGCGAGCCTGGCTAGCTATGTTGTTGGCGCCAGTAATGAATACGCGTTTCGCGCGGCCGAGTTGACGAGCCGCGGACGGCAGCAGGCCTCGCCGTTGGTGTTCTGCGGCGGCACGGGTGTCGGCAAGACGCATTTGTTGCGAGGCATTCAGCAGGAGTATCGTCGGCTGCATCCGCGGGCGATTTCGCTGTATCTCACGGCTGAGCAATTCACGACGAGCTACGTCGAAGCCGTTCGCGGCAGCGGTTTGCCGAGTTTTCGGCAGAAGTGCCGCGGTGTGCAACTACTCGCTATCGATGATTTGCAGTTCTTTCTCGGTAAGCGTCGCACGCTCGAGGAGTTGCTGTATACGCTCGACACGCTGATGGGCGAAGGTCGGCAGATTGTGCTGGCGAGCGACCGCAATCTGGCGGAACTGCGGATGCTGGGGCCGGAGTTGGTGTCGCGGCTGTCGGGTGGGCTTGTGTGCGAAATGGAGTCGCCGGAGTACGCGACGCGGCTCGGAATTGTCCGCCAGTTGTGCGTCGAAGCCGACATCACGATGGACGACGATGCGGCGGCACTCATTGCCACGCAGATTACCACAGGTGCTCGTGAGTTGCGGGGCGCTCTGCATCGCATTCAGGCGATGAGCGCCGCGTTCAGCGAGCCGATTACGCGGGCGTTGGTCGCAAGAGCACTCGCGGAACTCGCTCGGCACAGCACGCGGAACGTCCGCTTGGTCGACGTGCAGAAAGTGGTGTGTGATGCCTTCGGCGTCGAGCCCGCGCAGCTGCGGTCGGATCGTAAGGGGCGTTCGGTGTCGGAGCCGCGAATGGTCGCGATGTGGCTCGCGCGGAAATACACGCGGGCACCTTGGAGCGAGATTGGCCAGTTCTTTGGCCGGCAGAGTCACAGCACGGTGATCTCGGCCCATCGCCGTGTGGAGAAGCTGATTGCTCAGCAGGGGCAGATCGGAATGGCCGATCAGTCGTGCCACGTCGATGACGCGATTCGACGGTTGGAGACGGCGCTGCGGACTGCGTAGTTGCTTGCTGGCGACTGGTGGGCTTTGCAAGCAAGCTAATTCTAGCCGTGACCCAACGGGTCGCAGGAACTTTGGGCACGGTACAGGCGACCCGTTGGGTCGCGGCTATCTGGAAGCTGTGTCGGACCGGCGGCATGGCAGTCGCGCGAGCCGCTCACTAGACGCGAGTAACAGGGCCGGTGACGCTCGGTCCAGGCTCATTCCCGAACCAGCGCTGCGGCATCAGCCCGAGGGCGATGATTGCGAGCTGCGTGCCGGCAAACACCAACAGCCACAGTGGAGTGTTGCTCTCTGTTTTGCCGTAGGCGTGGAGGCCGACGCCGTACTCGTTCACGCCGAAGTAGGACCATGTGGTGATGATGTTGCCGACGACGGCGAGCACCGCGAGGCCACGGCCCTTCACGAGTGCGCCCCAGCGAGCGTGGAGCACCAGCGCGTTCCAGAGTACGATCATGAGCGCGCCGTTCTCTTTGGGATCCCAGCCCCAGAAGCGACCCCAGGAGTCATCGGCCCAGAGTCCGCCGAGCACGGTGCCGACGAAGCTGAAGAAGATCGCGAAGCAGAGCGTGCCGTAGAGCGCCCGCAGCACCATCTTGCGATCGTTTGGATTGAGAACAGGGAATACGTGGGCACAAAGTATGTATGTAATGCCCCAGGCACCTGTGAGGTACGTCGCCGCATAGCCCAGGTTGATCGTGATCACGTGCGTCGCGAGCCAGAACTGGGTGTCGAGTACGGCCTGCAGCACGATGAAAGTGTCGCCGTCGAGCGACAGGTTGTGAGCGAGAAATAGCGTAATGAAGCCAATAACGGCGGCCAGAATGTTTGCCAGCCCCAGCTTCTGAATTGACTCAAACACGAGCGCGAGCAGTACGATGGCCCAGCCGATCACGATCGCGGTGGAGTACAGATTGGTGATTGGCGGACGGCCTGAGATATAGACACGGGCGACGAGCGCGAAGGTATGCAGGCCGAATGTAAACCACAGCAGCCAGATCGAGGCCTGTCGCAGAGGCTTCGTCCATCCGAGCCAGGAGCCGATGCCGAGCAGAAACGCGACGACGTACAGCACGCAGGCGTAATAGAACGGGCTGAATTGATTGAAGAAGACTTCGAACTTGGTCTTAGGTTGGGAGAGGATTTCAGATTTGGCGACGCCGGACGCGCGCAGCTCCTTGGCTTGGGCCGCAAGCAGGTTCTCGTAGTTGGTAAGAATGGCTCGGTATTCAGCGAGGCCTTTGTTGAACTCTGCGACGTTATCCTGCGCGTAGGCAGTGAGCAATGAGCTTAGTTTGACCGTAGCTGGATTCGTGGGCTGCTTGAGAATCGTGTTGCGGAAGAAGTCGAGCTCGGCCTGCATAAGCGTGGTCCATTCGGCGCTGGCATCGGCCGGCGGAACGACGCGCGGAACCTGGGAAGCGTTCAGCTGCGCGACGCGCAATTGCGCTTCCTGCCAGCTCTTCTTAACGTCTTCCTCAGTTCCATCCATCTTCAATGGCGGCGGCGAAAACGCTTCCAAGATGGTGGAATAGATGGAAATCTTGCGAGCTAGCTCGAGCACTTTGTTCTGGAACAGTGAGCGTTCGTTCTCGGGCACGTTTTGAGCCAGGATCACTTGCCGTTGAACCTCTGTACCGCTCGGCGACTGGGCATTCACCTCGGTTTTCTTGTTGCGAATTTCGTTGAGCGAATACCTCCAGAACTGCGGGCGGCGCTCGAGGCCTAATGAGTCCAGCACATCGAGATTTTCGATCCGGAAGACTCGCGCGTCCTGGGCCCCTTTGGCCCCGGAGATTGTATCGAGCAACCAGCGAATGGCAGGTTGTGTCGAGGTGACGTTGCCTTCGTCGTTCAAGACGCCGACTTCTTGCCGACCCGAGAGTACCTGCAGTGTGTTGCGGGCCAGCGTGTCGAATGGCTTCACACGGCCTTCGTACACTAGCGGAAGTTCGGCGAACTCGTAGATCTTCATCGTGTTCGGCTTCGACTCGGGCATGCGGGCCTTACTGATGATGTATCCCGCGAACAGGAGCACTACGGCGGCCGCGAACCAGCGGGACACAAGCGACGTCCACGTCCTGCTCGGTGCGACGGCCTTTGCGTCGCGCGCCCGGCGGCTGTTCTTGCGGTCGACGGCGACCAGGTTGTCCGTCACGACCCCGCTCGCGGCATCTAATTCGTTGACGTCCTGGGCGCGGCGTTCGAGGAAGCGGAACAGCATCGTGCCGAAGTGGGCGAACATACCGATCATCACGAGCATGCAACCGACATACGGCGTCATCCAGCTGGGGTTGGTCACAACCTGCAGCACGGTGCCGGTCGCCTTGCCTGTGTTTTCGTTGACGTGAAAACTTTGTTGGTAGAACGTCGTGCCCGAGTAACGGAGCGGGTTGTTCATCCAGATCGGCACTTCGCGTTCGACGCTGTGTTCCGGGTCTTTGAACACAACGAGCGATTTGTAGTTCTTCGCGGTCGACGTGCCCACATAGTGGGACATGCTGAAATCTTTGAGCGTGACCGTGAACGGATGATAAATGCGCTGGTAGCGGAGTGCGAGATCGTAGGTGTGTCCGTCGACCTCCACGGGCTGGTCGGCCACGCGATGGTGCTCATCTTCAAAGCGTTGGGAGAGCAGAAAAGTGCCGATCGACTTGCCGGTCTGCTTCGAGAAAAGTTCGACGTAGGCCGAGGGGTAATCTTGTTGCTCGGCGGACTCACCGACGCCGGTGGCGGCCGGCAAAGATTCGGCGATGCGAGCCTTACCCATGCCCTCGGTCGCCACGTTTTTCTCGCCGGGGTTCGCGGCGCGCGTGAGAGAGTTTTCCATCCACTGGCGAACCTGGATCGTGAACGGCAAATCGGGCAGGTCGATCTTGGCGTCCGAGCCAACGTTCGCCAGTAGGAGCTTCCTGGGGACGACGGTCACGCGATCGGAGTCGGCCGGTGAGCGGTCGATAATTGATAGCTCACTCGTCCGAGTATCGCTCGTGAAGTTCGCGGTCGCGCCGTCAGCGATGTTCATTTGCGATTCGACGGCCGCCACGGCAGTGAATAACTCAGCGAGCATGATGAGAGCAATGCCGCCGTGGAGCAGGACGATGCCGGCCCGCCGGCGAAATACCATGATGCAGCCGACCAAAAGGATGATGCCGGAGGCGGTCGCCTTGGCAAGCTGCCAGAGGATGCGGATGCCAGAGTTGTCGAGCCGCATTTCGGGATGAGCGAGCAGCCAGACGGTAAGGATCGCCAGCAGCACATTGACGACGAGCACCAGCCACCATTCGATGAGCTTGTGCTTCGCGGGGGCATTCCAAAACGTCAGCACATACGCGCCGGCGATTACAAGCGCCGCCAGCAGGCCGCGGAAGCATTGCCAGAGGATGTCGCAGAAGGCGGGCGATAGTTCGCTCTCGACGCTCTGATTCATGCCGCCGCGAATGACGAGGTACGTCGCGAGCACACCGGCGGCGATCGTCGCCAGGCCGATGTATAGCCGCTTGCCTTCGGCGGCGACTTTGAAGCGAACGGCGTGCGCGGCCGTGAGGTTAATGAGTAGTGCCAGGCCGAGGGTCTTGCCGCCAAAGAATGGGATGGTGCCATGCAGGTTCCAATCGACGGTTTTTTGGAACAATTGCACGAGGCGCTCGAAGACCTGGATATCGACGCGCGCGATCCAGACGCGGAAGTAGGTGTCGTTCACGACACGCCAGACGTCTTGGTCCTTTTGTGCGAGCGTGCCGACGAATATCAAAAAGATCGAGAGAGCGAAGAGCGTGACCGTAACGCGCAGCGAGGCCAGGAATGACAGGACGCGGACGAGAGAGAATTCGGCGGCGGAAATATGGGACCGCGAACCAGCCGAATTGAGAACTCCTCTGGGAGGCGCGAGATCACTTGTTGCCATCGGTTGCTCCGGCGTCGGCGGCGAACCGCAGCGACTTCAGAAATGTTTTGAACGCATCTTCTTGCGAGGCGACGACCGTGCGGTCGCCCTTCATTTTAATGAACCAGAGCTGATCGCCCTCTTTGGCCATCGCACCCAGCGTTGCCAGGTTCGATTGCGACTGGCTCGCTTGCGAGGCATCGGGAATCGCGCGGACCAGCATTGCCGGTTTGCCGTCGATTTCGATCAATTCGTTCGCCTTCGCGAGCTCTTCTTGCTTTAGGTCGGGGAGGCCGACTTCACGCCGCCAGCGGTTCGTGTTCGCCAGCGGATCGGCGATCATCGAGCCTTCGGTCGTGGGAAAGTTAATCAGCGATACCTCCGCGCCGTGCGCGGCATCACCGATCGTGAACGACGCTTTGCGCATGCCGCTGGGACCCAGGTTTTTCCAGCCGGCTGGCGTCGTGAATTTCGGTGTGTCAGGCGCTGCGGGCCCTGCCGGGGCGGCCGCCGGCGGCGCTTGGATCGGAGGCGCGGCGGGCGATGTTGCGGCGGAATCGATGGGAGGATGGCCAGGGGGTAATTCGGGCGGTGCTGACCCTGGTGGCATGCCACCAGCAAATGGAGGGCTCACGCCGGGCGTGGCCCCTGCCCCGGCGAATGGAGGCGTCATGCCCGAGCCCGCGAAGTGGCCGCGCAGGTCGACGAGCGTGATTGGCCGATCGCCGGCTTTAGATTCGCGTGTCGTTTCGGCAATTTGTGTGGCGGCGATGGGCGCTAACTGCATTTGGCCACGCCAGCGGTTCACGTTGGCGAGCATATCGGCCGGGGTTCCAGACCAGGAAAGCGCGTTCACCGTTACTTCGAGTGGCTTGCCTTCTGAGGGGACCACAATCGTGGCAAACCGCAGGGCGTTCCCCGGACCATCTTTCCAGCCGGTCGGAAGTTGCCACTTCGGTTTGCCGTCATCACCAAAGCGAACGCTCGCGAAGAAATCGTTGAGCTCTTTTTCGAGTTTGTCGACGGCGGCAATTGGGCCGACGACTTTGAAGAACCAGGCCTGGCCGTCGACCGGCACGATGGCGGCCAGCATCCGATCGGTCGGTTCGCCCGTGGGCGCGGCGGGCGGCGCTTCCGCTTGGACTTCGACCTTGGCTTCCTTCGGCGTCGAATAAGTGCGAATCTGCTCGGATTGCCCGCAACCGATCAAAATCAGCGCGGCGAGCGCGGCAAACGCAACCAGCTGCGCTCGCCGAATGTGAGATAGTGGCGCCATACAACCGATGCGGCATGGGCTGCCGCTGAGAAGGAAGAATTCGAGGCGGGGACGGCCTGATGCGAGGTTCGCAAAGGGCACGATCGGCGGGTGGGACCGCTACAGCGAATTATAGCGAAAACGGGGCCGCGTGGTACCGCATGATTTGCAGCGCAGGGTTGGGCGCCCCCGTTAGGCGAGTTTCCGTCTCCCGGAGCAGAATGACTGCGATTAGCGACCCAAGAACGGGTTCAGCACTTCGAGCAGCGAGCTGTTGATTGTGGTGACGCCGTCCCAGCTCCACATGTTACGGAGCAGGTCGAAGGTCATCATGCCGCAGAGGCCCAGCAGGACCATGCAGCCAGCGAGGCCCATGACGTTCCAGATCGACTTTCCAGCACAGTGGGATCCGAAGCTTGGAATTCACGTGACTTGAAGTCGCG
>JADMIO010809428.1_pt1 | contig 10984 bp, 10 predicted proteins | sample 8958161 | NCBI WGS metagenome assembly JADMIO01 (sample SAMN16585339, study PRJNA669376) | soil metagenome | isolation source: Crop rotation soil | place: USA: Cullars Rotation, Alabama | collected 2011 | reverse complement strand
CTTTCCCGTCCTCGATCTTCGTGCCGGTAAATATAAGCTGGTCAACCGCCGATTTGGCCTGTCCCGCATAATTGACCAGCTGCGTGGCATAGATCTCCGCTTTCTCGTCGCTTAAGGAACCGGCCTCGCTGGTATCCGTCTGGCGGCCCAAAGTCATGGAGAGAGCCGCGAACAGGGCAATGGCAATCAGCACGTAAATCAAGGCGTTGCCTTTTTCATTTTGCGTCCGCAGGCTCATCGCGCTAAGGTACCAGACATTATGATGGACGCCAACAGCATGAACTGGATTTTCGGAATTGCAGGTCTTGCCGCCGGGATGACGGCGGCCGGCGCATTCTTCGTGCCCAAGCTGAACCGCCTGACGCGGGAAAACGCCATATTGGGCGCAGATCTTGCCGCGCAGGATAAAATAACCGCCTATGCGGAAAATCATTTCAAAGCCAGCGCGCAGGAAGCTCTCAAGGGCGCGCATGAATTGTTCCTGCAGATGGCGCAGGAACGACTGAAGCAATCGCACATGGACGGCGCGCACGACCTTGAAAAACGGCAAAAAGCGATTTCGGATCTTGTGGATCCGATTGGCAAGAGCCTGAAGGAGATGGAAACCAAAATTGAAAATCTCGGCAAGGCAGGCGCCGGGCTGGAATCGCAGCTCAAGACATTTTCCGACATTCAGAATCGCCTGCGGGATGAGACGTCAAACCTGACGCGTGCCCTCCGCAATCCCGGACAAGGCGGGCGATGGGGCGAAATGCACCTGCAACGCACGCTCGAGGCGATGGGAATGAGTGAGTGGACACATTTCCGCAAGCAGGTGCACACATCTGTCGATGGCGAAGCGCAAAAGCCCGATTTCATTCTTGATATGCCGTCGGGCCTGCATATCGTTGTCGATGTTAAAACGCCGCTCGATCCCTATCTCGAGATGACGGGCGATAATCTGACGGATGAACAAAAATCGGCCGCGGCGGCGCGCCTGCACAAGGCTTTGCGCGGGCATTTAACTGAGCTCAGCCGCAAGGAATACTGGCTCCGCTTCAACAGCCCCGATTTTGTCGTTATGTACCTGCCGAGCGAAGGGCTATTCAGCACCGTCATGGCGCTTGATTCCATGCTTATGGAAGATGCCGCGCAAAAACGCATCATCATCGCCTCGCCCACGACCTTTATGGGGCTCGCGCGTATCGCGCATTACGGATGGCAGCAGCAGAATATCGCCGAAGAAGCGAGCAAGATTGCCGCCCTCGGATCTGAACTCTTCAAACGCTTTGTGACGTTTGCCGAACATATCCAGAAAATCGGCGCCGGCCTCAATGGCGCGGTGAAATCCTATGATAACGCCGTCGGATCCCTGCAATCCATGGTACTGCCGAGCCTCAAGAAGCTGAAAGACGAACATCATGTCCAGGCCGGGGCGAAAGAGATTCCGGATCTTCAGCCGCTCACGCAGACGGTGCGATCGCTGACGGCGCCGGAATTCGAGAAAAACGAAGAAAAAAAGCGCGCGTGAGAATTTTCCATGAGCGATCTTTATAAAATCATCACCGTGCCGGACCCTGTGCTCAAACAGATCGCGCAGCCGATCAGCAAAGTCGACGATACCGTGCGTGCGCAGATGGACCGGATGCTGACCACTATGTATGACGCGCCCGGCATCGGGCTCGCCGCCAACCAGGTAGGGATACTGAACCGCGTATTGGTGATGGATCTGTCGCGCCGCGCCGAGCAGGAAAAAATGCAGCCGGTTTTCATGGCCAATCCGGAAATCATTTACGAATCCGAAGAGATGAGCGTGATGGAGGAAGGATGCCTTTCCATCCCCGAGCAATATGCCGATGTCGAGCGGCCTGCCATCGTGCGCGTAAAATTTCTCGATTATAACGGTAACCCGGCCGAACTCGAGGCGTCGGAATTGTTGTCGCATTGCGTGCAGCATGAGATCGACCACCTGAACGGCATTCTGTTCGTCGATTATCTCTCCAGCCTCAAGCGCAACATGATGCTGCGCAAAGTTGAAAAACTCAAGAAACAGCAGGTTCTTTAGATGAAGACCTTGCGCGTCGGTTTCATGGGCACGCCGGATTTCGCCGTGGCGCCTTTGCGCGCGCTCTATGAAGCCGGGCATGAGATTGTTTGCGTCTACACCCAGCCGCCGCGGCCAAAAGGACGCGGCCAAAAGCTACAAAATTCGCCGGTGCATGACTATGCGCTGACGAAGAACATTCCCGTGTTTCATCCGGTCTCTTTGAGAAATTCCGAAGAGCAGGTGGTTTTTAAAAATCACAAACTGGATGTCGCCATAGTTGCGGCTTATGGGTTGATCCTGCCGCAGGCAATTCTCGATGCGCCGAAACATGGATGCATCAATATTCATGCCTCGCTGCTGCCGCGCTGGCGCGGAGCCTCACCGATCCAGCGGGCGATATGGGCCGGAGACACGGAAACCGGCGTAACCCTCATGCAGATGGATGCGGGGCTCGATACGGGCGCGATGATCGCGAAGCGCGCCGTGGCAATTACAGCGCAGACTACAACACCCTCCCTACATGATGAGCTGGCGGCGCTCGGCGCAACTATGATTGTTGAAGCCGTGCAAAAACTGGCCATGGACGGTAAGCTGGAATCAACGCCGCAGAATGACTCTCAATCTAATTATGCGCCGCTTTTAAAAAAAGAAGACGGGCGCGTGGACTGGAACCAGAGCGCCACCCAGATTGACCGGCAGATCCGTGCGCTCAATCCGTGGCCGGCCGTGTGGAGCATGATTGACGGCAAGCGTTTGAAAATCCTCGCGGCACGGCCGCAGATTTTGCAAGGCGAAAATCCGGGCACAGTTCTTAATGCGCAAGGCGATGTCGCCTGCGGTGAAGGGGCGCTGCGGATTCTGGAAGTTCAGCCGGAAAATGCGAAAGTAATGAATTTCACAGCTGCAACAAACGGAAATTATTTGAAAATCGGCGAAAGATTTTCATGACCCGCTGGAAACTTACCATCGAATATAAAGGCACGGATTATGCCGGCTGGCAGCGACAGACAAATGCGCCGTCCGTGCAGGAAGCCATTGAAAAGGCCATTCAGGCCTTCTGCGGTCAGGAGATCACACTCCACGCGGCGGGGCGCACCGATGCCGGCGTGCATGCGTGGGGACAGGTGGCGCATTTCGATCTCGATTACGGCAGCCGGCCTTTAAGCGGCTATGATTTGATGAAGGCGCTCAACGCTCACTTACGCCAGGGCGCATGCATTCTCAAGGCTGAAAGCGTTGCAGAGGATTTTCACGCGCGCTTTTCCGCGGTCAACAAGCTTTACCGCTACCGCATCCTTAACCGCAGCGCGTTTCCTACCATCGAGGACGGCCTCGCCTGGCACATCAAACAGGATCTGGATGTTGCTGCAATGCAGGCGGGGGCGAAATATCTGGTTGGCACGCATGATTTCACGACATTCCGCGACAGTGAATGCCAGGCGAAATCGCCGGAAAAAACGCTGGACCGTCTGGATGTGTGGAGCCGCGATTATGACGGCGCGGGCGGACGCGAAATGATCATCGAAGCGGAGGCGCGGTCCTTCCTGCATCATCAAGTGCGCAATATCGTCGGTACATTATCGCTGGTCGGGCTTGGCAAATGGAGTCCGGAAGACGTACAGAAGGTTTTGGCGGCCAGGGACCGTACCAAGGGCGGGCCGACCGCGCCGCCGGAGGGGCTGTATCTGGTGCGCGTCGATTATCCCTGATTTTTCTTGATCCCGGGGAACCGTCCGGGGTATAAGGTGTTTGCATAATTTTGGAGCGCGGGCGTGAGATTTTCTACTCTTTTGATATTTATGGCTTTTTTCATGGGTTTCGGCACGCCGACAGCCCGCGCCCAGGGCGATCTTCATCAAGATCTGGTCACGCTGAACCACATCCAGCCGCTGCAGCGTCATGACTATGATACCTCCAAGGAAATACTGGACCGCCGCATCCTCGAGCGCAAAAACAAGGTCATCGGCGACGTGGATGACGTGATTCTCAACGGCAACGGCAATATCGTTTCGCTCGAAGTGGAATTCAACCGTCTCGGCCGCCGCCAGCCTGTGACGCTCGATTACAGCGCTATGAATGTGGAACCGGCAACGAAGGGTTATATACTCGGCTTCGAGCAGTCGGAAATTGAAAACATGTATCCGGCCATGCTGGCCAATATTGAAACCGCCGCCGGCGGAGACGAAGAAAATTACAGCCTGAAACGGCTGCCTGGCACGGAGATCCGTACGCCCGACGGCACGCGCATCGGAGAAATCACGGATGTTTTATTCGGTGCACGAGGACAGCGCGCAGAAGCGTTTTACGTGACCCTAGGAGGACCGGGACGCGATAAAGGCATCGCCATTCCCTACGACCTGCTGGCTTTCAGCCGCGACGGATCGGTTTTAAAGGCCAGCGTCACGCAGGAAGCGGCGAAAACCATGGCTGATTTCGCCAAATCCAAGAAGTAAATCTCAGGCGAACCAGAGTTCCAGGATTTTTTTATAGATTTTCATCGTGCCCTCGAGATGATCGATGCGCGCGTGCTCATCCACCTGATGCACGGTGGCGTTGACGGCGCCGACCTCGACCACAGGACAATATTTTTGAATGAAACGCGCATCCGACGTTCCGCCATTGGTGGTCAGGGCCGGCGTTTTGCCTGTAATTTCCGCCACAGCTTTTTTCACGAGATCAGCCAGCCTGCCGGGCGCGGAGAGAAAACTTTCGGCATTGCCGGAAACAATTTCCAGTTCATAAGGCGCCTTTACCGTATCCAGAATTTCACGGATCTTTTTTTCGATGCTGGCATTGGTCCAAAGATCGTTAAAACGGATGTTGAAATCGGCACGGCCCGATCCCGGAATGACGTTTTTCGCCGGGTTGCCGACATCGATACTGGTGATTTCGAGATTTGTTCCTTGAAAAAATTCATTGCCGCCGTCGAATTTAAAATTGGCGAGCGCATCCAGAAGTTTTACCAGTCGCGGCAGAGGATTATCGGCCATATGCGGATAAGCGGCGTGACCCTGGCGGCCGCTTACATGAATCTGGGCGCTGAGCGAGCCGCGCCGGCCAATTTTTATTTCTTCGCCCAGTTCGCTTGGATTGGTCGGCTCGCCGACGATTGTTGCATCCGGCACATAGCCGCGGTCCTTCATCCATTGCAGGACTTTGACGGTGCCGTCGACGGCCACGCCCTCTTCATCACCTGTAATGAGCAGGCTGATCGAGCCTTTTGCGGGTTTTCCATGCTCCTGGATATAGGCGGCAATGGCGGCCACGAAAGCCGCGACGCCGCCCTTCATGTCGGATGCGCCGCGGCCGTAAAGTTTTCCATCCCTGATGACGCCTTCAAAGGGCGGATGCGTCCATGCTTTTTCCGGACCCGGCGGCACGACATCGGTGTGGCCGGCAAAACAGATATGTGGAGAGCCCGAACCAAGGCGCGCGAAAAGATTGGGCACATCGCCGAACTTAAGATGATGGCATTCAAAGCCGAGATTTTTTAGAACAACAGAAAGATATTCCTGCGCCCCCGCATCTTCCGGCGTTACCGACGGGCAGCGCACCAGATTCTGCGCGAGTGTCACGACATCAGTCACGCAGCAGCTCATTGATAGAAGTTTTGCTGCGCGTTTTTTCATCGACGCGTTTGACGATGACGGCGCAGGCGAGGCCCGGGCCAGGCTGGCCGTTCTTCATGGACCTGCCGGGCATGGTGCCGGGAATGACGACGGAATAAGCCGGCACACGGCCCATGAAAATCTCACCGCTGTCGCGGTCGATGATTTTTGTCGAGGCACCCATAAATACACCCATCGACAGCACCGCGCCCTCCTCGACGATCACGCCTTCGGCGACTTCGGAGCGGGCGCCGATAAATACATTATCCTCTATAATCACAGGACCGGCCTGCAGAGGCTCCAGTACGCCGCCAATACCGACACCGCCGGAGATGTGACAATTTTTTCCAACTTGCGCGCAGGAGCCGACCGTGCTCCACGTATCGATCATGGTGCCTTCATCAACATAGGCACCGACATTGACGAAGCACGGCATGAGGACGACGCTTCTGGCGATAAAGGCGGAATGGCGTACGGCACAATTGGGCACGGCACGGAAACCCCTTTCCGCAAAATCCTTTTCGCTCCAGCCGGAGAATTTCGAAGCCACCTTGTCGTACCAGTTTGAATCGCCGGGACCATGATTGATAAGAGAGTTCGGATTGAGGCGGAAAGACAGCAGAACGGCTTTTTTAAGCCATTCATTCACCTGCCAGGCGCCGTCTTTTTTTTCGGCGATACGCGCCGCGCCTGAATCGAGAAGGGTCAAAGCCTCCGTAACCGCGTCGCGAATCTCTCCTTTTGTCGCCGCGCTGAGTTCAGCACGCTGCTCCCAGTGAGCATCTATTACGGCTTTAAGATCATGTCTGGAATTCTGCGCGGCGAGGGCCATGGTCCTTATATCCTTTTTCCGGTTTCCAAATCACCATAAAGCCCCGATAAAAGCAATGGACAAGAGGCGACGAGGTGTTATTTTAGAGCCATGACGATCATGCGGTTTTTTCCCACCTTCATTTTGATCCTGCTCTTTGCCCTGCCGGTCCGGGCGGGCGAGCAGGTTGCATATTACGATGTCTATGCCAGCGGCTTCAAAGCGGTGACGGCAAAGGTGATCATGAATACGCAAAAAGACCGTTATGACGTTTCGCTTTCGGCGGCCACGCAGGGCGTGCTCGGTAAAATGGCACCGTGGCAGGGCAGCTTCGAGACCAGCGGATGGATTTTGAAGGACCGGCTGCAGCCGGAAACCCATATCTCAACCGCTATCTGGAAGGGCGATGAGGAAATCAAGGAATACAGCTATACCAAAAGCGGCGCGTTTCAAAAACTCATCACCCGCGAGTCCGGTAAAAAACCTGTGACCGACATACCGGACAAAAAACTCACCGACCGCACGATCGACACGCTGACGGCGACATTCGATGTTTTTGAAAATGTTGCCGCAGGAAAACCCTGTGAAGGATCGGCGGATGTTTTTGACGGCAAACGGCGCTTCACGCAGATTTTCAACCCTCTGCCGGATGAGACATTGAAGCGCAGCAAATATAATATTTACGAAGGCAAGGCGGCACGCTGCACGCTCGAAGTCATTCCGGGCGAGGGCGAATGGCACGAGCGTCCCCGCGGCTGGCTGTCGATCCAGGAGCAGGGACGCGACCGCGGCACCATGCCGACCGTATGGGCGGCGTCCTTAAGCAAGGGCGAGCCCGCAATGCCGGTGAAAATCATGGTGAAAACCGCTTACGGCACATTGTTTATGCATCTTGTCGATTATAAAGGGCCTTTGTCATGAGTCTTGCCGTTGTCATTCTCGCCGCCGGCGTCGGCAGCCGCATGAAATCGAAAAAGCCGAAAGTCATGCACGCGCTGGCCGGACGGCCGATGATTTCGTGGCTGATAGAGACGGCTTTGCAGTTGCGTCCAAAAAAAATCATCGTCGTCGTTGGACCGGACATGAAAGAATTGCAAGCGGAAGTGAAGCCGCACGCGACCGTTATTCAAAAGATACGTAACGGCACGGCGGGCGCGCTGAAATGCGCATTGCCACTGCTTAAAGGACACAGAGGCGACGTGCTGGTGCTGCTCGGCGATGCGCCGCTAATTTCAAAAGAGACGTTGCAGAATTTGATCAAAGCGCGCGGAAAAGCCGGATTATCCGTGCTGGGTGCAAAAGTTTATGATCCGTCGGGCTATGGGCGGCTGATCGCGCGCGGCAATATGCTTGTAAAAATCGTTGAGCATAAAGACGCGAGCGGGGCGGAACGCAAGATCGATATTATCAATAGCGGCGCATTCTGCATCGATGGGGCACATCTTGCGAAATGGATCGGACGCGTCGGCAATAAAAATGCCGCAAAAGAATTTTATATCACGGATCTTCCCGCCATTGCCGCGAAAGACGGCGCGGCGACGAAAATCGCCATGGCTTCGTGCGAGATGGAAATACGCGGCTGCAACACGCGCGCCGATCTCGCAGCACTGGAAAATGCGGCGCAGAAGGTCTTACGTGTCCGTGCGATGGAAAACGGCGTCAGCCTGACAGACCCCGGCAGCGTCACATTTCATTTCGATACAAAACTTGCCGCCGACGTGACGGTCGAGCCAAATGTATTTTTCGGCCCCGGCGTCAGTATAGGCGCGGGCAGCCGCATCCGCGCCTTTTCCTATCTGGAAGGGGTAAAAGTCGGCGCGAACGCGACCATCGGGCCTTTCGCGCGCCTGCGCCCGGAAACGGAAATCGGCGAGGGCGTTCGCATCGGCAATTTCGTGGAGGTCAAGAAATCGAAAATTGGCAAGGGCGCGAAGATCAATCACCTTGCCTATGTCGGCGATTGTATCATGGGCGAGCAAGCGAATTTCAGCGCCGGGGCTATTACGGTGAATTATGACGGCACCCACAAGCACAAAACCGTGATCGGCAAGAACACGATGATCGGCTCCAATGTCAATCTGGTGGCGCCGGTGAAGATCGAGGACGGGGCCTATATCGCGGCGGGCTCGACCATCACCGACAATGTCCCAGCCGGAGCACTGGCGATCGCGCGGGAAAAATCCGCGACAGTGAAAAAAGGCTGGGCAAAAAAGCCTAAACGCTGAAACATCCTGTAAAACTTCGTGATTTGAATCGGATTAGGGAACGGCTACATTGAGCCTATGTGCGGTATTATCGGCATTGTCAGCAACAAAGATGTCAGCGCTTCCCTCGTCGAAGGGCTGCGCCGCCTTGAATATCGCGGTTACGATTCTGCCGGGATCGCGACGCTGCAAGGCAAGCATATCGTCCGCGCGCGCGCACCGGGTAAACTCACCAATCTCGAACAGCACCTGAAAATCGCCCCCCTGCGCGGCCATACGGGCATCGGCCATACGCGCTGGGCAACGCACGGCCTGCCCAACGAAAAAAATGCCCATCCGCACGCGACCGACCACGTCGCCGTCGTGCATAACGGCATCATTGAAAATTATATCACACTGAAAAACGAACTTGAACAAAACCAGTGCCGGTTCGAAACCGATACTGATACGGAAGTGATCGTGCATCTCGTCACGCAATATCTGAAACAGGGTTTGAGCCCGCAAGAAGCGGCAAATGCCGCCTTCGACCGCCTTGAGGGCACATTTGCGCTCGTCATGATTTTCGCCGGCGAGGATAACCTCATGATCGGCACGCGACGCGGCACGCCGCTGGCGGTGGGTTATGGCGAGGGTGAGATGTTCATCGCGTCCGATTCTTACGCTCTGGCGCCGCTGACCAAGAAAATTTGTTTTCTCGAGGACGGCGATCGTGTCGCTGTTTCCCGCGAGAAGGTCTTTATCTACGTCAACGACAACAAGCCGGTGAAACGCGAGATCCGCATCACGGCGCAGAGCGGCGCGACGACCGGCAAAGGTGAATACCCGCATTTCATGCTCAAGGAAATCCACGAGCAGCCTGCCGTGATCGGGGATACGCTGAACAGCTTCATCAATCCGGCCACGGGCGATGTCAGCCTGCCAGAGCATGTGATCGAGGCGCTGCGGGATGCTCCTCGACTCACACTGGTTGCCTGCGGCACCGCATTTTACGCCTGTCTGGCCGCCAAATATTATTTTGAAGCTTTCGCACGCGTGCCGTGCGAGGTCGACATCGCTTCGGAGTTCCGCTACCGCGGCGCACCGATGCCTAAGGATGGTGTGGCGATTTTCGTGTCGCAATCGGGCGAGACACTCGACACATTGGAGGCGTTGCGTTACTGCAAGCGCCAAGGGCAAAAGATTCTATCCATCGTCAATACAATTGAAAGCACGATTGAGCGTGAATCCGATCTCGTCTTGCACACGCTGGCAGGGCCGGAGATCGGCGTGGCGTCAACCAAGGCGTTTACGACGCAGCTGACGACACTCGCCTGTCTGGCGCTGGCGCTTTGCACAGATAAAAAAACCCTTACCGAAGAAGCACGCAAAGAGATCATCGAATCGTTGCGTCACCTACCGAAAGTGGCGTCTGACGTGCTGGGATCCGAAAAAGAAATTCAGAAAATCGCCAAGCATGTCATGAAGTCGCGCGACATGCTGTATCTGGGGCGCGGCGGCATGTACCCGATGGCCCTCGAGGGCGCGCTGAAGATGAAGGAGATTTCCTATATTCATGCCGAAGGTTACGCCGCCGGGGAAATGAAGCATGGACCGATTGCTCTCATTGATGAAAATGTCCCGGTGGTAGCGCTCGCACCATCTGATGCGCTGTTTGAGAAAACCGCATCGAACATCCAGGAAACGCGGGCGCGCGGCGGCAGGATTCTGCTGATCTCTGATGAAAAAGGCGTGGCTGCGCTCAAAAACGACTCCGCCTGGGTGCTTGTAATGCCAGACACACATCCGTTCATCGCGCCAATTCTCTATGCGATCCCGGTGCAGCTCTTGGCCTATCACGTCGCGGTGCTGAAAGGCACGGATGTCGACCAGCCGCGCAATCTCGCCAAATCGGTCACCGTGGAGTGATTTAAATATGGCCCGGTCCCTTAACAAAAACCGTATGATTATTTCGCGTGCGCTTATTTTTTCCGCAATTGCGCTGATCCTGTTTACTCGTCAATATTGGGGCTACGAAAGCGCCCTGCATGAAATGTTCGATGCGATCGGCTACATATTGATCGTGTTTTGCGGCATGGGCCGGCTTTATACTACGGCGTTTCTCGGCGGTCTTAAAAACAAGGCGCTGGTGACATATGGGCCCTTTTCCGTCGTGCGCAATCCGCTCTATGTTTTTTCCTGGCTTGGCTTTACCGGCTTTGCGATTTTTTCGAACAATATCTGGGTGATGCTGCTGGTGCCGGCGGGATTTTATTTCCTGTATCTGTTTCTCGTGAAGCGTGAAGAATTTTTCCTGCAGGAAACGTTTGGCGCGGAGTTTATCGCCTATTGGGGAAAG
>JADMIO012611051.1_pt1 | contig 10985 bp, 9 predicted proteins | sample 8958161 | NCBI WGS metagenome assembly JADMIO01 (sample SAMN16585339, study PRJNA669376) | soil metagenome | isolation source: Crop rotation soil | place: USA: Cullars Rotation, Alabama | collected 2011 | reverse complement strand
CTCGAAGGCATTGGCGGGGTGGTGGCCGAAGCGATTCACGATTTCTTCGACGAGCCGCACAATGTGAAGGCGCTGGACCGGCTGTTGAAATGGCTCAAGGTCACCAATATGGCGGCGCCGTCCAAGACCTCGCCAGTCAGCGGCAAAACGGTGGTGTTCACCGGCACCCTGGAAAAGATGACCCGCCAGGAAGCCAAGGCGCGGGCGGAATCGTTGGGTGCGAAAGTATCAGGCTCGGTGTCGGCCAAGACCGATATCGTGGTGGCGGGCCCTGGGGCGGGGTCAAAGCTCAAGGATGCGCAGAAACATGGTGTTCAGGTGTTGGACGAGGACGCGTGGTTGAAACTTATCTCCTGATGTCATCCCCGGCGAGCGCGAGTGAAACGAGCGCGAGGGAAGGGGACCCAGGTGGGCGCAACCGTGACGGTATCTCCCGCCTGGGTCCCCTTCCCCTCGCATTGCTGCGCAATGCTCGGCCGGGGATGACAGTCGGAGCTAAATACTCCGCGTCGCCCGATCCAACCACTTCCGGGTATCGTCATCCACCAGCGGCGAGACCGTGTCGCGCACCCGGGCGTGATAGATGTTCAGCCAGCCGCGCTCGCTGTCGGTGAGCAAGGAAGACTCCACCAGGTTCAAATCGATCGGCACCAAAGTGATGGTCTCGAACCCCATCATCGGCCGGTCGCCGCCGATATCTTCGGCTTCCGTCACCACAATCAAATTCTCGATCCGGATGCCGAATTCGCCGGTCTTGTAGAATCCCGGCTCGTTGGAACAGACCATGCCGGGCTTCAGGGCCTGCATCACCGGACGTTTGGAGATGTTCTGCGGTCCCTCATGCACCGACAAGTATGACCCCACGCCATGGCCAGTGCCATGGTCATAGTCCAGCCCCGCTTCCCAAAGCGGCCGGCGCGCGAAACTGTCCAGCTGCATGCCGATGGTGCCTTCGGGAAACCGCGCCGTCGCCAGCGCGATATGGCCTTTCAACACCCGGGTGAAGCGGTCGCGCATCTCCGCCGTCGGCTCGCCCACCATGATGGTGCGGGTAACGTCGGTGGTGCCGTCGGGATATTGCGCGCCGGAATCCAGCAGGAACATCTCGCCCCGATGGACGGTGCGGTTGGTGGAACGCGTCACGCGGTAATGGACGATGGCGCCATTGCTGCCGGCGCCGGAAATCGTGTCGAAGGACACATCGCTCAAGACACCGGTGGCGCGGCGATAGCCTTCCAAAGTCTCCGCCACCTGAATTTCCGTCAGCTCTCCACTTGCGGCATTGCCATCGAACCAGGCCAGGAATTTCGCCAGGGCCGTGCCGTCGCGGATATGGGCCTTGCGCATGCCTTCGATCTCAAGCGCGTTCTTGCACGCCTTGGGCAACTGGCAGGGATCGGCGGCATGCTTGATGCGGGCGCCGGCCTTGGCCAGGCGGTCGAAAATGGCGGCCGCGGCGGTGGCAGGGTCCACCAGCACGCTTTTGCCCTTCATCGCATCCAGCGCGGCGCCGAATTGCGACGGGTCATGCACCCGCACGCTGTTGCCCAGATGCGCCAACAGTTCGGGGGAGCGCTTGGCCGGGTCCAGGAACAGGTCGGCGCCGCCATCGTCATTCAGGATGGCGAAAGCCAAAGTGAAAGGCGTGTGCGGCACGTCATGGCCGCGGATGTTGAGCAGCCAGCAGACCGAATCCGCCAGGGTAATCACCGCAGCTTCCGCGCCCGCTTTTTTCAGGCCGTCGCTCAAGTGCAAACGTTTGGCCTCGCTCTGTTCGCCGGACAGGTTCAGTCCATGCGGCTTGGCCGGCGTAAGCGGCGGCGCGGGCTGGTCGTGCCACACCGCGTCAATCGGATTTGAGTCCAGCGGTACCAACACGCCGCCGGCTTTTTCCACAGCGGCCTTCAAATGCATCACGCCATGCTGGGTGTGCAGCCAGGGGTCATAGCCCAGCTTGGCGCCGCGCGGCAGGTGATCGGGAATCCAGCCTTGCGGTCCTTCCGCCACCAGGTCGCGCGGCTCGAACAAGGACGTATCGGTCTGGTTGCGCACCTGCAAGGTGTAGCGGCCATCGACAAAGATCGCGGCCTTGTCGGTCAGCACCACCGCCGCACCTGCCGATCCGGTAAAAGAGGTCAGCCAGGCCAGGCGTTCGGCATAAGCGGGCAGATACTCGCCCATATGCTGGTCGGAATGAGGCACCACAAAGCCGTCCAGGCCACGCTTGGTCAGTTCGGCACGCAAGGCGGCCAGCCGCGGCGCGCAAGTGCCGGGATTGGAGGTGTCGTCGTAGGTCTGGAAAGGTTTGTCCATGGCGCTAAAGCTAAGCTTCCCATTCTGCTTCGACAAGCTCGGACAGGAAAACATAATCTCACCATGGCCGGCCTCGAGCCGGCCATCCAACTTCGCTACTCAAAAAGTTGGATGGGTGGGTCACGCCCGCCCATGGTGAGGAATTATCGAGCCTTCTCCAGCACCAGCGCACTCCAGGGACCCGACCGCCGCGCCCCGACAAAGCGCAAATCGCGGTAAAAGCTGGTGACCAGTTTTTCCTGGTTGTTGAGCAGGCCCGACAACAGCAGCACGGCGCCCGGCGCCAGGCTTTTGATGATATCCGGCGCCAGCCGCGTCAGCGGCCCCGCCAGGATATTGGCGATCAGCAGGTCATAAGGCGCGGCGCGCGCCAGAATGGGATTGGCCAACCCGTCCGCCACCACGGCGCGCACCAGGGGGCCAGTGCCATTGGCACTGGAATTGTCGCGCGCCACTTCCACCGCCACGGGATCGATGTCGGACGCCAGCACCGGCCGCTTCCACAATTTCGCCGCGCCGATGGCCAGCAAGCCTGTGCCGGTGCCCAGATCCAGCACATTGCGAAAGCTGCGCTCCCGCGCCAGGTCCGATAGCGCTTCCAGGCACAAAGCGGTGGTTTCGTGATGGCCGGTGCCGAAAGCCAGCCCCGCCTCGATCCGGATCGGGATCACGCCATGCGGCACCTGTCCCGCGTCATGGGCGCCATAGACAAAGAAGCGCCCGGCGCGCACCGGCGGCAGGCCTTCTTGCGACAGCCGGATCCAGTCCTGGTCGGGCAGGGGCGCGACGGTCACCTCGCGGCCGGCGATGCGCGACAGATAGCCGGCATCGGGTTCGTCGACATACAGCGCTTCCACCACCGCGCCGTCGGCAAACGGTTCTTCCACGATCAGCACCGCCTGGGCGCTTCCGTCCAGCTCCAGCGCAGCCGAGATGTCCGCCGCTTCGGCCTTGGTGAGGAAGACCGAGGCCTTCCACAAAGGAGGATTTGTCATGACGGGGATATGCCGTGCTAGCCTGCCAGCGTCAAATAAGAGACCCAGGGAAGCGCCCATGAAGACCTTCTTTCCGGCCGCCGCACTCTTGCTGCTGACAGCCTCCGCCGCCATTGCCCAAGGGACAGCCATTGTGGTCACGGCCGAACAGGTCGAGCAAATCCGGCAAGCCGCGCGTGCGTCCCAGGCGGACCGGCCCAGCGCGTCCAAGCCGCTTATCACCGCGCAGCCCTATGTGCTCAATCTGGAGCACCGTACCGGCAAGGCCCCTGCCTCGGTGCATGGCGCCGAAGCCGAAATCATCATGGTCCTGGATGGCGCGGGCACCGTCACCACCGGCGGCACGCTGGTCGACGCCACACCCGGCGCCAACGGCAATATCTCCGGCAAGGATATTTCCGGTGGAACGCCCCAGCATGTGGTGAAGGGCGACATGCTGATGGTGCCCCAGGGCACCGCGCATATGATGGTGCCCGATGCCGGCGGGCCGTTCGTGCTGGCGACCTTGCATCTGCCGCGCACCGGCGAACCCGCAGCCGTAGCCGGGCGCGCGCCTGTGGTCCCCAAGCTGGCAAACCGGGGGGCCGACCTGCCCGCCATGATTGAAAAAGCCAAAGCGGCGGCGGCAAGCTCACCGCGCTTTTTCGGCGGCGACACGATGCTTGCATTGGCGCCTTATCGCGTCGGGCTGGAATACCGCACGCCCAAGGGCGTCGCTTCGGTGCACAAGAATGATGGCGAGTTCATGTTCGTGCTGGAAGGCGAGGGCGTGATCGTCGCGGGCGGTACGGTGGTGAATCCCAAGGATCTGGGCGCCAATATCGATGGCGATGCGATTGCCGGCGGCAGCGATATTCCCATGAAAAAAGGCGACATCATCTTTGTGCCAAAGGGCCTGCCGCATTTGGCGCGGACGGATGGCACATTCGTGCTGGCGACCCTGCACGTTCCCTAGGCGCGGCTCACAAACTGGTCGATGACCCGTTTTTCGCCGGCCTTGTCGAAATCGACCGTCAGCTTGTTGCCCTCGACAAAACTCACCCGGCCATAGCCGAATTTCTGGTGAAACACCCGGTCGCCGCGATTGTAGGCGCTGGCGCCGGGATCGGAGGTCTGCACGCTCCAGGCCTGGGCCTCGATCAAGGGCGGGCGGCTGCGAAATGAGCCCTGCGCCGCGCGGTTTGCTTGCGCCCGCTTCCAACCCGGCGAGTCATAGGTGCTGCCGAAACTGGCGGCATTTTCATTGTCGCGGAAACCGGCATAGCCGCCATAAAAGCCTTCATCCACCGTGGCATCGACATGGCTTTCGGGAATTTCCTTGATGAAGCGCGACGGCAGCGCGCTTTGCCAGGAACCATGCACCCGCCGGTTGGCGGCAAAGGAAATCCGCGCCCGCTGCTTGGCCCGTGTCAGGCCGACATAGGCCAGCCGCCGTTCCTCTTCCAGGCCGGCCAATCCATTCTCGTCCATGGTGCGCTGGCTAGGGAACAGGCCTTCCTCCCAGCCGGGCAAAAAGACGGTGTTGAATTCCAGCCCCTTGGCCGCATGCAAGGTCATCAGGTTGAGGCGGTCGCCGCTCTCATCCTGGGCGATCTCCATCACCAGCGAGACATGCTCCAGGAAGGCGGTAAGGGACTCGAAGCCCTCCATCGAGCGGACGAATTCCTTCAAATTGTCCAGCCGCCCCGGCGCTTCCGCCGATTTGTCGGCTTTCAGCATGTCGGTATAGCCGCTTTCGTCCAGCACCATTTCCGCCAGTTCGGTGTGCGGCAGGATCTTGGACGTCTCGCTCCAGCGGGCGAAATTCGCCGCCAGTTCCGACAGCGCCTTGCGTGCCTTGGGCGGCAGTTCGTCGGTATCGGCGATCTCGCGCGCCGCCGGCAGCAAGGGCATCGCCTTGGCGCGGGCAAAGGCATGCAGGCTGGCCACACTGGCATCGCCGATGCCGCGCTTGGGCTTGTTGACGATGCGCTCGAACGCCAGGTCGTCATCGCCCTGGGCGATCAGCCGCATATAGGCGATGGCGTCGCGAATTTCCGCCCGCTCATAGAAGCGCGGACCACCGATCACGCGATAAGGCAGGCCCAGGCTGATGAAGCGGTCTTCGAATTCCCGCATCTGGAAGGAGGCGCGCACCAGCACCGCCATCTCGGAATAGACCTGGCCCTGGCGGTGCAGGTCTTCGGCTTCGGCCGAGACATTGCGCGCCTCCTCCTCGGCGTCCCACACGCCGGCGACGCGGATTTTCTCGCCCTCATCGCCTTCGGTCCATAGCGTCTTGCCCAGCCGGCCCTTATTGGCGGCGATCAAGCCGCTGGCTGCACCCAGGATCGCGGAGGTGGAGCGGTAGTTACGCTCCAACCGGATCACCTTGGCGCCGGGGAAATCGCGCTCGAAGCGCAGGATGTTTTCCACTTCCGCGCCGCGCCAGCCATAGATGCTCTGGTCGTCATCGCCCACCACACAGAGATTGGCAGGATGCTGGGCGTCGTTGCGGGCCAGGATCTTCAGCCACAGATACTGCACCACATTGGTGTCCTGATACTCGTCGACCAGCATGTAGCGGAAACGGTCGCGGTAATCGGCCAGTATGTCGGCATGGGTGCGGAAGATGTGCAGGGTCTCCAGCAGCAGATCGCCGAAATCCGCGGCGTTCAGCGCCTTCAGTCGTTCCTGGTATTGACGATAAAGCGTCTTGCCCTTGCCAAAGGCATAGCCTTGCGCCTCGCCCTCCGACACATCGTCGGGCCGGAGGCCGCGGTTCTTCCAGGCATCGATCATCGCGGCCAGGGTGCGCGCCGGCCAGCGTTTCTCGTCGATCCCTTCCGCATCGATCAGCTGCTTCATCAGCCGCAGCTGGTCGTCACTGTCCAGGATGGTGAAATTGGATTTCAATCCGGCCAGTTCGGCATGGCGGCGCAAGATCTTGGCGGCGATGGAGTGGAAGGTCCCCAGCCACTGCATGCCTTCGACCACGCCGCCGATCAGGGCGCCGATGCGCTCCTTCATTTCTCGCGCCGCCTTGTTGGTGAAGGTGACGCACAGGATCTGTCCCGGCCAGGCGCGGCGGGTGGCCAGGATATGCGCCAGCCGGGTGGTGAGCACGCGCGTCTTGCCGGTTCCCGCGCCGGCCAGCACCAGAACCGGTCCGTCCACGGCTTCCACCGCATCGCGCTGTTCCTTGTTCAGGCCGGCAAAATAGGGCGGCTCGCGCGGAATCGGCGCGCTGGAGGGTTGCTCAAACGCGGAATCCAGTGGATCGGAATAGCGGTCGCCATAGCCACTCACGGCAAAACCGGGGAATCTGGGAACATGAGAACGATTTTAGAACGCGATAGCCGAAAAGCCTATCTAATTATCGTCTTCCTGCTTTTCCAGCTTTTGCCCTGCCAGGCGTTGTTCCGCCTTGTCTTTCTCGGCCTTGGACAATTTGCGCAAGCGCTTGGGCGTGCCGTGCAGGACGCGGTTTGCCTCGGCGGCTTTTTCCTTTGCCACTTTGTCCCGTGCTTTGCGGGCGCGGCGCAGGTTGACGATCTCAGCCCCCATCTTCCCTACATAACCTCTCTCGCCTGGGCGCGGGCAAATGCAGGACGGCTGGTGACGCGGTTCACATAGCCTTCCAGCAACGGGGTCTTTTCAAGCAGTGGCGAGCCCATGAACATTTTGAAGGTGGTGGCGACCAATATATCTGCCGCGCTGAATCTATCGCCCAGCAAATAGGGACTCTTTTCCAGCGTGGCATTGACGAATGCCATGACCTCATCCGTCTTGACCCAGCCTGCCGTGCCGCGCGGAATCTCCCATTTCATATAGGCGCTCATCCAGGCCGGCTCCATCACCCCGGCATAATAGGCCAGCCAGGAGACATAGGCGCCGCGTTTGGGATCGCCGACCAGCGGCCCGATGCCGTTCTGGGTGAATTTGTCGGTGAGATAAAGTGCGATGGCGGAGGATTCCCATACCAGCACATCGCCATCCTTCAAAGCGGGCGATTTGCCATGGGGATGGGGATTGTCCGGATCCACGCCGCCGGTCCCGTCGGCGCGGCGGATATTGGCGATGCGATGGATTTCGTAAGGCGCGCCCAATTCCTCCAACAGGAAAATGAATCGCGACGAGCGGGTGCGGGGATGGTGGTAGAGGGTCAGCATAGGCAAAAGCTATTGCCTGGCGGCAAGTGCGTAAAGCCTCAGCGCGCTGGCAAGCGGTCGCGGTCCGCGGGTTGCATCAATTTTAGCCACCAGCCCGGCCAGGCTAAGACCCTCACGCGTCGCGCATCCGTCCAGCACCGCCCAGAATTCCGCTTCCAGCGCGACACTGGTGCGATGACCGGACAGGCTGAAAGATCGTTTTTTGAGCATCAGCGGATGGGCCTCCAGTCCAATATATCCAGCTCCCGCTCCAATTTCGCGGCGCCGGGCCGGGGCGGCATCAGCACTTTGGGCTTTTTCAGACTTGTGACGGCGCCGGCCGCGATGACGGCATTGCGGTCAGTCCAGCCGTCGGTGTCCAGCAGGCGCACCCGTCCCCATTCGGCGCGCATCGCCCGCACCAGAATATCGGGGGTGCGGTCATCATCGTCTTCGACGATCACATTCATCAGGAACAGGGAATTGCGGGAATTCAGCCGGCTGCGCGCCAGTTTGAAAAATCCGGGCTGCATGAAAGCGGGCGGCATGCCGCCGGCGCCGAAAGCGTCCAGCACGATGGCATCATGGCGGCGGCGGTTTGTCTTCAAATAGCGGATGCCGTCCTCGACATGACAGGTGACGCTGTCCGGCAGGCTGAAATATTTTCGGGCAATGTCGAAGCTGAATTTGTGCAGGTCCACCACCGTGACCTCGACCTGGCTCCTGGCCAGCATGGTTGCGAGGGTGCCGCCGCCGCAGCCGATCATCAGCACGTCGCGCGCCTGCGCCTGCATCAGGAAAAAGTGCATGGCATGGATATAGTCGGCGGTGGATATGCCGGCGCGGTCGGCGGCGCTCTGGTGATATTCACCCTGCCAGTAGCTGACCTTGCCGGTGGTCTCGTCGCGGATGATGTAGTGGCCCGGTGCTGGAATGATGCGGCTGGTGCTCATTGCCAATAGTCCGGCCGCGCCGGCTTGGTGGCAGCCAGGATGGCGATGGCCTCCGCGCCCTCTGCGCCTTTGGCTTTGAGTTGGTCATACAAACGCCGGTACAATTTATCCTTGATGTCGGGCTTCAGCGCATCGAAGGCGCTGCTGTAGATCATATAGCTCAAAGGATGGCGGAACAGCCTGGTCTTGAGATCGAAGGACCGCAAGGTGCGGCCTTGGCCGTCGCGCGGCCCGCGATTGGCAAAGTCGGCGGCAAAACCGGAATCCCCGCTCACCGGACCGGGCAGCGCCACTTCATTGGCGAAGGTCATATAAGCGGCCAGTTCTTCCAACGCGGCCTCGGAATAGCGCATGTTCAGCGCATAGGCGCGGTTGATGAAGCCAGTCTGGTGCTCCAGCGTCATCAGCGCGACGATATCGCTGCTGGGAGTCAGCGCATGCGCGGGATCGAAGCGACCGGAGAGACTTTCCAGGGTGCTTCCCGCCGTCAAATCGAGCGGCTTTTCGGGGTCCGGCGCGGTGACATTGCCCAGATGATGCATATCCTGCGAACGGCCGGTGACAAACCAGCCGCCCCAGCGGTCCTCGAAAGGGCGCGTCTGGTCGGTGAAGTCGAAGGGATGGGCGGGGTTGATGATCTGCGGCATGCCGTCGGCGGTCGCCGTGATGTTGGCCACGATCCAGCCAGGCGTCACATTATTGACCATGCCGTGACAGGCAATGCAGCGGCCGCTTTCCTCCTGCAAGTGGGGTGCGCCGGCCGCCTTGTTGTCCAGCGTGTAGAACACGATCCCACCGCGCCGGTCATTGGCGATGATCTCGATCAATCCGCCCGGGTGCACCGCGCCAACCGCGACCTCGTCGTTGAAATAGATCGCCCGTGGGGTGGCGGGACTGATGCGGTCGAATTGCAAACTGGATTTGGTGAATGGCAGGACTTGGGATTGCGGCGAGACCTGCAAGGCGGCCAGCATGCTTTTCAGGTAACCGTGGCCGTCCTGGGAAAAGCTCAACTTGACCTCGCCCCTGTCCAGCTTGGCCGCAAGCGCTTCCACCACATTGTTGGGCACCGCCGGTTCCGACGCATGGGAAATGGCCGCGACCGCCGTCGCGGCGAGCGAAATGAGCAACAGCAGGCTTGTTTTCATCCGAGGGCGGGGACCGTCATTTTGGGGCGATCATGTCTTCCGGCCGCACCAGGGCATCGAACTCCTCGGCCGTGACATAGCCGCCCTTGACCGCTTCCTCTTTCAGGGTTGTGCCGTTCTTATGCGCGGTCTTGGCGATCTTGGCGGCATTGTCATAGCCGATCTTGGGCGCCAGCGCCGTCACCAGCATCAAGGAACGCTCCAGCCCCGCCTTGATATTGTCGCGGCGCGGCTCGATGCCGACCACGCAATTGTCGGTGAAGCTGATGGCGGCATCGGCAACCAGCCGCACGCTTTGCAGGAAGTTGTAGGCCATCACCGGATTGTAGACGTTCAGCTCGAAATGGCCCTGGCTGTCGGCAAAGGTCAGCGCGGCATTGTTGCCGAACACTTGCACGCAGACCTGGGTCAGCGCCTCGCATTGGGTAGGATTGACCTTCCCCGGCATGATCGAGGAGCCCGGCTCGTTTTCCGGCAAGGCGAGTTCGCCCAGCCCCGAACGCGGACCCGATCCCAGCAGGCGGATGTCGTTGGCGATCTTGAACAGGCTGGCGGCCACGGTGTTGATGGCGCCGTGGGAAAAAACCATGGCGTCATGGGCGGCCAGGGCCTCGAACTTGTTGGGAGCGGTGGTGAAGGAAAGCCCGGTGATCTTGGCGATGCGTTCGGCCACCATCTTGTCGAACCCAACCGGCGCGTTCAGGCCGGTGCCCACCGCGGTGCCGCCCTGCGCCAATTCCATCAGCTTGGGCAGGCTCTGCTCGATGCGCGTAATGCCATTGGCGACCTGAGTGGCATAGCCGGAAAATTCCTGCCCCAGGGTCAAAGGCGTCGCATCCTGGGTATGGGTGCGGCCGATCTTGATGACGTCCGCCCAGGCCGAGACCTTGGCTTCCAACGCCTTGTGCAGATGCCTCAGCGCCGGCAGCAGACGATGGTGGATCTCCTCGGCGCAGGCGATGTGCATGGCCGTGGGATAGGTATCGTTGGACGACTGGCTCATATTGACATGATCGTTGGGATGGATCGGCTTCTTGCTGCCCATCACCCCGCCCAGCATTTCGATCGCGCGATTGGAGATCACCTCATTGGCGTTCATGTTGGACTGGGTGCCCGATCCCGTCTGCCACACCACCAGCGGAAAATGCTCGTCCAGCTTGCCGTCGATCACTTCCTGTGCGGCCGCCACGATGGTTTCGCCGGTCTTCTTGTCCAGGCCGCCCAGCGCCATGTTGGTCTCGGCCGCGGCGCGCTTGACGATGCCCAGCGCGCGGACGATGGCGGCGGGCTGTTTTTCCCAACCGATCTTGAAATTGCCCAGGGAGCGCTGGGCCTGGGCGCCCCAGTATCGGCTGGAGTCAACCTCAATGGGTCCGAACGTGTCGGTTTCGGTGCGGGTCTTGGTCATGAATGGACTTTCGGGAGTATTTCGACGGCGCCGGGGAG
>JADMIO011827327.1_pt1 | contig 10986 bp, 10 predicted proteins | sample 8958161 | NCBI WGS metagenome assembly JADMIO01 (sample SAMN16585339, study PRJNA669376) | soil metagenome | isolation source: Crop rotation soil | place: USA: Cullars Rotation, Alabama | collected 2011 | reverse complement strand
CTTTCCCAGCGTGCTACGAGTTATGGAAGAGCCGGGGAGCGGAGTTCATCACCGAGCCGATCCCGAAGTATGGCGAGATACGCTGCTACATGCGCGATCCTGACGGTTACATCATCGAGATCGGACAGAGCACGACCGTCACTTACGGTTAGGGGGCGGGTGTCACACATCCGCGAACTTCTGTCTTGCCGGGACCGCCACTCATCCGCGAACCTTTGTATTGCGCCGCCGGGCCGTGCTACACTCCCCCGCCTCCGCAGGAGTTGGGAGGTAGATGAAATGAAATTCAGGATTCTTCTTTGCGCCATCGCGCTTGCAGGCCTGGTGATGTGGGTTCCGTCTCCGGCGCTTGCCCAGCAGGGCTCGGGATGCATCGGGCACCGGCCGCAGTACATCGACAATTCCTTTGAGGTGAACTATGACTCGGGATGCTCGGGGCACGATGAGCCGGAACTCGATCCGGTATCGAGCCTGGCGGGGTCGGGGCGCGAGCTGACCTGGACGGTGGTGTTGCCCACCGACGGCAGCTTCGACGTGTCGGCGACCGGCCCGACGTTCTGGTTTGGCGGCACGGTGACGGACCCGAACAGTCTGTTCGGACAAGCCTTCGTTGAGCTTCAGTTCTATCCCGATTCCATCGTGAGCCATTGCACGTCCAATGGCGGCTTCAACGTGAATTATTCGCCGAACACCTACTCGGCGTGCTCGCCGGTATGGAAGCTCACTAGCACCGGGAGGAAGGGGGTGTTCCACGAGTCGGCGGCGTTCAATGCCATGCTTACCGATGGCAGCGGGCAGAACAATCCGCTCATCATGCACGCCGGCGACACCATTACCGTGCACTGGTACACCACGCCGGCGCAGGACGGCTATCACGTGACGGTAACGGACGTGACCACCGGCGGCTCCGGGACCATCGTGTTGAATTCGCAGCAAGATGGACCGCTGATGCCCGCCTACGATACCCAGACCATTGGCAATTCGCTGGGATGGGGCATCGTGTACGACACGCCCAATGCGTTCGTCTGGGAGATTGGGCACACCTCGCCGTTCACCAAGCCGGGTTCGCAGTTCTGTCTGCCGGGGCAGACCAACTGCTTCTCGTATGACGCACCGGCATGGGCAGGCACTTCGCCGATTCAGATCCAGAGCGTAACCTTCGCCGATGGATCGCAGGCCAGGACCTACGCGGCGGTGAGCGATTTTGGCGGCAAGGCAGAGGTGAACCAGTACTGCTCAAGCTACGGAGGCCCGTTCTGTATCTACCCGTGGTTTAGCCTGGGCACTAGCGGATATCACTATGGCGTGGATTTCCTGGATACCCGGAGAGACTTCGGGCAGGCTGACCAGTTTCCGCAGACCACGCTGTGCGGTGGTCCCTTCGGCCCCAACAGCACGTACTGCGCGAACATATTGCGGTAGAGGCGGCGATTGATTTGCTTCGGCGGGAGCCCACACATTCGTAGTGCGCGGATGTGTGGGCTTCGCCGCTTTGGGGTGAACCTGGCCGCGGCCCACATCCTCAAAATAATCCCAGCATTTCGCAACTGCCCCCTTACATCGCAACCTAATTGCGCTAAGCTGTTCTCCGCTCGAATACCAAGTGGAGGACCGCAATGCTCCGAGCATCCTGCCGCATCGCCCGCCTGCTGCCTCTTACTCTCATCGCCTGTCTTCTCCTGGCTGCCACCGCGGCGCAGGCGCAGACCCTGACCGTGCTGCACACCTTCACCGGGGAACACTCCGGGCACGACGGAGCTCATCCCATGAACGGGCTGGTGATGGACGCTGACGGCAACTTGTACGGCACCACCCAGTCGGCCGGCGATATGAGCCACTGCCTGGGCGAAGGCGATAGCGGCTGCGGAACGGTGTGGAAGCTGACGCCGTAAGCGGCGGGCCATTCGAGCCGCGCGATCTGTTCCGTCCCGAGGTGCTCAACGGCCGAGGGCTGGAGCGTGACTGTCCCAACCTACTGCGCGAACATACTGCGATAAGAACCGGCGCCGATTGTACGTATCCTTCTCGCCCTCATGTGGGGAGAGTAGTCGCGCTGTTCGATGACCGTTATGATCCAAAGGTAGGAAATGCGATGGGACAGCTGCCGTGACATCGACATTGCAGTCGTCGACCCGCGTTTCAGTTGTCGCAGGCCATCCAGAGTTTGTTACGGCGCCTGTAGATCGACGCTGAGACAGTCTTGTTACCCGAGGTGGAGATTACCCGATCCGTGATCGCGCGAAGTTCCTTCATCGCTTCCGGGGATGAGGAGTCTACAAACGCAAGCACGTCTCGCGCCGGTATTGCAGCGGCGAAATCGCCACGGACATACGGCGCGAAGGAAACGTCCCAAACGGTGTCCAGCAATAGAACGCTCGCCTCGAAGTTACCCTCTAGAAACACGGCGAACACCGCCCCATACGGCTGAACCTTCAGATGCGTCTTTGCGATGGAGTACAAGTTATGGATCGCCGCCGAGTGTAAAGTCACCTCGTCGATTTCGGCTGCGACAAGATGGCGATTCTGAACATAAGTAAAGCGGTCTCCCTCATCAACGACGTAGGAGACCACCAGACCGTTGTTCAAGTCTCTCAATACAGGTAGATCCCCTTTGTTGATTTCTAGCGCAGGGGAACCGTCCACCGGCAGCTTTCTCTTCAACGAGGCAACGGCGCGTTTCCAATCCAGACTCAAGGGCTCCTCTCGATTTCCGACAAGCAGCAGATGCGATAACGCAGCTCATTTTACGATTCAATGCGGCTGCGCCATCCTTCTCGCCCTCATTGGGCGAGATTGGTGCGCTCCCTGACGTATGCCCATCGATCGGCACCCTTCCTACTTCGCCGCCTGGCGCAACAATGCCGCGAAGGCGGCTTCGTCGATGTCGGACGGCTTGCGCACCTTGATGTGCCGCACGTATTGACCATCGCCCTCAAGCAGGCCCCGCGGGTCCTTTAACGAGGAGCCGCGGAAAAAGCCAAACTGAACGTAGTCGGGGGCGGAGTAGACGTAGGCGACGGGCACTTTGTCCTTCAGCCAGCAGCCGTTGCCCCATTTGACCGACTCCTCGAGTGCCGGGGCCACACCCTTGGTGAACTTGCGCAGCGCGCGGATGATCGTCCGGTTCTTGGGCGGCTGATCGGCAAGATACTCAGCGAAGCCGGCATACTTCTTCATCTTCATTGCTCACCACCTCCCGATGGAACGAGCCCGGAGGGTGCCCGCCTTATTCCCCGCAGCCCAACATAAAATCCCGCCGACGCGCGTACTTCGGAAAATCGCCGGCCCCGGCGCCCGTTGCTCGCCGGCCCCCATTTCCCGGACTTCCATTGATACTATGGAATAGCTCTTTTTGAGACCGCCTATGGCAACCTTGATACACGAGATTCCTGCTCCCTCCCAGAAACAACCTTTGGCCTACGATCCGTTGCTCGACGACATCGGATTCATGACCTGCATGACCCTGGTGCTGCTGGGCAACTATGCGCAGACCGGGCACCTGGGCGGGCCGCTTGCCTACACGCCTTACAACGTCGCATCGCACCTTGCCGGTCCGGAAAACGGTGGCCTCCGTTACGACTACCGCCGGCCGAAGCATCCTTACTGCGACAAGTTCATGATGGCGGCAGGCCACTCTGTCCCGACGTGCTACGCGCTGTGGATGATCATGGGCCAGGCGCTCTATCGCAAGCACAAGCTGACCGGAGATCCCCGCTACCAGGTGGATCCGCACGTTGCCATGCTGCCCATCGACGCCCTGGGATTCCGGCGCGGCGCGGGCGCGCTGAAGACGCTGCTGCAGGAGAACGGCTTGCAGGATCATCCGCTGTTCGCGCAGGCCAAGGGTCGCGGCATCCGTGCGCTCTCCGGACATGCCGAAAGCGTTGACCTCACCAACGACGTCAACGGCGGCCCGTCCGGCGTGGGCATTGCGACAGCCGCAGGTAAAGCGGCGTTCTGGGACATCGTGGGCGCGCCCGAGTCGCCGAAAATCATCGCGCTCGAAGGCGAATTCGCTCTCACCGAAGGTCACGCCCAGGAGTTGAAGACGCAGGCACTCGCACTGCAAGTGGGCAAGCGTCTGCGCGTGATGGTCTCCGACAACAATGCCGGCATCGACGATTGCCTGATTGGCGGCCCCATCGGCGGCGTCATCTGCGGCGACCTGGGTGCAGGCTACGATCTCGTCAACCAGTGGACGTCCTACGGATGGAACGTTTTCACGCTGTCGAACGGTAACGACTACGGCGAAGTGGTCGCGGGCCTGAAAGCCATGGACGCAGTCGACCGGCATGATCGCCGTCCCCTGGTCGCCATCGGCAAAACCATCAAGGGCTACTGGCCCGCGGCGAAAGACGGAAAAATCACCGGATACCCAGGCGACCAGTTAGTCAGCTACGCCAGCCATCCCTACGCGCTGAAGATGAACTCGGAGTACTTCCTCGCTCTTGCGGCTACGTTTGAGAAGCACTACGGCGTGGAGTTTGAAGGCATTCGCAAGGGCCCGGTCACCGACGAGCGGGAACGGTTGATCCAGTTCAAGACCAACATCGACTTAGTGATGTCGGTGCTCGACAAGAACGGGTTGGGCGATCGCCTGGCCGACCGCCTGGTGGAAATCGGCGACACCGTGCGCGACGACGTGAAGTTGCGCATCTCCGCCACCAGCGATCCCTTCCTCGATGAGCGCCTGCGCGTCGCCAAGCTTCCGGAAGAGCCGCAGAAGGTCTCGATCCACAATGCGATCTCGGGCAAAGACAAAGAAGTGAACATCGCGCTGTTCAAGAAGCCGGGCGAGAAAGCCGGAGCGCGCCGCGCCATCTCGGAAATCATCAAGTGGATGAACTATGTGACCGACGGCCGTTTCTTCACCGTCGCCGCCGATCTTTCCGAATCGATTAACGTGGAGCACGGCGCCTTGTGGGGACATTACAATCCCGTCGACAATCCGCTGGGCACGCGGCTGAAGGCGCCCATCCAGGAAGCCGGCAACGTCTCCACTGCTATTGGGCTGGTCAGCCAAAGCGCCTCCGTCGATCCCGATAAATTCGCCGGCGTGTGGGCATTGAGCGGCACCTACGGAGCGTTTACGCCGCTGATGTACACACCCGCGCGCGTCTGGAGCCAGCAGAGCCAGGACAGCAAGTTCCGCATGGGTGTGCTGCACATTCTGGCAGCGCACTCCGGCCCGGAGACGGCGGCGGACGCCCGCACCCACTTCGGCATCTTCGCGCCCCAGGTGTGGAAGCTGTTTCCGCGCGGCCATGCTATCAATCTCAGCTTCTGGGATTACAACGATGTTGCCCCGGGCTACTTCGCGGCCGCCGAAATTGCGGCGCGCGAGCCGCACGTGGGCATCATTACCATTGAAGTCGCACGTCCGGATTTTCCGGTCGCCGACCGCAGCACGTTTGCCGACACCGACTTGCGTGCCGCCGCCAAAGGCCTGTACGTGATTCGCGATTTCGCGCCCGGCAAGCCGCGCCATGGTTACGTTGTCGCGCAGGGCTCCAGCTCCACGGTGAACCTGGTGAAGGTGCTGCCGAAGCTCGAAGCCGCCGGCATAAACGTGAAGGTGATCGCGGCGATCAGCGAAGACCTGTTCGATCGCCAGCCGCAAGCCTATCGCGACTCGGTGCTGCCGCCCGAGGCCCGCTACGACCTGATGGTGGTCTCGACGGGAACGCGGCGGGTGTGGCCGCTGCGCAATCTCGGGCCTCTCACCGACGACTATTCCCTCACCTCCGACTTCGACAACGGCTGGCGGAGCGGCGGCCTCGAGGCGGACGTTATTAAGGAAGCGCGTCTCGATCCTGATTCGATCCTGGCGGGCGTTCAGCGCTTCGCCAACGAACGCGAGCGCCGTATCGGCGATCAGCGGAAGATGATCGGGTAGTCGAGGTCGCACTCATCCGAAGTGCGGGGATGAGTGGGGCACCCGGCTGGCGTGATCTTCGAGCTCGTCCACTCCGGCTCCTCCTGGACGGAAACCATGCTGCACAGCTTTGGAACTGTGCATGATGGCGTGCGTGCTTTCGGCGGCCTGATTATGGATCAACAAGGAAACCTGTACGGCGCCACGGTATTCGGACCTCCCGATGAGAATGGGGGGTTGTTTACAAATTACGGCTCTTCGGTGGGAACTGGATCTACAGCATACTGGCCGTAATTCCCGCACCCGGTCAATTCGTCGGGCCGGAGGACGCGCTGACTATGGATGCGGCAGGTAATCTCTACGAAACGACTTTCAGCGACGGCACCTATGGCAACGTCTTCAAGCTGACGCCCTCGGGTGATAGTTGGATCTACACCGATCTTCACGAGTTCAACCAACATGATGGAGCCAAGCCGTTCGGCAGCGTGGCACTGGACGCTCACGGCAACCTTTACGGCACGACCTCGGAGGCGTCCTCTTCCTGGGGCGAGGTTTGGGGAATTACGCCATAGAGGCCTCAAGTATCTGGCCCAATGCGGAGTTCTTGCTGCTTCACGCAAGGGGTCGCTCAAGCGTGACCACTCGCTATTCATTCATGGTGTGATCTCCCACACCACACCGCGGAGATGATCCCCACCTCCGGACGTTGTTCCAAAAAGGTTGCCATTGCTGTCGCGGAACACGCTGCCGATAGGGTACGCTCCGTCACCATTGTTGAACTCGTGCAGTGAGGTATACCCAAACTGGCCGGCGCTGAGCATGAACACAGCGCCGTAACCATTGGCGCTGTTCGAATACGTTGTGCCGTACAGGTTGCCCTCTGCGTCCGGTGTCACCGGCGACCACGGCCCACCGGGTTCATTGATGATGTGACGTCTGGAGAAGGAGTACACGGTGGACCCAAATCCGTGAAACACCGTGCCACAACCGAGATTGCCCGTGCCGGCGAAGCACGGGTTCGTCCCGCCAAATCCAGTGGTGCCGTAGAAGCTGCCTGCACCATCCGGCGTCAGGCCCGCGTACGGATGAGAGCCGTCAGGCGACACATCGGTGAACGTATGCAGTACCCTCTCCGTCCAGCCCGCGCCTGAGGGGGAAAGCTCGAAAATGATGCCGTCAGCCGCGCTCCCGCCATTGATGGTGGTGCCGTACAGATTGCCCGCGCTGTCAAACACCACCCCGGCGACCGGCTGAGCACCATCCGGCCCGGTGAAGTTGTGCAGGATGGTTTCCGTCCACGTGCCGCCTGTGTGGGTCAGCTCGTACACCACGCCCTTAGCACTTGCGCCCCCGTCATAGGTCGTCCCGTAAATGTTTCCGCTCCGGTCGAAGACGAGATCGCCGCCGTTCGGGTTGAATCCATCGACGCCGTCGCGCCGAAATTTGTGGAGAATTGTCAGGTTCCAGGGGCAGGTGAAGGAACCGCACGGCGTCAACGGCGGGCTGAGCTGAAAGACCAGGCCGCAGCGATCGCACTGCCCCGTGCTGGACGCGGTACCGTACAACGCGCCGTCGGGCCCGAAGATGACCCGCGCCGTCGGCTGGCTGCCGTTTAGAAATCCCTGGAAGCTGTAGAGAGTGGTGAGCACCCACGCGCCATTGCGGCGCGACAGCTTGAACACCGTCCCACATCCGCCGGCGCAATTATTGACCGCGCCGCCCGTCGTCGCCCCGTAGAAGTTGCCGGCGGCGTCGGGCGTGAGGCCGGTCATCGGAACGGCGCCGTCGGGACCGCCAGTGAATTGATGAAGCAGGGTAAAGGTCTGTGCGTGCGCTCTCGGCCCGCTGCCGAAAACCATCAGGGCACAAACGGCAAGCATGGTGAGGGGAATCTTGCGAAAGGCGGGATGAGCGAGGCAGCCTTGCAGACGTCGCATAGCGAACCTCCAGCCAAAACTTGCTCAGAAGTATACAGCAGCAGGCAACAACATAAGGAACCAGTGCTTAGACATCCATGCGCCACGTGAGATAACTCAAATTATTCGTACCGATTCGTCGCATACTACTGATAAATCGCATATCATCAGTAACCGCGCTGACGTAGGATTACTGGTGAGAACGCCTGTTCACAACAGCTATGCCGACAGCACAAGTCGTAATCTCCGCTGGCCCCGCTTCGGTAGACGGAGCGCGAAACGAGTTCCTTGACATCGTTGTCGAGATGCTGCGGGATGCCGACATTCCGGCGCAACTGGTGAGCCTTGAGGAGATCGGCGAGAATATCTCGCCTTGGGTGAGCCGAACAGACATTGAGAAACGGTTTGTCGTCGTGCCGGAGCCTGACGCTGAAAGGGCGCAGCCAGTGGCTCGACGGGCTGAAGACTGCAGGATATGCCTGAAATGCGATGCATACATCAAGCCAGGGCTGACAAGATGTCCGAAGTGTCGCGTCCCCGACGAGCGTGACCCTGCTGAGCTTCACGCTGCTTACAATGCGGCTCTGCTGAAGCACCTCTCCGAAGAGGCCGGATAGGTTACGATAACGCCTGTGCCTGTTGAAAAACTCTTTTCGCGTCGTCGGGCCGAAAACTCGACGCGCTAGGATGCCCTATAAACGATTTCTCGACCTCGGGATACATTCTTGGTCAACTAATTCGGGGCGGTTTTGCCCGATGAGGGACTTTTTCAACAGCCACGCCTGTTCACAACAACGAACGGCACAACTGCAAGCCATACGGTGTCTAATGCTCTGATGACGCGGAGCTTAACAGCGGCTCTTGGTGCAGTCCTCTTGCTGGGCGTGATTGGCTTTGCCTTCTACATTCACGTCTTGAGCAGCAGGGCCGAGTCGATGCTGCGTAGCGCCTACGAACTCTCCGAACAGAGCCAGCCTCCTACCCTCGATGAACTTCAAAAGCGGTACGGCGACTACCTGAAACTTCATGGTTGCGCGGCTTCTGATTGCAGCTACACAGTGACACTCTCGAATCGCCTTCTAGCCGCTCTTCGCCTCGTGCCCTACACAGAACTGAAATCGTATCTCCGACTCAGGGACGGACTCGTAATAACCAATATGGTGGACTACACAACACTGGTTGACCGTCAATACACCGTGGTCGCCCATGTCCAGACTGACTTCTGCGACACCTGTCAGGCATTTGCCATCCACCCGTGGATTGGTGCCTCGCCGTTCGAGACAAACGGCTTGGTGGAGATTGGGGTCAAGACACCAGCGAGCAGCAGACGTGCTGTGCTCTCACTTAACACTCGCTGTTTGACGCGGAGTGGCTGTGTTAGCGTGGCCGATTTGCTTCCGACCGTGTGGATGAAAACGGCAGATAAGAGGATTGCGTGTAGGATTCAAACCGATAAGGGCTGGGTCGAAAAGCCGGTCGGCTGGCCATAACTGGCGTAACATCGCCTTATCACCAGTTGGGAATCAAAACCGCGTGCTGACGATGACCTTCTTGGGCAATTCCAGCTTGGCTGAACAGTTCGTAGCGGGGTCGCGCTTGTACTTGCCCTCGTTCACATAGAAATATCTGACCTCGAAAATGGTTGGCGCGTGCGCCGCGAACTGCCAAGTCCGCACATTGTTCTCGGCGGCTTGCACCAGCAAGGGGTGACCGGATGTAACTTTGACATCTGTCACGCGGTGCCCATCAGTTGCAACCTGCATTACGACCATGCCCTGCAAGCGCAGGGATTCTGCTTTCTGAGGATACGTCGGGCAATCGAATGTCGTTACTGTAGGCTCAGATGGCGGTTGCTGTTGGGCAAGCACCGGAAGGCTGCAAAGCAGTAGAAGCAGGGAACAATGACGCATGGCGTCGTTATAGTACCCGATAACTGGCGTAAAATCGCCATAGTACAAGTAACCGGTTGCTCCAGTGGCGCGTTTTGGAATAACTTGTGCTATCGCCTGTTCTCGCCAATAATCTTCTTCGCTGCAAAACTTAAGGCGACCTGCGGGAGCCTATCGCGTTACCCATTAGAGCGTCGTCTGCGCCACTTGAGCGCCATTTCAAGAATTGGGCTGGCACGGTACGATATCTGCGCTTTTTCCGCTACTTCATGTTTGGCATTGGGCCTCCTGGTCGCCTTTCACTGGCCCATCTGTATGAGCGCATGTGCTGTCTCGGAAGACACTCTGACGGCGTTTCGCCTTCTTAGTTGACCGGCCACAGCCCGGCCCCGGCAGACACTTTGGTCACGTTTGCATTTTCGGCCCATTGCTCAGTTCAAGAAAGGTGTACCCATGCACAAGCTGCTTCGGTTCCTGGCAATTTGCACTCTAGCCGCACTGGCCTCTGTCACGTCGCCATTAGCTTTATCTGCCCAGACGAGCACGCAAGGAGTAACCTTCGCCTATGTCCCAGCTTTACCCTTCCAGATTGACTCGATCGATCTCTCTACCAACAAGGTAGTGGACATCATACCGTTTATCGGGGATATTCATCAGGTGGCCTTTCTCCCCTCCGGATATGCCGCCTATGTGACCGATGCGACCTTGGACAATACGGAGATCGTAGTGATCAGTACCATCCTTAACCAGGTGGTGGGCACCATACCGGTTACTGGGAGGCCCGATGACCTGGCCGTCACTCCGGACGGACGCCGCGTCTACGTTTCGTGTTATATATTTCGCTTTGGTGAGCATGCTGTCACGGTGATCAGTACTGCCAGCAACAGCGTGATCGCGACGGTGCCGGTTGAGGGTTTCGTCTTTGGCTTGGCCTTCACTCCGGACGGACGCTACGCCTATGTGGCCGGTACGAACCGTACCAGCGGGATCGTTTACGTGATCGATACCTCCCTCAACGCGATAGTGGCCAGGGTGCCGACTAGTGGGAGGGGCGACCAAGTGGCCATCACTCCGGACGGACGCCGCGCCTACGTTACGACAGGTACCGGGATTTCAGTGATCGATACCTCCACCAATACCGTGGTGGCCGAGCTGAGTTTTTTTGGAGATGATACCCGAGGTGTGGCCATCACTCCGGACGGGCGCTACGCCTACGTTGCGGACGCTAAACATGACGATGTCAAGGTGGTCGACACCTCCATCAACCAAGTGGTGGCCACGGTGCGGCCGGTTGGACAGGGGAAAG
>JADMIO010932681.1_pt1 | contig 10986 bp, 8 predicted proteins | sample 8958161 | NCBI WGS metagenome assembly JADMIO01 (sample SAMN16585339, study PRJNA669376) | soil metagenome | isolation source: Crop rotation soil | place: USA: Cullars Rotation, Alabama | collected 2011 | reverse complement strand
CCCGCCGATCCGCTTGTCGGCCTCCTGCAGGGCGACGACGTCGGCGTCGATCTCCTGCAGCACCTTCAGCACGCGATGCGGGTCGCGCCGGCCGTCGAGCCCGACCGCCTTGTGCATGTTATAGGACGCAACGGTGATGGTCGGCGAAGCGGTCACGCTCGGGCCAATAGCCGTTCCTCGCGAAAGGTTCCTAGACGTCGAGGTTGGCGACGCTTAGGGCATTGTCCTGGATGAACTCGCGGCGCGGCTCGACCACGTCGCCCATCAGGCGGGTGAAGATCTCGTCGGCGACGTCGGCCTGGGCGACCTCGACCCGCAGCAGCGAGCGGTTCGAGGGGTCGAGGGTCGTCTCCCACAATTGCTCGGCGTTCATCTCGCCGAGGCCCTTGTAGCGCTGGATCGACAGGCCCTTGCGTCCCGCGGCGAGGACCGCGTCGAGCAGCTCCGACGGGCGCGTGATGGCTACGGACTTACCCTTGGTCTCGGTTTCCGCGGGTTCCGCCTCCTCGCCTTCGACCGGCGCCTCCGGCTCGGCGGCAGCCGCAGCCTTCTTGAGCGTGCGGAAGGTCAGCGGCTTCGCATAGGCCGCGGCCTGCTCGGCGGCGAGCGAGTGCAGCTTGCGCGCTTCGGCCGAGACCAGGAAGCTCGGCTCGATGATGTAGGCGTCGGTCACGCCGCGCCACAGCCGGCGCAGCAGATAGCCGCCTTCGGCCGCGACCTCGCCCGACCAGCTCGCCTCGGTGTCGCCGACGGCGAGCCATTCGGCGACCCTGGCCACGGCCTTCGCCTGGCCGTCGCGGTCGAGGTTGGGCTTGAGCGCGCCGTTGAGCGCCAGCGCCTCGATCAGCGCCGGGTCGTACTTGCGCGGCGCGTAGCGCATCAGCGTCCGCATCCGCCGCGCATGGTCGACCAGCGCCTTGAGGTCGTTGCCCGAGCGCGGCCCCTCGGGCGTGTCGAGCACCACCCCCTCGAGCCCCGCTTCCTCGAGATAATCGTCGAGCGCGGCATCGTCCTTCAGATAGACTTCCGAGCGGCCGCGGCTGACCTTGTAGAGCGGCGGCTGGGCGATGAAGAGGTGCCCCTTCTCGATCAGCTCCGGCATCTGGCGGTAGAAGAAGGTCAGCAGCAGGGTCCGGATGTGCGCGCCGTCGACGTCGGCGTCGGTCATCAGGATGATCTTGTGGTAGCGCAGCTTGTCGACGCTGAACTCCTCGACCCCGATGCCGGTGCCGAGCGCCTGGATCATCGTCCCGATTTCCTTGGACGACAGCATGCGGTCGAAGCGGGCGCGCTCGACGTTGAGGATCTTGCCCTTCAAGGGCAGGATCGCCTGATATTTGCTGTCGCGGCCCTGCTTGGCCGAGCCGCCGGCGCTGTCGCCCTCGACCAGGAACAATTCCGATTTGGCCGGGTCGCGCTCCGAGCAGTCGTGGAGCTTGCCCGGCAGCGAAGCGACGCCCATCGCCGACTTGCGGCTCGCCTCGCGCGCCTTGCGTGCGGCCTCGCGCGCAGCAGCCGCATCGATGATCTTCTGGACGATCGTCCGCGCGTGCCCCGGATTCTCCTCGAGCCATTCGGCGAGCTTGTCGGCCATCAGGCTCTCGAGCGGCTGGCGGACCTCCGACGACACCAATTTGTCCTTGGTCTGCGAGCTGAACTTGGGGTCGGGCAGCTTGACCGAGACGATCGCGGTCAGCCCCTCGCGCATGTCCTCGCCGGCGAGCTGGACCTTCTCGCGCTTCATCAGCCCCGAGCGCTCGGCATAATTGTTGAGCGTGCGGGTGAGGGCGGCGCGGAAGGCGGCCAAATGGGTCCCGCCGTCGCGCTGCGGGATGTTGTTGGTGAAGGTGAGGACGTTCTCGTAATAGCTGTCGTTCCACTCGAGCGCGACGTCGATGCCGATGTCGTCGCGCTGCCCGGTGATCGCGATCGGGTCGGGGATCAGCGCGGTCTTGGCGCGGTCGAGCCACTTGACGAAGGCCGCGATGCCGCCTTCATAATGCAGCTCGACGTCCTTGCGCTCGGCATGGCGGGCGTCGACCAGCACCAGACGCACGCCCGAGTTCAGGAAGGCCAGCTCGCGGAAGCGATGCTCGAGCCGTTCGAAATCGAAGTCGGTCTGCTTGAACGTGTCGGACGAGGGCAGGAAGGTGACCCGCGTGCCGCGCTTGTCGGTCTTGCCGACGACCTTCAGCGGCGCCTCGGCGTCGCCATGGCGGAAGCGCATGAAATGCTCCTCGCCGTCGCGCCAGATGGTGAGGTCGAGCCATTCGCTCAACGCGTTGACGACCGACACGCCGACCCCGTGGAGGCCGCCCGAGACCTTGTAGGCATTGTCGTCGCTGGCGTTCTCGAACTTCCCGCCGGCGTGGAGCTGGGTCATGATGACCTCGGCCGCCGAGACTCCCTCTTCCGAATGGATCCCGGTCGGGATGCCGCGGCCATTGTCCTCGACGCTGACCGAACCGTCGGGGTTGAGGGTGATCAGGATCCGGTCGCAATGGCCGGCCAGCGCCTCGTCGATCGCATTGTCCGAGACCTCGAACACCATATGGTGGAGGCCCGATCCGTCGTCGGTGTCGCCGATGTACATTCCGGGGCGCTTGCGCACCGCGTCGAGGCCCTTGAGGACCTTGATGCTCTCGGCGTCGTAGCTGCCGCCGTTGCCGGGGTTCGGGGGGGAAGTTGCCATAGTCGAGATATAGGGATTTTCCCGCCGAAGTCACGCGCGCACGCGTACACGCGCGCGCGTGAGAGCAGCACCGCGAAAGTTGTCAAAGTTGTCAGTGCAACGCGCGTGCGCGCGCGCGCGCACGATGCCGTTCAGACTGGTGCGCATGTGTCGGATTGAGTCGGCCGCTCCATCTGCGAGCCTAGATCACAAATGCGCCGCTGTAGGACAGTGCTTTGTGCAATGTCCGCTTTGGGTGGAAAGCGGACGTTTACAGGACCGTTCTCGACGCTCGCGTGCACTTGAAATTGGAACTGTCGTAGGCGCCATCGGGATATCTGTTAACGAAGGTCGCCGTCATCCTACCGCCGCCATGAAACGAGGCTGAAAACTCCGGTTGGCCAAGCCCGCCCAAGTGCCAAGCCACGGTGTAACCTGCCGGATCTCGATTGCGCAGCAGGTGGCCGTCAAGACCGTTCAAGCGAACGCGGGGGAACGGCTTGCTGTCCCAGTTTACCAGCAAAGTGAAACGTTTGGGCTGCGGGCGTCCGCTGTCGACGCAGATGCCGCCAGGAGTGCCTGGCGGGGCGCAACCCCAAGTCCCGTTATAGACACACGCAAAGCTGCCTACAGGCTCTGCATCCGCACTCGCCGACGTGCTGACAAATGTGACGAGAGCGGCAATGACTGTGAAACGCATGCAACGGATTCTTACATCGAAAGCTTGTCAAATCTGAAACGGGCTAATGTCCGTAATGGGTCGATTGCAGACGTTACGTCAGCTTTGGGTGGAAAGCGGACGTTGCAGGTCGACCGCTTCACAAATACCGTGCCTGTATGGATCAGACCACCTTCGTAGACCTGCTGCGTGCCGTCGTGCTCGACGGTCTTTCAAGCGATCTCGTCCGAAATTGGAAAGAACCGCCGGGCCGTTTACGCTCAGACGAGAGGTCGCGGCGCTCTCAGTGGCTTAGTCAAATGAGCGATGCCGACCGTGAGCTGCTAGAGGCGTTCGGCTCGGAAGCCGCGCGAGCAGCCCTTTTTGGCGTGCTCACAGTTCTCGACGGCGTTCGCAAGATCGAACAGCATTCTGAAGGCCATCTGGAACTTCGACACGTCCACGCTGGCGAGGCACAGCTTCTCGCCCCTAGCGCATCTGACGTGCCTGTCCTGCCCCTCCATGAACTGCTGACCTAACGGCAGGATTGGGTCGAAACCGGACATTAGCCGGTCGCGGACTGACGGGTCAGGCGGCGCGGAAGCCGCCCCTCCCGCCACCGCGACGGCCGCGGAACTTGCGCTTCTGCTGGCCATCGTTCGAGCGATAGCCGTCGCGGCCCTGGTTCGGCTGCGAGGGGCGCTGGCCGGTGTTCGGCCGACGATCGCCGTCGGGGTCGCGATAGGCTTCCGGACGGTAGGATGAACGCGTCCCGTCGTTGCGCTGGTCGTCGCGGCGCTGGCCGGTGCGGTCCTGACCGCCCGAGCGGTGGGCCGGGTGACCGTCGGCGCGGTGCGGGTGACGCTGGCGGCCGTCATTGCGGTTCCGGCGCTGCTGGCCGTCCAAGCGGCGGTCGGCCTTGGTCGCCGGGCGCGACGGGGCCTGGCGCTTGGGCGCCGGCTTCAGCCGCTTGAACCCTTCGACCACGGCAGCGAAATCCGCCGGCAGCGGCGCAAGCGCAATCCGCTGGCGCGTGGTGCGCTCGATGTCGTGCAGGTTGCCGCGCTCGTCCGGGCTGCAGAAGGCGATGGCGATGCCGTCGGCACCGGCGCGCGCGGTGCGGCCGATGCGGTGGACATATTGCTCGGGGACGTCGGGCAGGTCGAAGTTGACGACATGGCTGACGCCCGGGATGTCGATCCCGCGCGCGGCGATATCGGTCGCGACCAGCACCGCCATCTCGCCCGACTTGAACGCGGCGATGGCGCGCTCGCGCTGCGCCTGGCTCTTGTTGCCGTGGATCGCGTTGGCGGGGACGCCGGCGGATTCGAGCATCCGCACGATCTTGTCGGCACCGTGCTTGGTGCGGCTGAAGACCAAAGCGCGTTCGACGGTCTCACGGCCGAGATAGGTCGCGAGCAGCGCGGTCTTCTCGGCCTGGTTGACCATGATGACGCTCTGCTCGATCCGCTCGACGGTCGTCGCCGCCGGAGTGACCGAGACTTCGGCCGGGTTGGTCAGGTAACGGTCGGCGAGCTCCTTGATCGCCCTTGGCATGGTCGCGGAGAAGAACAGGGTCTGGCGCTTCGGCGGGACCAAAGCGACGATCCGCTTCAGCGCGTGGATGAAGCCGAGGTCGAGCATCTGGTCGGCCTCGTCGAGGACGAGGATCTCAAGCTCGCGCAGGCTCAGCGCGCGCTGGTCGATGAGGTCGAGCAGGCGGCCCGGAGTCGCCACTAGGACGTCGAGCCCGCGGGCGACGGTGCGCACGCTCTTGCCGTTGGGAACGCCGCCGAAGATCACGCCGACCGACAGGCGCATGAACTTGCCATAGGCTTCGGCCATCGCCGCGATCTGCGAGGCGAGCTCACGGGTCGGGGCGAGCACCAGCATCCGGATCTGGCCAGGCTTGGGAATATTGCGGTCGGCCGCGAGCCGGTCGAGCGACGGCAGCATGAAGGCCGCGGTCTTGCCGGTGCCGGTCTGGGCGATGCCGAGCAGGTCGCGGCCGCTTAGGACGGTCGGGATCGCCCGGCTCTGGATCGGGGTGGCCTGCGTGTAATTCTTCGCGGCAAGCGCGTCGAGCAAGGGCTTGGACAGCCCAAGAGTATGAAATGACAATGAAAATTCCAATAAGAAAACCGCCGCGCGAACTGCGCGGTCGGAGGGGGTCAAACAAGCGCCCCGCGTGAATTGGAGAGCAAAATCGATCGAGGCGCGGGCCGGGTCCCGACTTGGTTGGGACCGTTCACGCCGCTTGGAAAAGCGCCTCGTGTTGCAGTGCAATATAGAGAGAAAGTGAAGAAAGTCTAGGCCGGGTCAAGAGTACCGGGCCGGACGTGGAAGCGCGACGCCGCGCCGATGCCCTCGAACAAGGCCGCTTCGGTACCGGTCAGCCACACCTGGCCGCGACCGTCGAGCCGCTCGAACAGGGCCGCCCGCCGCTTCGGGTCGAGGTGCGCGGCGACCTCGTCGAGCAGCAGGATCGGCGGCTCACCGCGGCGCTCGGCAACCAGCTCGGCGTGCGCCAGCACGAGGCCGAGCAGCAGCGCCTTCTGCTCGCCGGTCGAGCTGCGCGCGGCGGGCATGTCCTTGGCGCGATGCGTGACGATGAGGTCCTGGCGGTGTGGGCCATCGGTGGCGCGGCCAGCGGCCGCATCCCGCGCTCGGTTGTTGCGCAGCTGTTGCTGAAGATCCCCTGCATCCCAGCCTTCGAGCGCAATTCCCGCCGTTGCGAATGAGTCATCCGGAACGCCGGCAAGCCGCTCATCGAGCGCGCTGACGCCCCGCATCCGCGCCGCGGCGAGCTCGGCGCCATGGTCCGCCATCGCCTCCTCCAGCGCCGCCAGCCAGCTCGCATCGGGATTGTGGTCGGCGAGCAGCTTGTTCCTGGCGCGCATCGCGGCGTCGTAGCGGGTCGAATGGTGCGCATGGCCAGGCTCGAGCGCGAGGATGAGGCGGTCGAGGAAGCGGCGGCGGTCGCCGGCACTGCCGGTGAACAACCGGTCCATCGCCGGCGTGAGCCACAGCACCGACAGCCATTCGCCAAGCGAGTTCACCGCTGCCGGGGCGCCGTTGATCCGCACCTGGCGCCGCTCGGGAGCGCTCGGCTGGGTTCCCGTGCCGATGTCGGTCTCGCCAAGTCGCGACGCGACCGCGAAGCCGCCGCGGCCGTCCTGCCGCGCCATCTCGCTCAGCGCCGCGCCGCGCAGCCCGCGACCCGGCGCGAGCAGCGACACCGCCTCGAGCAGGTTGGTCTTGCCGGCGCCATTGTCGCCGGTGAGCAGGACGAACCCCGGCCCGGGCGCGATCGACGCCGCGCCGTAAGAGCGGAAGTCGGTCAGGGTCAGGCGGGTAACCGGCACATTTCCGTCATTGCGAGGAGCGAAGCGACGAAGCAATCCAGCAATAGCCGTGCATCTAGATTGCCGCGCTTCGCCCGCAATGACGACTTATTGGTCGCGGCGGTCGATCACTTCGAAGTGGGCGGCGTGATCGTCGAAGCTGTTGAGCACCGCGCGGGCCTCGAGTGGGACGTGGCTGACCGAATAGTCCTCGCCCATGAACGCCTTGATGGCGCCGAGGTCGTCGAACCACATCAGCGTCTGGAACTCAATCTCGTCGCCGAGGTCGCGCCGCATCAGGTCGATGTGGCGGAAGCCGGGAATCTTGCGCGCCTCGATTCCGGGGATGACCTCGGTACGGACGATGCGCTCATAATGGTCGGCGTTTTCCGGTGCGGTCCAACCGCGCCAAAGGCGGCAAATGGTCACACCCGCATCGGCATCAGCACGTAGAGCGCGTTCGACTTGTCGTTCTCGCGCAGCAGGGTCGGGGCCGCGGCGTCGGCCAAATGGACTTCGACGGTGTCGCCGTCGATCTCGCCGAGGATGTCGAGCAGGTAGCGCGCATTGAAGCCGATCTCGAGCCCGTCGGAGCCGTAGTCGGCGGGCAGTTCCTCGGTCGCCAGGCCGTTCTCGGGCGAGGTCACCGACAAGGTCACCTTGTCGCGGTCGACGCTCATCTTCACCGCCCGGGTCTTTTCCGAGGCGATCGTCGAGACCCGGTCGACTCCCGCCGAGAAGCTCTTCGGGTCGAGCTTCAAGAGCTTGTCGTTGGCGGTCGGAATCACCCGGTTGTAGTCGGGGAAGGTGCCGTCGATCAGCTTGCTGGTGAGGACCGCGCTGCCGAGGCCGAAGCGGACCTTGGTCGGCGACAGGGAGATCTCGACCGTGCCCTCGAGCTCCTCGAGCAGGCGATAGAGCTCGGCCACGGCTTTGCGCGGGACGATCACGTCGGGCATGCCGTCGGCGCCGTCGGGCTTGGCGATGGTCACCCGCGCCAGCCGGTGGCCGTCGGTCGCCGCGGCGCGCAGCTGGTCGTCGATCACGTGCAGGAAGATGCCCATCAGATAATAGCGAGTCTCCTCGCTCGAGATGGCGAAGCGGGTCTTTTCGATGACCTGGCGCAGGGTTGCCGCGGGCAGCTCGAAGCGGGTCGGCAGTTCGCCCTCGGCGATCACCGGAAAATCGTCGCGGGGCAGGGTCGACAGGCTGAAGCGCGAGCGCCCGGCGTTGACCTGCATCTTCCCCTCGGCGGCCGAGAGCTCGACCTGGCTGCCCTCGGGCAGCTTGCGGACGATGTCGAACAAGGTGTGCGCCGACAGGGTCGTCGCGCCGGCTTGCGACACGTTGGCAGGGACGCTCTCGTCGACCTGGAGGTCGAGGTCGGTCGCCATCAGCCGGATCGAGCCGTCGTCGCGCGCCTCGATCAATACGTTGGACAGGATCGGGATGGTGTTCCTGCGCTCCACGACCGATTGGACGTGGCCGAGGCTCTTCAAGAGTGTCGCCCGCTCAATCGTCGCTTTCATGTCGCTACAGCCCCTTCGCCACGCGTGTCGGCTCGTTATAGCGAGCCTTCACGCGCGCGGAAGTGGCTGTTTGAGCGGGGGGCGCTACCCGCCGGCCTTGGTCGGCGGCGCGGCGGACGGCTTGGCCGGCATGAGGACGGTGTCGACGTGATGGACGACGCCGTTGGAGAACGTGTCGTCGGCCTTGGTCACGGTCGCCTTGTTGCCCTTGGCGTCGGTGAGCACGAGCTTGCCGCCGTCCTTGGTCGCGGTCAGCGTCCCGCCGCCCATGGTCGCCAGCAGCGCCTTGCCCTTGCCGGTGTCGATCGCCTTCTCGATGTCGGCGGCCATCACCGTGCCCTGCAGGAACAGGTTGGTGATGATGCCGGTCAGCTGGCCGCGGTTCTCCGGCTTGCTGTCGAGCGCCCCAGCGGGCGCCTTGGCGAAGGCGGCGTCGTCCGGCACCAGCACGGTATAGGGGCCGGCACCGGCAAGTGTCTGGTCGAGCCCGGCGGCCTTGGCCGTGGCCATGAATTTGCTGTCCTGCGCCAAGCCCGCGGCCATGGTCTTGGTTCCAGCGACCTTCCGGGCTTCCGGGGTCTGGGCGCTGGTGCGGTTGTCGGCCGCCTTGTTGGTGCAGCCGCCGGCGACGAGCAGCGCCGCGGCGAGGCTTAGCGTGAGGACTTGGGTCTTCATGACCTTCTCCCGTTTCTGTTTCTTTTCGCGGATCAAACGAAATGGCCCGGCCAGCAGGTTCCCATCAAAGTAGCACTTTGATGGGGCCCAATGCATGCCGGGCCACTCGTGATCCATTACTGAACCAGTTTTAACGCACCTAGGTCAGAATCGATGCGACGATCGCCGTCACCAGCTGGGTCGCCGGGTCGACCTGGTAGATGTAGCCATTGTTGTACCGGTACCAGGCGTTGGGGGTGTCGTAATAGGTCGCCCGATAGTCGTACGGAACGTTGTACGCGCTGTACCCGTAGGGCAGCGGCTGGCCGACGGTGAAGCCCGGCGACAGCAGGGCCGCGACCGACGTGATCAGGCTCGACGACGGGTCGTACTGATAGATCGCTCCGGGCGCGTACCAGTAATTGTAATCGGACGTGTCGTAGTAGAGGCTGCGATACTGGTACGGCACGTTGTAATAGCCGTACCCGCTCGGCAGCAGCTGCCCGACGCCGTAGCCGCCCGCGTAAAGCGGGATCACGTCCTCGACGAAGCCGCTGGCGCAATCGACCTGATAGACGACGCCGTTGACGTAGCGGTTGCAGAGGTTGTCGTAGCCGTAGCCGTAACCGGAATAGCTGGCCGGGTAGAAGCTGTTGAACCCGTAGTAATCCGGGACGAAGTAGTTCGGGGTCATGTACGACGACGGGAAATAGCTCCCCGGCATGTAGCCGCCGAACGCCAGCGGAAGCAGCGCCGAGATCAGCGCCGAATCGCGGTCGACCCGATACGCATAGCCGTCACCGAACCGGTAGAAATAATCGTCCGTGTCGGGGTAGAGGTAGCGGGCCGAGAGCGGGAAGCTGTCGAAGGTGGCGAAGCGTGCCGCGCTCGACAGCGGAGTCCCGAGGAGCTTGGCCGCCTGACCCGGCGGCATGCAGCCCTTCGACATCAGGCCCGGCGGGCAGCCGCCGATGCCCCAGCCCTGCGCCCGATCGCCGAAATCCTCGGCGCGGAGCAGGCGCGGCCCGTTGCGCACGTCACGAACGAACACGCCGTTGTCGAGCCGCTCGATGCGATTGGCCCGAAGCTCATCGCGGAACATGTCGCGGTTGCGAGCGAACTCGACCCGGTTGCCGCGAACCTCGTTGCGGAAGGTCTCGCTGTTGCGGACCTGGTCGAACCGGTTGCCGCGCTGGCGCTCGAAGTTCTGCGCCTGGCGCTGCTCGAAGCGGTTGCCGTGCTGGCGCTCGAGGTTGCGCACCTGGCGCTGCTCGAAACGGTTGCCGTGCTGGCGCTCGACGCTGCGCGCCTGACGCCGTTCGAAGCGGTTGCCGCCGTCCACCCGTGCGGACGCGCGGCCGTGGCCGCGGTCCTGGAGGGCGAACGACTGGCGCTGAGCATGGCCCTGGCGCTGGAAGCTGCGCTGCTGGAACGCCTGGCCGCCGCCGCGGCTTTCCGTGCGGAAGGCATGACCGCCGCCGCCGCCGCGGCTCTGCACGCGGAACGCCTGCCCCTCGCCGCCGCCGCGGCTACGAGCTTCGACATTGCCGCCGCCGTGACCACCGCGACTCTGCACAGAGGCCGACTGCCGATCGCCGCCGCCTCCATGACCGCCGCCCGGCTTCGCACTCGCCGGCATCGCAATCGCCAGCGCGGCGACACCTGCGGCAAGGAATAGCCTGGTCATCGCAAAATCTCCTTCCAACGCGTGTCAACGGGCGGTCGCGCTACGCGTTCCACTGCCCGCCGATCCAAACGGCCATTCTGGCGCACTAGCCTGAACCTAAGATTTCTTTAATGTTCAGATACTTACAGTTGGCCGAGAAGCGCGACGAGACGCTCCACGTCGGGTTCGTCCTGATACAGGCCGAAGCCGATCCGGAGCACGTCACCGCGCACGTCGGTGATGCAGTTACGCTCCTTGAGCTCCGCATGCCAGCGCTGCGCCTGCGGGCTGCGGAAGGCGAGGAAGCGCGCATGCGGCGCGCCGTCGAGCGGATTGAGCAGCTCGGAGTCGCGCAGCGCGGTCCGCCCCAGAGCGTCGACCAGCTGCCGTTGGAGACTGCCGCTATGCTGGGCCTTTCCAGCACATTGGGATCCTAAGCTTAGAATTCCACGTGGACAAGTTGT
>JADMIO010785149.1_pt1 | contig 10986 bp, 8 predicted proteins | sample 8958161 | NCBI WGS metagenome assembly JADMIO01 (sample SAMN16585339, study PRJNA669376) | soil metagenome | isolation source: Crop rotation soil | place: USA: Cullars Rotation, Alabama | collected 2011 | reverse complement strand
CTTTCCCCGCCCGACAGCGCCGCGGCCGGCCGTGGCCGAGGGCGCGCCAACCAGCCGCCGCTCACGCCGCTGCAGTCGTGCGTCGCTCAGCGCGTCTCGGGGCCGGTCGGCATGCACAAGACCAACGCCAACGCCGAAGGCGAGATCCTGTCGAGCGTCGACGAGCTCTATCGCCTGTCCCTTGGCCTGGATGCGCCAAAGACTTTCGTGCGCGACACGACGCGCACGGGCGGCCGCTTCGATGCGACGAAGGGCTTCACCGTCGACTCCTACAAGGGCGTGCCGCGGCTCGTCGCCTATGGCCTGCCGGGCGGCAAGCGCGCCGCGTTCGTGCGCATCCCCGACCGCAATCATACGACGATCATCGTTCTGACCAACGACGACGCGGCGGACGCCAAGGCGATCACCGATCGCATCACCGACAAGATCCTCACCGCGAAGCGATGACGAAGGAGATTGCCCCACGCCGAGGAGCGCCGCGACACGGCTTCCTCGGCGTGTGCGGGCGTCTGTCGGCCTATGCCTGACCGTCGCACACGCAGCAGGATCGCGCGCCGATTTGCCGTGTTCGGCCCGGCCGCGATCGTCGTCCTCACGGGGTTGCTCGGTTTTCTCGCGCTGAACCGGGTCCGCTCGACGCGATTGTGGGTACAGCACACGCACAGCGTACTCGACGAGTCCTCCGATGCGCTGACGGCGGTGCTGGATGCCGAGACGGCCACGCGCGGCTTCGTGCTGACTCACGATTCGACGTTTCTGGTGCCGGCGTCGGATGCTCCGGCGCGCGCGAAGCGCGCGATCGACAGCCTGCGCTCGCTGACGCGCGACAGCCCGCGACAGGCAGCCCGCATCGACACGCTCGAGGCAACCGTCAACACCCGTCTGTTCTCACTCGACTCGATCGCCCGCGCCGAGCGCACGGGGCGGACGGTGGTGACCTCCGCGATCATCCGCGCCGCGCGTGGCCCGGCGCACATGGTGACGATCCGACGACTGATCGCCGAGATCCGCGCCAACGAAGACAGCCTGCTCGTCGTGCGGCGCGACGACGAGACCGCGTCGATCGAGATTGCCGCCGGGGTGATCATCGTCGGCGCGCTCGTCGCGGCGCTGCTCGCTTTTCTCGTCAACCGAAACTTCGACGCGGCCTTGCGCGACCGGCGCGCCGCGTTGACCGAGCTGCGCGCGGCGAACGAGCGTCTCCAGGAAGGCGCCATCGAGTTGGAGTTTCAGGCCGAAGCGGCGCAGAACGCGGCAACGCAGGCGCAGACGGCGAGCGAGCACGCCAGCAAGGCGCGCGTCGCCGCCGAACAGTCGGAGCGCCGGGCCGAGCGTCTTCAGGTGGCGACCGAGGTGCTTACGACGGCGCTCGAGCGCGACGAGGTCGCGTCGCTCATCGTCGACCAGGCGATGCAGGCGGTGGGCGCGTCGTCCGGGTTGCTGGCGACGGTCGAGGAGAACGGACGAGACCTCTGCTTTCGCGCGGTTCGCAACATCTCCGTCGTGGCGACCGGCTCGACCTTTTCGATCGATCAGGCGCTCCCCATCGCCGCCGCTGTTCGCGAGCGCCGTCCGATCGTTCTCGAGTCGGCCGAGGAGATCGCGCGGCAGTTCCCGGACGCGGTCGATAAGCATGAAGTCGACGACGTGCGCTCGGTGGCGGCATTCCCGCTCATGCTCGACGACCAGGTCACTGGCGTGCTGCTCGTCCGCTTCGATCACGAAGGCTCGATCGACGCGGCCGACCGCTCGCTTCTGATGGCGCTGTGCCGGATCGCCGCGGAAACGTTCGAGCGCGTTCGCCTGTTCGATGCCGAGCGGAGCGCGCGTCACGCGGCCGAGGGCGCGAATCGCGCCAAGGCGGCGTTTCTCGCGTCGATGAGCCACGAATTGCGCACGCCGCTGCAGGCCGCGCTCGGGTTTGCCCAGCTGGTCCGATCCGGGGTGTACGGCGACGTCAACGAACAGCAGTCGGAGGTGCTGGGCCGGGTCGAACGGAGCCAGACGCATCTGGCCCGGCTGATCGACGACATTCTCGATTTCGCGCGGCTGGAAGCGGGCCGCGTGAGGATCGAGGCCGAGCCGGTGCCCGTCGCCGACGTCATTGCCGAGCTCGCGCCGCTCGTCGAACCGCAGGCCGCGAAGAAAAACGTCGAGCTGTCGCTGCTTCCGCCGTCGCCGGGTCTCGTCGTGATGGCCGACCGTCAGCGGCTGCAGCAGATCCTCGTGAACCTGGTCGGCAACGCGATCAAGTTCACGCCCGAGAACGGCACCATTCGCGTCGGCGCGCAGAAGGACACGACGATGGCCAACGTCTTCATCCAGGACACGGGCAAAGGCATCCCGGCCGACCGTCTCCAGTCCATCTTCGAGCCGTTCGTGCAGGTTGAGGATTCTCTAACGCGCACCGCGTCCGGCGCCGGCCTTGGCCTGGCGATCAGCCGCGATCTGGCCCGGGCCATGGGCGGCGACCTCACGGTCGATTCCCAGGTCGGACGGGGATCGACGTTCACGGTGGTTTTGCCGCTCGCGAAGGCATCCGCGCGCTGACCCTTTCGACACCTCCGCCCACCGCCATGCGCCTCCGCTCGATCGCTGTCGCCGCCGCGGCCGCCGCCATCACCGCATTCGCCGTCACGGCGTGCGGCAAACCAGTGCCGCCGATAAAACAGGTCGGTCCCTCTCCCGACTCCTTCCGCGTGACCTTCGAGACCACGCGCGGATCGTTCGTCGTGCAGGTGGATCGCGCGTGGGCCCCGCATGGCGCCGATCGATTCTATGCGCTCGTGCAGAACCAGTTTTTCGACGGCGATCCGTTCTTTCGCGTCGTGCCGGGATTCATCGCGCAGTTCGGGCTGAATCTCAACAGAAAAATCAACGAGCAATGGGACGAGCCGCGGATTCCGGATGATTCGGTGACCCACAGCAACCTGCGCGGCACGATGGCGTTCGCGGCCGAGGGTCCGAACACGCGCAACCACCAGCTCTTCTTCAACCTTGCCGACAAGAACGCCCGCCTCGACCGCACCGGCTTCGCGCCGATCGGCCACGTGGTCTCGGGCATGGACGTGATCGACTCCCTCTACTCGGCCTACGGCGATGCCCCCGAGCAGCACTTCATCAACACGATGGGCAAGTCGTACCTCGATCGCATGTTCCCGAAGCTCGACTACATCAAGACCGTGAAGTAGCGCGGCGGTGCGTGGCGCGATGCGAGCGCGCCGGACGCGGGCCGTCGACGGCTGTCAGCTTGTACGTCGCGAGCACGCAGCCGCCCGCGATCGTCCTGTTCTCGGCGAGCGTGAGCGCCACGCGCGTGCCGCCGGCGCCGAACATCGGAATGCCGCTGCCGAGCAGGATCGGATGGACGTTGAGCCCGATCTCATCGACGACGCCGGCGTCGAGCAGCGCGCGGGCGAACGAGCCGCCGCCCCAGAGACAGATGTCGCGGCCGGCTTCCGCCTTCAACTGGCGGACGAACGCCGCGGCGTCACCGGTGACGAGCTCGAATCCTTTCTTGACCGAGGTCAGCGTGCGGGAAAAGACGTAGGCCGCCCTGATGCCGGGCATCGAGCCGCCGCCCTGACCGAGGGACACCTCGTAGGTCTTGCGGCCCATGATGATCGTGTCGACGCGCGGCCAGAAGCTTTCCATGTACGCGCGCACGTCGTCGCTGAACTGCAGCCAGTCGATCTCGCCGTCGGGGCCGGCGATGAACCCGTCGAGACTGCAGGCTGCTCCATAGATCACGGCTCGCATGGCGTCACTCCGCTGGGTGGTGATATCCTAAACGAGCATTCACATTCATTCTAAATGGCCATTTAGTAATGTCAAGCGTGCAAGCAGGATGAGTCCCCGCGCCCGGAAGGTTTCCGACGACGAGGTATTCGCCGCCGCGTATCGGGTGATGAATCGGGTCGGTCCGGCCGACATGACGTTGGGGGCGATCGCGGAGGAAGCGGGAGTCACCGCCGGGCTTCTCGTGCAGCGTTTCGGGTCGAAGCGCGCGCTGCTCGTGCGGCTGGCGGAACTGTCGGCGGCGTCGTCGCGCGGCATGATCGAAGCGTTGCGCGCGTCGAGCGAGACGCCGTTGGCCGCGCTCGACGCCTACGTGCAATGCATGGCCGGGCTCGCGTCGTCGCCGGAGGCGCTCGTGCGCAGTCTCGCCTACTTGACGGACGATCTCTCTGATCCCGAGCTGCGTGTTCACCTCGAGACGCAAGGCAAACAGACGCGGGTCGGATTGGAGGCGTTGATTCGCGAGGCGATCGACGTCGGCGAGCTCGTTGCGTCGACGGACGTGAAGGCACTCGTCCGGGTGATCGAAGCGGTCGTTCCGGGATCGATGCTCACCTGGGCGACGTATCGCACGGGGATGGCCGCGAAATGGATGCGGCGGGATCTACAGGCGGTCTTGGCGCCGTATCGTCCCGCGTCATCATGAAGGCGTGGACACGGGGAAGGACGCAGCGTCATCATGAAGGCGCGAACACTGGAAAGGACGCAGCGTCATCGTGGAGGCGCGAACACGGGGAAGGACGCAGCGTCATCCTGAGGCGCGAACGCGCCGAAGGACCCCTTTACGCCGAGGAGGAGCCGTGTTCTCCTCGGCGCATAGGGGTCCTTCGTCGCTGCGCTCCTCAGGATGACGCGTCTTCGCTTTTCGTTTTCGCCTTTCGCCTTCGCCTTCGCCTTTTGCTTCCGTCTTTCGCTTTTCGCCGTTCGCTTTCGCCTTTCGCCGTTCGCTTTCGCCTTTCGCTCTTCCTGCACCCGTGCCCGCGCCCCCGCGTGCCCGCGCCCCCGCGCCCCCGCGCTCCCGCGTGCCTGCGCGTCACTTACTCCACGGCGGCTTCACGCCGACGCTGCGCGCGTACGCGATCAACTGGCCCAGGTGCTCGTGCAGATCGCCCGCCATTCCGAATGCCGCCGCGTCCACCGTCGTGTTCCACGGCTTGTACTTGCCCGTGAGTGCCGACGGATCGGTCGCCCGGATCTGCGTGTGGCAGTGGGCCCACGACTTTTCCAGCTCCGCGATCACCGCGTCCTTCGTCGTCACGCTCTTCTCGATGCCGGGGAGCTTCGTCTTCGGATCGCCGAAGTCGGCGGGCGGCTTGCCCGCCATCGAGCTCGGCGCCCAGAAGTACCACTCGCCGACGACGTGCATCAGCACCTCGGACACCGAACGCACGCCCGCGCCGGGGCGCCAGCCATATTTGTCGGCTGGAATGGCCTTGGCGAGCGCGACGATCTTCACGTGCAGCGTGTCCATGTCCGACACGAACTCCGAGCGCACGTGCGCCGCCGACTTGGCGTCGAAAGCGTCCTGGGCGCGCGCGGACCGCGCGGACAACGCCGACGCGATGGCGAACGCCGCGGCGACGAGGTATGTACGACGATATGTAGTGCGCGACATGTTCTTCCTCTCGAATGGGAAACAGGCCGCGAAATCTGACGGTCGCGCTCGCGGCGCAAAGCGATCTGGGATGAACCGTCGCATTTTTGACAAAACTCGAACCGCAACGTGCCGGTGAGACCATGAGCCACATGTCCGTCATCACGCTCGCCGCGTCGTACGTCACGCTCGCCGCCGTGGCGCCGACACGAGCGGCGGCACAAGCACCGGCCGACATCGTCCTCATGAACGGCAAGGTGCTTACGGTGGATGCCGACGATCGCGTCGCGCAGGCCGTTGCCGTGCGCGGCGACAAGATCGTCGCCGTCGGCCGCGACGCGGACGTCCAACGATTCATCGGGCCGCGGACGCGACGCATCGATCTTCGCGGACGCACGGTCACGCCCGGCCTGCTCGACGCGCACAATCACTTCTCCGGTGGCGGTGCCGATCGGCTGTTCGTGCTGGACCTGAGCTATCCGAACGTGAAGCGTGTCGCCGACGTCCAGGCGGCGATCGCGGAACAAGTGAGGAAGCTTCCGCCCGGATCGTGGATCCAGGGTCGCGGCTGGGACGAAGGCAAGCTCGCCGAGCGACGCCTGCTCACCGCACGTGATCTCGACGCCGTGTCGCCGAACAATCCAGTCTATCTGACCCAGACGACGGGTCACTACGGCGTCGCGAACAGCGTGGCACTGCGGCTGGCGCGGGTGACGAAGGACACGCGCGATCCGCCGAACGGCACGATCGATCGACTGCCCGATGGATCACCGACGGGCATCCTGAAAGAGTCGGCCGCCGGGCTCGTGCGACGGCTCGTTCCCGCACGGACGCGCGCGCAGACCGAGCAGGGCATGCGCGAGCTCGCCAAAGCCTTCAACGCCGAAGGGATGACGGGCCTGAAGGATCCGGGAATCAACCAGGGCACGTGGGACGCCTACCGCCAGGTTCTCGCCGACAGCGCGCTGTCCGTGCGCGTGTTCGCGCTGTGGCGCGCGCCCGGCACGACCGCCGCGGCGAAGCAGCTCATCGCCCAGCGCGCCGCGACGACGCGTCCCTACGAATCGACCGGCGACGACCGCCTCATCTCCGGCGGCATCAAGATCTACATGGACGGCAGCGGCGGCGCGCGAACGGCGTGGCTGTATGAAGACTGGCATAAGAATCTCACCGAGATCGACTCCGGCAACAAAGGCTACCCGAGCGGCAACCCCGATACGATCCGGGCGATCATCCGGCTGTTTCACGACGCGGGAATGCACGTCGCGGTGCATTCGATCGGCGACCGGGCGATCGACTGGGTCGTCGACACGTACGTCCAGGCCATGCGCGAGCATCCGATCAAAGGACTTCGCCACGCGATCATCCACGCGAACATTCCGACGGATCACGCTATCGAGGCGATGGCCGATCTTCAGAAAAACTTCGATGCCGGCTATCCCGAACCGTCCGCGACGTTCCATTGGTGGCTCGGCGACACGTACGCGGCGAACTTCGGTCCCCAGCGCGCGCAGCGGCTCAATCCGTTCGCGACCTATCTCGCGAAGGGCATGATCTGGGGCAACGGCTCGGACTATGGTGTCACGCCGTTTGCCGCGCGTTACGGCATCTGGTCCGCCGTCGCGCGCCAGACCTTGCTGGGACAGTTCGGCGACGTCTTCGGCCGCACGCAGGCGGTGGACGTACACGCCGCCCTCAGGTCGGTGACGATCTGGGCGGCGCACCAGATGTTCCTCGAGAAGAAGATCGGGTCGATCGAAGTCGGGAAGTACGCGGATCTCGCCGTCTGGGACCGCGACTTCTACACCGTGCCGACGGCGCAACTCGAGAACGCGGTCTGTGAGCTGACGATCTTCAACGGCAAGATCGTCTACGAGCGGGCGAGCGCGCCGTCGCCGCCGGGGCCCGCGACGCGAACGCGGAACGTCGTTCTCGTCGTCACGGACGGTCTCCGCTGGCAGGAAGTGTTTACCGGCGCTGATTCATCGCTCGTCGCTCACCAGTCCGCCGCGACTCGCGCCCAGTTCTGGAAACCCTCGGCGGCCGAGCGACGCCAGGCGCTGATGCCCTTCCTCTGGAACACGATCGTTCGCGACGGCGCTCTCTACGGCGACCGAAACGCCGGAAGCAGCGTGCGCGTGACCAACGGCCGCAATGTTTCCTATCCAGGGTACAACGAAATTCTCGCCGGCAAGGTCGACGCGCGCATTCGCGACAACGGCGCCGGGCGCAATCCCAATCGCACGCTGTTCGACTGGCTCGCGGCGAAGCCCGGGTATGCGGACCGCGTCGCGGCGTACGGCACCTGGAAGACGCTCGACGACGTCTTCGATCGACAGCGCGCCGCGTTCGTCGTGCGCGCCGGCTGGAGCAGCGATACGCTGATGCAGAAAGTCGTGCTGAACGATCTGCGCGCGAGAAAGCCGCGCGCCCTGTTCGTCGGCTATGGCGACACGGATGAGCGCGCGCACGAGGGGAAGTACGATCAGACGCTGCGCGCGGCGCATGTCGTCGACTCGCTTGTCGACGAGCTCTGGGCGACGCTGCAATCCATGCCCGAGTATCGCGGGACGACGACGCTGCTGATCACCACCGATCACGGGCGCGGTTCGTCGACGGCCAGCTGGCGACGCCACGACGAGCACACCCGCGGATCCGACGAGACGTGGGTGGCCGTCATCGGTCCCGACACACCGGCCGCGGGCGATGTGGGAGGAACGACGGTCTCGCCCATCAGGGCGACGCAGATCGCGGCGACGCTCGCCGCGGCCCTCGGCGAGGACTATGCGTCCGCGGTGCCCGGCGCCGGCCCTCCGATCGGTGACGCGATCCGTCGCTGATCGCCGTCAGTACACGCCGAGATCGCGGCCGGGGAGCACGGGTCCGGCATATCTGGTGCTGACTTCACGAATCAACTCGGTGTCGTCGTCGCCCCAGTAGAGTTGGTGATATAGGACGACGGCTTTCGCCCGCGCGCGCGTGGCGATGTCGCCGAGCTGATAGCCGGACGTGTGATAGGCGGAGTGATACGCCTGCCAGGCCGGCGGGCGCGTCGCGAGCTTTCGCGCCGAGTAGACCTCGTGCACGAGCAGATCGCAGCCGTCGCAGGCGTTGATGACCGCGTCGGTCGGTCCGGTGTCCCCGGAGACGACGATCTTCCGGTCGCGCGTCTGGAAGACGTAGCCGAAGGCCGCCTCCCACTGGCCATGAGCAACCTTGAATGCGGAGACCGTCACGTTGCTGTCGCGGTAGACGACGCCCGCGCCGACGTCTTTCGCGATCACGCGGTAGCCGGTCTTGTTGGACGGCTCACCGCCGGTCAGTCTGATCCGGATGTCGTCCGCGTAGGCCTCCGTAAGCAGGTCCGCGAGGCGTTTCGTCCGCGGCGGGCCAAAGACCTCGAGCGGCGCCGTTCGCTCCAGAACCCAGGGTGTCAGAATCAGGTCGGGCAGTCCCGCCGTATGGTCCGAATGCAGATGTGTGATGAACACGCGACGGAGCTTGGGCGGTGTGAGCGCGTCGATGCCGTGGTCGCGCGCGGCGGCGGCCGCGCGGCGAACGACTCCGGGCCCCGCGTCGACGAGATACGACTCGCCGTTGACCACGATGGCCAGCGCCGGGCCGGAGCGTTCCGGATCGGCGTTCGGCGTTCCCGTGCCGAGCACGACGACTTTGGTTTGAGCGGCAAGCGTCGAGGCCGTCGCGAGCGTCAGCAGGACGAGTGAACGAAGCATGATGGCGTGAACAGTGGGCGCTCAGGAGGAGGCTCCTGTAGCAAACCGGCGGTCCCATCTGAATATTTCAAAGGCCAATGTACGCCACCTGTCTCTTCTGCAACAAATCGCTCGGCGCGAACGAGATCTTCGAGTCGTTTCCCGTCGGGAAGCGGCTGGCGTTCGACGCCGCGAAGGGCCGACTGTGGGTCGTGTGTCCCGCGTGCGAGCGCTGGAACCTCTCGCCGCTCGAGGAGCGCTGGGAGACGATCGAGCAGGCGGAGCGGCTCTATCGCGACACGAGGGCGCGCGTGGCGACCGACAATATCGGCCTCGCCAAGCTGCGCGACGGGACGACCATCGTGCGGATTGGATCGCCGATGCGTCCCGAGTTCGCCGCGTGGCGCTATGGGGATCAGTTCGGCCGCCGTCGCAACCGGCAGCTGGTCATCGCCGGCGGCAGTCTCGCGCTGCTCGGCGGTGTGATCGTCGGCGGAATCGTGGCCGCGGGGGCGGTCGGTCCGTCGGCGTGGCTCATCTCGCGGTTGGGGGCATCGATCATCAACGGCCGGCCCGAAGAAGTCGTCGCGACGATTCCGACCGACGGGCACGGTCTGGTCAGCGTGCGCCGGCGGCATCTCAACGAGACGACGATCAGCCGCGCGAGCGACGGCTCGATGGCGATCGACCTGCGCTTCAAGAATGGCCAGGCGCGGTTCGAAGGGCGCGAGGCGGAAAAGGTGGCGTCGATCGTCATCCCCAAGGTCAATCGCTTCGGCGGGTCGAAGCAGAGTGTCGCGGCGGCCGTCGCCGAGATCGAGCGTGAAGGCGGCCCGGAGGCGTATCTCGACAGCCTCACGCGCATGTCGCACGCGTGGACTCGCCGGGCCGGCGAGACCGGTCGGCGACGGCGGATGTCGAACCTCGAGCTCAAGCACGGACTCTTTGGTTTGCCGGCCGCGCATCGCCTCGCGTTGGAGATGGCGCTGCACGAGGAAAGCGAACGGCGCGCGATGCAGGGCGAGCTGGCGGAGCTCGAAAACGCCTGGCGCGCCGCCGAGGAAATCGCCGCCATCTCCGATTCGCTGCTCGTCTCGCCGCGCGTCAACGACACCCTCGCGCGAATCAAGAGCAGCGGTTGACCCGCTCGGAACGACACCCTTCTCCACGAGGCCGGCACGTGCACGCTCGCTCCATCGTCTCGATCATTTTTCTGCCCGGCGCGCTCGCCGCGCAGACCAGAGTCAACCAGTACGGCAACCCGCAGCGGCTCGCGCCGACGCCCACGTCGGCCGCGATCTCCGTGCACGACCTTCAAACCCGCTTATATCAGTTTGCTGATGACTCGATGCTCGGCCGGCAGGTCGGGCGGGTCGGCAACTGGAAGGGCACGGCCTACATCGCCTCGGAGGTGAGACGGCTCGGGCTGATTCCGGCCGGCGACAACGGGACCTACTTCCAGGTGCTGCCGCTCCACACCAAACGGTTCACCAATCATTCACGGCTGACGGTCGACGGAAATCCGCTGGCGTGGGAGCGGGATTTCGTGGCGATCGCGGGCACGCGCGCGCCGCGGCCCATCAGCGCCGTGCCGGTCATCTTCGGCGGCGTCGACGGCGACACCACGCGTCAGATTTCGGCGGCGCAGGCGGCCGGCAAGTTCGTCGTCGTGTTGCCCGGCGCACCCGCGCCGACGACCGGCCGCGGCGGTGCGGGCGGACGCGGCGGATTCGGTGCTCCGCCGTCGCGGTTTGCCGACGCGGTTGCCGTCGCCGTCGTCAACCTCGATTCCCTGAACGACCGTCAGCGGGCAGCGCTGAACGTGCCGATCGTGGCGACGCAGTCGACCGTGCCGGGCGCGGGCCGCGGCGGGCGCGGCGG
>JADMIO010796665.1_pt1 | contig 10987 bp, 13 predicted proteins | sample 8958161 | NCBI WGS metagenome assembly JADMIO01 (sample SAMN16585339, study PRJNA669376) | soil metagenome | isolation source: Crop rotation soil | place: USA: Cullars Rotation, Alabama | collected 2011 | reverse complement strand
CTTTCCCCCCCCGCCCCCTTGGTTATCATTGCGGCGCTTCGCGCCGCAGATCCAGCAGTAAGTGGGGTTTCCGGCGTGCGGCACCAATGTGAGGTTGGCGGTGCGCGAAGCGCCGCACAGTTGGGGTCATGGATGGAAAGGGCGCGGCGCCGCGAATCACTTGGCGCTCCGCGCCGCACGAACTCGGGAGGATAGACAATCGCTCATATGCGTAGGCGCGGGTGCAGTATTGTTGGTTGCCTCTACATAGTCACCGATCGCTCGCCTGGTTCAGTGTTCTTCGGCGTCGTTCATGGTGCGTGTGAAGGTTGCCACGTTGCGGAAGCACATTGCCCATTCTGCCCGATAGCAAAGAAACAAGTTGAAGATGCAATGCGAGAAAACAAATTGGTAATCACCGGCAACTTGTCTATTCTGTACCCCCACCGGCTCCGGATCCGTACCGCCACCGACCGACTCTTCTTCATTGTACTGGTTATCATCATCGTTTCTCCTTCCTGACCTATCAAACTTCTGGGGCTTGTTCCCAACCTTGTTGACAATTAATCAACCTCGTTTGCGGTGTCCCGGCTGTTGCTCCTGGCTGTCACGTGGCAAGTTCAACTTGAATGTCGGAGCTGGATGGATGGAATACAAGAACATCGTCGATCAGCAACCCGCAGAAGGGGGGACACCGCCTCAGTGCACTGCAACTCCTTCTCAAAAAACAAACCGGGATTGCGTACCGATCCGTAGCCAATGACTGGCCCTTCGCCCGTTTATCCAGGTCCAACGTTCATGGAGTCAGCCCACATGGCGTATTCGCCACGGACACGTTCTGCAGTGTTCATGCGGCCTGCCCTGCGGTGGGGTGGTGCGGGCTTGGTTGTTGGTACATTGGCGAACTTTTCTTCGTACTGGCGTCGAAACAGTCTATTTTGGACGGAGGTGAGCGATCGTACCCGATCGTATCGTATCAGTTTGCCAAGCCGATGGCGTTTGCTCGCTTTCGATCATTTGCCGATTGGGACTCTTGTCTCGTCTCAACGCACACCAGAAGCTGCACTGGTTCCTTGCAAGTCCGGTCATTTTGTGCCCTCTCGTCCCCCGGTCTCTCGACATTCAATGGAAATGCATGCTGGTTGGCTCACGTATTGTACGTACGATTGGCAACCAAGTTTGCGCCAACGAACCGACAGGCCCCTCATTCGAGCTTCGTTCCCTAGAGCAGCATTTGCCCAGTACACTCGCTCGATGTCGCATCGGTCGTGTGTGCGTGACGTTGATTGCGCTTGGAATGGTCGAGCGAACAGATCGAGCACATGAACCGTGCCGTTCGGGTTTCCAAGCGCTTATACCTGCATTGCTACGGATCAGCTTTGGTCGTGCCCAAGACCCATCTCACCTTTCATCTCGTGGACGACGTTCGCAAGCATGGACGTTCGTGTGGGAGAGTCAAATCGGGCATCTCAAAAAAAATGATTGCCAACACCAACGGGCAAGAACGTCTGCTGGAGCATTCTGTTCCGTTTCTGGCTCCATCGCGTGACACGTCTGGTTTGCGGTGATGAAGATCCGACGCCTTCGTCCTACGTTCTTGGGCGCCCGCGTCCCCCTCCACGAATCTCTCGTCGTTTTCGTTCTTTGCTCTCTACCCGATTCCCTCGCACGGACGAGTGTGCATTCTATTCTCGATGTATTCTGTCGTATTCCACAGTTTCGTTGTTACATTACGTGCGGTTTCGTGATGGACAGTTCGGGCAGGTCCTGTCAATCGTCGAGAACAAAGGCGAGATGGCATTGTATTCAAAGCTGGTCCCGCACCGGGCAGTTCAACCCCCACGTCCTGTTGCCCCGCGTAGCTCCCACCGGAGCGTTCGAACTGATGTACGCCACCGAATTCGAGTGTCTTGTCGAAATTCAGATGCTGGGTTCTTCTTATGTAATTGTCAACGAATTTGATTAACGTGCGAGGGTCTTTGTGGCTTGTTTTGTCGTCTGACGCGTGGGTTGTACACTCGATGCGCAGTTCGCATTTTGTCGCATGCAGCGCACGGTTCCCGAGTCGTTACGGAGTCGTGGGTACTGCGCCAAATTGAAGCATCCGAGCAAAGAATGATGGATGAGATTCGGAAGGTCAGTCCGTGCCTTCTCGTTCGTTTGCGTTCAATAACTCCACTTGGGGGTGGTTGTGATTGTGTTGGTCTCTTGCTCAGGTTTCGGTTCTTCCGAAAGTTGAGCCAACCGCGAAATCAAAATTCATTAACGAGGTTCTCACTCCGGAACTGCGCAACGCACTGGCAGTCACACTGAAACAGTACAAGCTGGCAGGCAAAAGAGGCGACAAGGCCCGTGCTCAGATCGCGAAGGAAGTGGTAGCTGCAGTCGAGAAAGAACACGAACGACGAGTACGATTCAATGGCGACTCAACTCGGAGTACGTGTTCTCGTTGCCTCGATCGTGTGATTGGAGGGACAGTACTGAAACGCGAAGGTATTCACTGCGACGCATCGGTCGGGTGAGGGCAGTGGACAAAGCAAGAAGAACCCCGTGGGTTATGCTTCAAAGTCGTCAACATGATCAAGAATCATGGATATGACGCGACCGGCGTGTAAGTACAACGTTCTGCTCGTCATGTATCTGCGACGCCGATGCGATAATTTCGTGTTTGGGCTCGGTGGATGTTCGGGTAACACTGGCGGCAGATCTCCGAATCGGGGTCAAAAAGGATTGATTGGGAAGAAAGACATCAAGTAAGCCAGTACGCCCGCCCACCGGGGACAGCGATGTCGATGTGAAAGGTATGGGTACGGGGACCGGTAATACCGTTGATTCGCCTGCTGCAAGCTCGAGTGCAAGCTCAGGTGCCGGCGGTGCGGTGGCCTCTCAAGCGGTGTGAGCTCTTCAACGACGTCGAAACGAGCAGCAGGTACCGAGCCATCGGCACGAGCCACTAAAAAATTGAGATCGAATTACGCGTACAAGAGCGACGAAGAGGGAGATGACAACCAGACTGCACTGGATGGTGTGGACGTGGTCGTCGATGTGGATGCTGACGGAAAACAGCAACCGACTGCTGCGTCAGCGCCGCCGCCACCCAAACCGACCAAGCCGACCTCGAATGCAAGCGCGAAGCCCAAAAAACTTCAAAAGGGAAGGGGACAGGGAAACGAAAGGCGGGGCCGAAGACCGCTTCTTCCGAGTCGGTGTCCAGCACAGCCAGCTCTTCGAGCACAAGTCCCGCAGGCACAGTTACCGCGTCATCGGTACCGTCGGATAAGAACGAGAAAGAAAGCCAGGTCAACTTGTACACTGTAAAACTCTCACAGAAGGAGCTCGACGACGACGACGTCAAAATCCCCTTGCTTACGGACGCAACAGCCCAGTCGAACGCACTCACATTGAAGCATAACACCGAATCGCAAGGTATGCGAACAACCCGACTCGTGCCTAACCCATGTCCCCCTTCAATCTTCAGCCCCTGACCCAGGATTCCACTGTGAATGTCCCAGCCGAGGTTGTTCACTCACACTTCGTCTGTCATTCTCTCTCAGCCGCTGCATGTGCATGTGATCGTGCCCAGATCGGGACGTGGTGTTCATCACGCTACTTAATGCGCTGCCCCCTACGCGGGTCGACTGTTTATTTGGGCCATCAACTGCATCTTGAAAATGGACAAGAAGCAAACATTCGAAGGCACGTGTCACGGATTTGTCGGACCGAATTAAAATCGAGTACAAATACGGTTCCCGTCAGAACGACGCCATTGCAAGCGATCCTTTGCCCGACTGCTGGCAATGATTGGTTTGGTCGGCTTCCTTCCCAAACCCAAGCAGCCACATCCGGTTTGAATTAACGTACTGCTGCTGCCCTTTGCTTGAACCAATGCCGTTACGTTTTGATACCCTCATCTACCCATCCCGCGTCGCTCTGGATTGACGTCGAACTGCTTGAAAGTCGATCTGACTGGCTCTTCCCACTGGGATTGTTCGGATCAGATCGTGGAGGGCTTGTATTGGGTTGGCGAATACATTATTGAAACGCTGCTACCGACTCAGAGCAGCGTGTTCAATTCCGACAAATTTTTGAGTAAATCATCCCCATGTTTGTCGTCATGTTTGTCGTTGCCGGTGGTCGCGCTTGCACTCCAGCCGTTAGCGCTGCATCCCTGGAGTCGGCCCGCAAAGTTTTTCCGTTCTAGTCGTACCGGGCATGCGGTGTTCTTTTTTTGCTTTTTTTTGTGTTCATTTCACCAAGTCTGTGTAGTTTTTGGTTTGGTTCGGAGCGCTGTACATGTTGTGCACCGAACATACTCGTAGTATCATTTTCAACGACGTAGTACATGTTTGTAACTTTCAGTGTCACCCACCTTTCCCCCACCCCGCCCGCCAATCTTCACTGCAGTTCAATGTCTGATAGCAAAGCACACCCGAGCTACCCTAAGTGTGTCATGTGCGGACAAAATGTCCGCATTCATGGGGGTGGTAAGCCCAAGCTTGGTGTCCGGACGGAACCGAGTTCAACGACTCATTGAATGGCGTTGGCGGTACACGGACAATTATCCGATATTCAGACCGCTCTTCACAATGGGTGCAAGCAACGTTTGTATAAAAAGTTCAGTGCACTCGGAGTTGAATGGCCTCCATGAACAATCAGTGGTGTCACAAATTCTTGATGCCAAGTATGATCCTCCTCACTTCATCATTCCCATGCAACCCAACCACTTCTTTGTAGCCTCGTCTCACTGCATGTCGCGCTGGGTCATGTGCAATGTAGAATGGCCACTCTGGTGGTTCATGTTCGTAGCGATGAGAAACGTTCGGATCCGCTTCCGGCACCACCGCCCGTACCAGCTGCTGCTACCGCGGTGGCTGCTGTCCCCGCTGTCCGCCATCTAATCCTTTGATTGGTCCTTCAATGCGCAAGAGCGGTCGCACGCGTACCCCACTGGCGACACTTCGGGACTACGACATGTCTGGAAAGATGGATTACGACGATGGCAAATGCAGCAACCTACCCTGACCTCCAGTCGCGGTGCTGGCATCAGTCCAAGCCACATCCGCTGTGGGTCGTTCTTCGTCCCCTGCTCGTCCGCGCACTCGTCGTCATTCGCGCTCACGGTCTCCACGTCCTCATCGCCATGTTGCAATGCCCAATGGCCCCAAATGGCAGGGGCGCTTCATCCATCCCCTTGCATTGGTCATTGTACCTGACATGTGCACTCACATCTGGAATGGTGTGAAGAGGCTGGAGATCCGGAAACACCATTTGAGTCTCTTGGATATCGATGTGTATGGCGGGCGGTGGTGTGGTCGTACCCATCCTCCCAAAGAAAACCAAGCAGATTGATGGTCTGTGCTTGTTCACGCCAAGCAAGGCATTGACCGACGAGGAGTTTCGTCAGTTGTCACCCTTGCATTGATTGCCTCACGACCAGTCCGTACGATCTTCCCTTCGGCTGGACCATCCAATCCGTTCTCCGGTTCAAACTGCCCGTTCCGATTCATTTGCCCAAGGGGGCGCAAACTTGGGTGCCTCTCCCGTACTCGAAGGTCGACGAGCTGCTGGCCCCATGAACTCACTCGATCTTTGTAGTTCTCACTCACCCTTAACCTTAAACATCATCACTGTATCTCTTCTCATCAGCGTGTGATGACAGTGAATGAGTGGTTATTTTTCATCGTGTTCATGTTCTTCCTTCCCCTCCTTGTCAGGCAGGCAGGCCTGACGGAGCGTTCTCTTCACCCGGGTAACATCCTCCTCATCGATCTGATCGGTCCACAAGTTCTCATGTGCGTGCTGTGCTTTTGTGTTGTTGTTGGCGTGGCAGCACTTTTGCACTGCACTGCTCGCATGATCGCATTCGCACAGTCATCCTCCGACGCCTCACTAGCGTTTGGTCGCATCGGATCACATATGACCTTATTGCATTTTACGCCGCTGATACCCAATTCGTTTGGGGTTCAGTGGGTGGGACACGGGTATGTGCGTTTCTAAGCCACGTCAGAGCCGTGTGTGCTTTTTTTGGGCGGGACGGGCGTTCGTTCAACTGATTCCGTCTCGTTGCGGCCCGTTCCCAGTTTCGCTGGGAACCAGCCTGCACTCTTTAACGAACGGATATGCAACCCTGTACGCGTACTTTTGTATGCGCACGGGGAACATGGGCCGTACCCTGCTGGCTGGAAACCTCTGTTTGTTGTCCACCGGGCGGGCAGTAAGCCTACATTGAACCGAACCAGTCTATCCTAGCCAGGGACCGCTCCGCCGAACACGTCTCGACTTACGTGGCACGACCCCAATGGCGTTATCGCCTGACCTGTCCCGCAGTGCTCGGTCGAGTTGCTCGGTGACTCCACCGAGCGGTGTGTGCGTTCACTGCCCACGCCCAACTCAATCTATCGCGTCATACAACCCTGATCTCGGACTCGATCGATTTATCGTTATTCTCGCTCGGCTCGACCTTAGATTAACCGAATTTTTCTTTAAAATGTTGGTTTTCGTGTCGTTCGCACCTCGTACTGACTGTTCGTGGTGTTCCTGTGGGTGTTCCGGTGTGGTGGCTCGCAAAAAAACCCGTCCGCAACGCGTCCGCTCCATCCTCGGACAGGTGCGACCTGGCTAGACGTTGTGTTCGGCGTTGGGCTCAGCGATGAGCAGTACACTGTGGCACTGTGAGCACCGAGGACAAATCGACTGCGCGATTGCTAACTAACACCCGGTTGGGGTGTTTGTGGTTTTTGTCAGACAACGTAATGTCCGTTCGTCCACGTCCGCTTACATTGAAATGGACGTCTACTTCCAGCGCTACCGGAGCCGGCGCGTCAATCCCGGCAGCTGATTCCTCGTCGGAGGGTTGGAGGGAGGAACGACGCACGTCGGTGTAATTGGGAATCGCATAGTGGCCCGACTGGAAGCAGTTACCGCCGAGAACGAACAGTTGCGCGAACAAGTGCGCGTGGATTCTGGTCCTGATACGGCTCAAGAGGTACGGACCGCCGGACCGAACTGTCGAATGGACGTGAGCAGATTGTTGTTCTGCCCCATGTAAAATCGCATGTCATTGTCGGATATTGCAGGAGAACAGCAAACCGAAGCGTAAACGACTCCGGGTATGACCAGTTCCCCCGAGCTACTGAACCCCCTTCAACCATGTGAGGTTTCTTCCGCTTCGTTCTTTTCGTCCTCAGAAGCTTGTCGAGGACGATGCAAAGCCACTGGAGGTACGTGATGTTTCATTCTGATCGTTGGTCGTTAACGTTGAAGTGCAATTATGCCCCATCGTTTGCGTCGAAGTGTACGTTCGTGTACTTACTGTTCTGTTGCCGGTGAATCGATTGTCAAGTCACAACCGGCAGTGCCAGTGAACACAGGTCCGTTGCTACAGCGCGTACTGAACTTGGACGACAGGTCGGTCACTGATCTTGCGCATCATCCCCAAAGAGTTACTGCCATCGGCAATTGATTTGTAACCTCACCCGTTGTATTGTAGAAAACGGTGCAAGCGGACCGGAAATGGACCTATTCAAAGAACCTCTCCGACCGATGTCCGCACCTCTACCGGGATCACCACACCGTCTTCGTCCTTCTCGTGTTCGCGATGACATGACTCCGTGAACGTACTCGAGCCACTGGCGCCACTGGCCCCCATACAACCCCAACCCCAAGCGCAAGACCAAATCCAACCCCAACCCGCTGCGCAAGTACCACCACCAATTATTGGACGCTACGTACATGGGGAGAGAGAGACACGAGTGTGAGTGATCGGTCCGACGTGACCAATGCAGCTGCACGGTCATTCTGCTCGGCCCAGTAAACGGAAGCGGGTGGCGGCAGCTGCCACGCGTATTCACGAGTATTTTGGAGCAGCGAACAGACTCGAAGTACTCCAACGTGCCCGCCCCTCAGGGGTGTTTGTTTGTTATATGCACACTCTTCTTTGTGGGTGAATGGATCGGTATATGTCTAGTTGTATCGAATTCTTTTCGCCGAACTCCGTCACCACAACCTTGGCAGCGAAATCACGTAAGCGCCCCAACCTCAGCCCCACCCTACTTTACTCCATCCGTTGGCCATTACAATAAATCTGGAAAAGCTGCTGTGCGTGCTGGTTCTATGATCCAACAGGGCACTCCAGAGTACATCCAAGAAATCTGGCACGCGAGAATATCACCGTGGTGTGCGGTTTCCGATCGAAGATCGAGAGTATTGGATACAACTCATTGACGTCGTGCTAAATTATTATGGAACGGCTGTCGACCAGAAGGTACAACTACCCTTGACTGTTGCACTTTCTTTACAACCTACCTGTCCGAACGACCACAAACATTCCCCACCATCTCCTTCCCCAACCACCCCCCCACTCCATCGACCCCCAAAATGCTGGTCACATTTTGGGTGCCGTTTGTGACGCACAGGTAGCATGGGTCACTGACTCACTAATAGATTGAGACTGTTGGACAATTCCCTTCCAGTTCGGGCAAGGGGGGGAAGTCCGTTTGAATGTTGCAACAACAGCATACTTGTACAGTGGCTCTGATTGTTGGCTTCTCGGGTTATGTGTAGTTGTTATTTGCGTTCGATCCGCTTTCGCCGCAGCAGCTCGATGAAGGACCCCGATCGCGCGTTCACAATTCCGATGAGATCGATGAGGATGTTGACGAAGAATGATAGTGATGTACGTGATGTCCGCGCTCCTGTACCGTATCATTTCGGGCCACCTTTGTTCACGATACAGTGGCGCATGTGCGTGTTTGTGTTATCTGCACTGTCAATGCCACCTACTCGTTTCTTTGGTTGGGAGATTTCACACATCGCAACTGTGATCACTGCCCAATCTGTTTCATTCCAGGTAACATCAGTGCCCTGTATTTTTCACACGTTCCGCTGCTGCTATCTTTGACTCTCTCATTCGTTGTCATTGGGCTCCGACCCGACGGATTGAATGAATCGATTGTATGGATGTCTTCCCGTTGCCTAAATTGGGTTCGCTACATACACGCGGTCCTTATAAAATCTATCTTCAACTCGCTGCATTCCGACGGTATATATATTTTCCATGTCACCGTTTTTGTTTTTTTCTGACGACACTGTATCCCGCTGATGTACTCGCAGATGTCCCAGTGTCCCTCATGCAATGGGGCTCACAAATCAATCGAATTGTTAAATGAATGTGTGGCACGCCGGGATGCGTTCAAACAACGGTTGAAAACGTTGATTCAAAACAGGTAGTTGTACGCACTTGCGTTCCGGTCGATGCGCACATGGCTGTCTTTGACCAAATTCATCAAATCTGCAATGCCTTGCCTCGATTACGTTCGTTTACTTATCCGGAGGACCCTGCTTGGGGTTGTTCCATGTCCATGCGATGCGGTAGTGATATGGATCGAAAACACTCCAGTTCAACGAGTCATGCTGCACCGGCACCATCTCCAATGAGTCATATCGAACCTTCGCGTTCGGCATCGCGTTCGGCATCGCGTTTGGACTCGCGCGCCGTGCATGACAAAGATGAAAAACTGCCCGCAGTAGCTACTTCGACAGTACCGGAACTGCAGCTTGAATCCGATTCGTCTGAACCACTGCTCGGTGCGGCCACTGCGGCGGCAGCGTCAGTGCAACCCAATACAATGGAACGGAAAGCTCTGCCAGTGCATGCGTCCGACCTCGCGTCGTCGCACTACCAACAGTTGTATCGAAACGAAGAAGTCGACCCAAATGGAGGCTGGTTTCCGTACAAGCATCAAATTGAGGCGAGTCTAGTTTTCCAATCTGTTCAATTCGGGGTGAGTCCTTCCCTTCCGTCCCGACACTCAACCTACTTGCTCAGTGCTGTTGCCATCTCTCACGATATGCGTCCGCAGAACACAACATCCTAATGTGAGATATCGTCAGGTGCTATGAATGCTGATCACCCGTTCGGTAACCGGTGCTTGTATCGCATTGTTCATGTGCTTGTGCGCAGCACTCGCATGACGCAATCAAAGCCCTGCTCGAGTATACGACCGTAGTAATGACGTTGTGTGGAGCGGATGAAAAGTACCTTGCTATGGTGCCAACATTCAGCTCATTACTCCGGATAGCACAACGGTTACCATTGATGAGATGCACACCGTTCACGGTGCCGACTCTGTTGAAGCCTGCTCGTCGATCCAAATCGAGTGCCATGGTGTCCACCGTGGACAGGACAGCTTATTACATTCCATTCATTCAGCACGCCTCACGGTTATTACTCGACCCGATGGTGGGGAAAGTACTTTCCTTCGGTGAACCATCGCTATGGGATGCATCGATTCCGGACTTCAGACATACGTCACTGAATCGACAGCCGTTGCTGCACACCGGTCTGTCGTCTTTTTGGAATGCCGGTACACTGTTCACAGTCGGGTCGATAGTTCGCGTGAACTCGTCGGACATTCCGGTCATTGGGCGGATTGAAACCCTCGAATGGAAACGTGATGAAAAGGCAATCGAGTCCTGGCAGCATCCTCGGCTTCAAACCCAATTATGGGCGGTGTTATCCATGTTCAAAGCAACCGATCGATCCGTGGTGCCGACAATACCATGCACGGCGACTTTGTACGAAACCACCAAACAGCAAGCAGTGCTGGCGACGTCAATCGTCCAGAAACTCAGTGTTTGTGATCACGTCGACGAGTGGCGGGCCGGGAGCTGGTACATCGCCGGAACGGTCGCGGGGTCCGGTAAAACGGAACCCTACCAACACCGACGTACCCTGTTGACGCTGAGTACCCCAACGGCTGATACAACGATCGTCTGGTGGCGACTTTGCACAGATAGCTTTCAACCACATAGTACACGCAACAAATCCACGATGGCTATCTACATTCAATGTCTAAATTTACCGTTCCGGGAATATTCGTACTTGGAGAACGTGAAACTGATTACTTTCGGTCCGGGTGGTGCTAAACTATCTGACTTATTGCGTCCGCTGCTCTTTCCAGCACAGTGGGATCCGAAGCTTGGAATTCACGTGACTTGAAGTCGCGGC
>JADMIO010980283.1_pt1 | contig 10988 bp, 11 predicted proteins | sample 8958161 | NCBI WGS metagenome assembly JADMIO01 (sample SAMN16585339, study PRJNA669376) | soil metagenome | isolation source: Crop rotation soil | place: USA: Cullars Rotation, Alabama | collected 2011 | reverse complement strand
GCACCGACGAAGCCCGCAAACAGTAAAGGAACCGATGAAATGATTTCCCGCCGCTCGTTCTCCCTCGCCCTCGCCGCGCTCGGCCTCTCGGCTGCCGCGGCGTTCGCCCAGCCGTTCTCGCGCGTCGATCCGCCGCAGCCCGCGGAAGGCGGCGGCAAGATCGAGGTGATGGAGTTCTTCTGGTACGGCTGCCCGCACTGCTACGCGCTGGAGCCCAGCGTGGTCGCATGGCTCAAGAACGCCCCGAAGGACGTGGTCTTCAAGCGCGTGCCCGCGATCCCGAGCGACGCCTGGGCCGAGCCCGCGCGCATGTTCTACACGATGGAAGCGATGGGCAAGCTCGAGGAGTTCCACCAGAAGATCTTCGACGCGATCCACAAGCAGCAGGTGAACCTCAACAACAAGAAGCAGCGCGACGAGTGGCTCGCCAAGAACGGCATCGATCCGGCGAAGTACGCCGAGACCGAGAAATCGTTCACGGTCGTGACCAAGATGAACCGAGCGAAGCAGCTCACGTTCGCGTACAAGGTCGACAGCGTCCCGCGCGTCACGGTGAACGGGAAGTACTTCATCTCGGCCGAGCAGGCCGGCGGCGTGGAGCGCGTGTTCCCGATCGTCGACCAGATCCTCGCCACCGTGCGCAAGGAGAAGGGCTGAAGGTCTTCCTCACCGGCGCCTCGAGCGGGATCGGCGAGGCGCTTGCGCGACGTTACGCCGCGCGCGGCGCCACGCTGGGGTTGGTCGCGCGGCGCGCCGAGCTTCTCGGCGGGTTGCGATCATCGCTCGGCGTCGCGACCGAAACCTACGCGTGCGACGTACGCGACCTCGAGGCGATCAAGGCGGCGGCAGGGCAATTCATGCAGAAGCACGGCGTTCCCGACGTCGTGATCGCGAACGCCGGCGTCTCCCACGGCACGCTCACCGAAGTGGAAGACGACGTGCGCGTCTTCCACGAGATCATGGACATCAACGTGAACGGCGTGGTGAACGCATTCCATCCCTTCATCGCGCCGATGAAGGCGCGGCGCTCGGGGTCGCTCGTGGGCATCGCTTCGGTGGCGGGCTTTCGCGGGATTCCGGGCGCGGGCGCATACAGCGCCTCCAAGGCGGCGGTGATCAGCCAATGCGAGGCCTTGCGCGTGGAGCTGCGCCGTCACGGCGTGGCGGTAACCACGATCTGCCCGGGCTACATCGCGACGCCGATGACCGAGAAGAATCCCTATCCCATGCCGTTCATCATCGGCGCCGACGACTTCGCGCGCCGCTGCGAGCGCGCGATCGAGGCGCGCGCCCGGCTCGCCGTGATTCCGTGGCAAATGGCGATCGTCGGGCGGATCTTCCGCTGGCTTCCCGACACGCTCTACGACCGCGTGATGGGACGCGCCGGCCGCAAGCCCCGCAAGGCGCCCGGAGGCTAGCTTCCGGCGAGCGCCTTGAAGGCGCCGTCGAGCTTCGACTGCGCCGCGGAGAGCCGGCCGCGCGCTTCCTTGAGCCACGCCTGGTCCGCTGCGAGCTTCGTGCGCCCGAGCTCCAGCATGCGCGCGACTTCCGCGGGTTGCGGGCCGCCCAGGCCCTTCGCGGCCGAGACCATGCCCTCGGCGGAGAGCGATTCGCGAAAGCGCTTCTCGGTGAGCGGGAACTTCGATTGCTCGGGCAGCTGGTATTTCTTCCCTGCCTCGCCCCAGATCCGTACCGCATCCTCGAAGCGGATCTCGGAAGGCTTGAGCCCCCGGGCGCGACCGAAGGTCACGAGCTCCGAGGCGAAGTGGTGCCCCACGCGGAAGGGGATATCGGCTTCGCGCTGGAGCACGTCGGCGAGCTCGGTGGTCGTCGAGTACTCGGCGTTCACCTCCGCCAGCGCGCGCGCGGGATTGATCGCGAGGTTCTCGAACAGCGTCTTCACGTTGTTGAACATGGTTGTCGCGCTCTCGACGCCGACGTACGTCTGCTCGCGCTTGTAGTCGGGCATGCCGGGCGTCACGTTGTGCGCGACGATCGTGTAGGCCTGAGCCTGGCCGATCACCACGCTCGCCGACAGGCGCGTGTTGTTGAGGATCGTGGGGTTGCGCTTCTGCGGCATGATGCTGCTCGTGTGCGTCTGCGCTCCCTCCTCGATGAGGAGCCAGGGGACGACCTGGTGGTATTGCGTATGGATGTCCTGCACGAGGGCGCCCACCCCGAGCGCCGAGATGCTCGCCACCGCGTTCATCTCGGCGGCGACGTCGGCCGTCGAGATCTGCGCGGCGTCGTAGCCGTTCTCAACGTTGCCGTCGAATCCGAGCAGCTCGGCGAGGCGCGGGCGGCTCACCGGAAAGCTCGAAGTCCCGTAGACCGCCACACCCAGCGGGTTGAGGTTGAGCCGGGCATAAGCCTGGCGCAGGCGCTCGGCGTCGCGGTCGAACGCGCCCGCGAAACCGAGCAGGTAGTGGCCGTAGGTCGTCGGCTGCGCCTGGACGCCGTTGGTATAGCCCGGAACGATCGTCGCGGCGTGCTTGCCCGCGGTCTCGAGCATGCGGCCGCGGGCGGCGTTCATCGCATCGAGGAGGTCGAGCGTGCGGGCGCGCAGCATGATGCGCGTCGTCACGGGCAAGATGTCCTGGCGGCTGCGGCCCGAGTGCATCCGCGTCGCGTCCGGCCCGGCATAGGCGATCAGCAGCGGCTCCCATGCGAGGTAGTCGCCGGGGCGCTTGGCCCCCGGCTTTTCGCCATCGACGATCACCTTCTCGAGACCTTGCGCGATCTGCGTGCCGAGGGGGCGCGGCACGATGCCTTGCTCGACCACCATGACGGTGGATGCCTTGTTCAGCTCGTTCAGGACCGCGAACGTGTCGGGGTAAGCGCGCTTCTGTGCGTGGAGCGTCGGCGCGGCGAGCGCGGCGGCGACGAAAGCGGCGAGGAGGAAAGAGGGGTTCATGCGGGATCTCCGGGGGACTCGCGACGATAAGCGGTCGGCCCCCATATGTAAAATATGTGTGCGCTACTGCTGCCATACGCGGCAGCTATGCCGCTACAGCTGCTCGGTCTCGCTTTGCGCGGGCCGCCAGACGAGCAGGCGCTTCTCGGCCTTCCCGACCGCGAAATCGAGCACCAGCGCGAATGCGGTGAGCACCAGGATGCCCGCGAATACCGTGTTGATGTCGAAGGCCCCCTCGGCCTGCTGGATGAGGTAGCCCACGCCCCGAGCCGACCCGAGGTACTCGCCCACGACGGCACCGACGAACGCCATGCCCACCGAGGTATGCAGGCTCGAGAAAAGCCACGAGGTCGCCGACGGCAGGTAGACATGCCGCAGGAGCTGGCCGCGGGTGGCGCCCAGCATGACCGTGTTGTTGAGCACGACGGGGCTGACTTCCTTCACGCCCTGGTAGACGTTGAAGAACACGATGAAGAAGACGAGCGTCACGCCGAGCGCGACCTTCGACCAGATGCCGAGGCCGAACCAGACCATGAAGATCGGGGCGAGCACGACGCGCGGCATCGCGTTCATCGCGGTGATGTAGGGATCGAAGAGCGCCGAGGCCGTGGGCGAGAGGCCCAGCCAGAGTCCCACCGCGAGGCCGAGGACCGATCCGATCACGAACGCGAGGACCGTCTCCTCGAGCGTGACCCACAGGTGGACGTAGATCGTGCCGCCGGTGAGCCACTCCCAGATCACCATGAAGATCTTGCGCGGCTCGCCGAAGAAGAACGCGGCGCGATCGGGGTTGTCCCAGACCAGCGGTGGCACGAGCCCGGGCTGTGCGAGCAGCTGCCACAGGCCGAAGATCGCCAGGAGGAGCAGCAGCTGCCAGAGCCGCAGGTAGCGCTTCATGCGCTCACGCGGTTGCGCGTCTGCGCGTAGCCTTTCAACACCTCCTCCTTCATCGCATGCCAGATGCGGTCGTGCAGCTCGATGAAGCGGGGCGTGAGGCGGATCTCGGCCACGTCCCGGGGGCGCGCCAAGTCGATCGCGAACTCGCCGATGGGATGCGTGCCCGGGCCGGCGGACAGGACCACCACGCGATCGGACAGCGCGATCGCTTCCTCGAGGTCGTGCGTGATGAAGATCACGCTCTTGCGATCCGCGCTCCAGAGCTCCAGGAGCTCGTTCTCCATCAGTTGCCGCGTCTGGATGTCGAGCGCGGAGAACGGCTCGTCCATGAGGAGGATCTGCGGATCGAGGATCAGCATCTGCGCGAGCGAGGTGCGCTTGCGCATGCCGCCGGAGAGCTGGTGCGGGTAGCGGTTGCCGAAACCCGAGAGGCCCACGCGCGAGAGCCAGTCCTCCCCGCGCCGGCGCGCTTCGTCGCCTGCCACGCCGCGGAACTCGAGACCCGCGGTCACATTGGCGAGGGCCGTGCGCCACGGCATGAGTCCCTCGGCCTGGAACATGTAGCCCGCGCGCCTGTTGATGCCCGAGAGGGGCTCGCCAAACACGCGCAGCGCTCCGGAGGACGGGCGCAGCAAGCCCGCGGCGACGTTGAGCAGCGTGGACTTGCCGCAGCCCGTCGGCCCCACGACGGAGACGAACTCGCCCGCGTCGACGGCGAGCGTCACGTCCTTCACCGCCGTGTACGGGCCCGCGTCGCCCCGGGCCGCGAAGGTGCAGGTGATGCGATCGAACTCGACCGCCGCTGTCATTTGTATTTGGCGGCGGCTTTCTTGGCGAAGGAGTTGTCGAACGTCTGGTTCAGGTCCATCTTGCCAGCCTCCTTCACCGACGGCTCGAATTGCACGAGGACCTTGTAGACGTTCTCCGCCGCCTTGAGCGACATCTGGCCGTCCTCGGAGTAGCCGATCATGTTCTTGAGCAGGCCCTCCTTGTAGAGCGTGGGATTGCCTGCCTTGTACTCGTCCGGCATGAGGTCGACGATCTGCTGCGGAGTCGCCTTCGCGATCCATCGGTCGGCGCGCACCATGGCGTTGACCACTGCCTGCACGGTGTTCGGGTTCTTCCTGATGAAGTCGTCGTTCGCGTAGATCACCGAGGCGTGGTAGTCGCCGCCGTAGATGTCCTTCATGCCCTTCTCGGTGCGGCTGTCCGCGACGGCGGCGAACTTGCCGGTGGCCTCGAGCTGCGTGATGACCGGGTCGAGGTTCGAGATCGCGTCGATCTCGCCCTTCTCCATCGCGGCCACGGCGCCCGCGCCCGCGCCCACGCCGACGATCACGACGTCGCTCGGCTTGAGACCCTCCTTCGCGAGGAGGTTGTTCACGAACATGTTCGTGGACGAGCCCGGGGCCGTGACGCCGATCTTGAGGCCCTTCAGGTCCTTCGCTCCCTTGTACTTCGCCGCCTTGTCCTTCGGCAGCAGCAGCACGATGGAGCTGTACCTCGCCTGCAGCACGACCGCCTTGATCGGCTGCTTCTTCGCGACCATGTTGATCGTGTGCTCATAGGCGCCGGAGACCATGTCGGCGCTGCCACCGACGAGCGCGCGCAGCGCCTGCGCGCCGCCCGCGAAGTTGGGAATGTCGACCTCGAGCCCCTCTTCCTTGAAGTACCCGTTGCGCTCGGCCACCGCGAGCGGCAGGTAATAGAACAGGTTCTTGCCGCCGACCGCGATGGTGATCTTCTTCTTCTCGGGCGCCTGCGCAGCGGCACCGAGCGCGACGGTGAGCGCCACGACGGCGGCCACCCACCCCTTGATGAATCCCTTCATGCTTCGTTCTCCTCCTCTTCAGGTCCTTGCGATCTCGGGCGGCTCGTGGAGCTCCAGCGTGCGGCCGGCTTTCATCACCTGGCCCGGCGTCTCGTGCCCCACGATCGCGGGAATCCGGCGGGCGACGGCGAGCAGCTTCGCGAGATCGACGCGCGTGTCGTAGCCCATGTCCTCGAGCATGTTCACCATGTCCTCGGTGCAGATGTTGCCCGTGGCGCCAGGCGCGAACGGACAGCCGCCCAGGCCCGAGACCGAGCCGTCGAAGGAGCGCACGCCCGCCTCGATGCCGGCCACGACATTCGCGAGCCCCATGCCGCGCGTGTTGTGGAAGTGCAGCGTGTAATACGTTTCGTTCGGCGGCGGGAAGCGCTCCAGGATCTTCGCCGTGAGGCTGCGTACTTGCCGGGGATTCGCCATGCCGGTGGTGTCGCCGAGGGAGATGCCGTCGAAGCCGGCCTCGCGGAAGCGCTCGACGAAGTCCATCACGACGTCTTCATGAACGTGGCCCTCGAACGGGCAGCCGAACGTGGTCGACAGGCTCATCGAGATCTTGAGGCCGGCCTCGTGGGCCACGCGAACCATCGTCGGCAGCTCGGCGATCGATTGCTCGTGCGTTCGGTTGATGTTCGCGCGGTTGTGGGTCTCGGACGCAGAGACCACGCCGTTCACTTCGTCGGGCTTCCGGGGCGCGGCGACCGCGTTCTGCACGCCGCGGATGTTCGGGACGAGGGCGACGTAGACGACACCGGGGACGCGATCGATGCGCGCGAGGACATCGTTCGCGTCCGCGAGGGCGGGGACCGCCTTGGGCGAGACGAAGGACGTGACCTCGATCCGGTGCAGGCCGGTGCGCGAGAGCTGGTTGATGAGCTCGACCTTCGTGTCGGTCGGCACGAAGTTCTTCTCGATCTGGAATCCGTCGCGAACGGCGACGTCGTTCACGTAGATGCGCATGGGATCACCGCGGCGGTGGAGCGGTCGATTCTACTCTGAGCCGCCGGCCAGGCGCGGCAGGACAGACCCCGCCACGCCTCCGAGCACGACGCTGGCGCGGCCGGAAAGCGGCGTGCGGTCCGGATTCACTTCCGCGACCATGGCGCCTCGCGACAGCGCCTCGAACGCCAGGGAGGCGGCGGGCTCGACCAGCCCCGAAGTGCCCACGCTCATGAAGAGATCGCACTGTCGCGCCGCCCGGACGGCCTGTTCGATCGCTCCCTCCGGCAGCACCTCTCCGAACCATACGACGTCGGGACGAAGCATCGACCCGCATCGCTCGCATCGAGGGGGAACGGCGCCTTCCGTCCAGCGCTCGGCGGGATGGCCGTGGTCGAAGCATTTCACCCGGCGAATGTTGCCGTGCAGCTCGACGAGACGGCGGCTGCCCGCGCAGGCGTGCAACCCGTCCACGTTCTGGGTGACGAGGAGGAAGCTTGCGCCGCGCGCGGCGGCTTGCGACTCGATCGCGGCGAGCGCGAGGTGCCCCGCATTGGGACGTGCTTGCGAGACCCGCTCCCGGCGCCAGGCGTACCAGTCCCAGACGGTCCGGGGATCGCGCAGGAAGGCTTCCGGCGTGGCGAGATCCTCGGGGCGGAAACGGGACCAGAGGCCGGTCATTGCGTCGCGGAACGTGGGGATGCCAGACTCCGCCGAGATGCCCGCGCCCGTGAGCACGACGATCGACTTCGCCGACGACAAGGCTTCGCGGACGCGCGCGAGGGCGGCCTCCAACTCCATCATGTCCAGATGATAGGCGACCCCAGGTACCCGGAAATTCGCGAAGGCGTGCGCGCACTGTGCGCCGACTTTCCTCCTACCTATTTCCGCGCGGTCGACGAGCGCCGCGGCTACCCCGAGGAGTTCGTCACCGCCCTCACGCGTGCGGGTTGGCTCGCGGCCCTGATCCCGCAGGAATACGGCGGCTCCGGCCTGGGCGTCGCCGAGGCGTCGGTCATCATGGAGGAGATCAACCGCGCGGGCGGCAACGCGGGTGCCTGCCACGGCCAGATGTACAACATGGGCACGGTGCTGCGCCACGGTTCGCCCGATCAGAAGCGCGAATACCTGCCGCGCATCGCGAGCGGCGAGCTTCGCCTCCAGTCGATGGCGGTGACCGAGCCGACCGCGGGCACGCAGACCACCGCGATCACGACGACCGCGGTGAAGCGCGGCGATCGCTGGATCGTGAACGGGCAGAAGGTGTGGACTTCGCGGATCGCGCACTCGGACCTGATGGTCCTGCTCGCGCGCACGACTCCCCTCGCGGAAGTGCGCCGCAAGTCCGAAGGCCTTTCGATCTTCCTGGTGGAGCTACGCGAGGCGATGGGCCGCGGCATGGCGATCCGCCCGATCGCGAACATGGTGAACCACGAGACCTTCGAAGTGTTCTTCGACAACCTCGAGCTGCCCGGCAAGAGCCTGATCGGCACCGAGGGGCAGGGGTTCCATCACGTGCTCGACGGCCTGAACGCCGAGCGGGCGATCATCGCCGCCGAATGCATCGGCGACGGCTACTGGTTCATCGACAAGGTAACGCGCTACGCGAGCGAGCGCGTCGTCTTCGGCCGTCCGATCGGCGCGAACCAGGGTGTGCAATTCCCCATCGCCCAGGCGCACATCGAGCTCGAGGCGGCGAACCTCATGCGGTGGCGCGCGTGCGACCTCTTCGACGCGGGAAAGCCCTGCGGGGCGGAAGCCAACATGGCCAAGTACCTCGCGGCCAAGGCTTCATGGGAGGCGGGAGAAGCCTGCCTGCAATTCCATGGCGGCTTCGGCTTCGCGGCGGAATACGACGTGGAGAGGAAGTTTCGCGAAACGCGCCTCTACCAGGTGGCGCCCATCTCGACGAACCTGATCCTCGCCCACGTCGCCGAGCATGTGCTCGGATTGCCGCGGTCCTTCTGAAGGCCTCTAGAGGGCGGTGCGCCGGTTGCGCGTGATCAGCCCGTAAAGGAACAGCACGACGATGGCCCCGATGACCGAGGCGATGAAGCCCGCGGACTGTCCGGCCGCGTAGATGCCCATCGCCTGGCCCAGGAAAGTGGCCACCACCGCGCCCACGATACCCAGCAGCGCGGTCACGATGAAGCCGCCACCCTGGCGTCCCGGCATGAGGAACTTGGCGACGATACCGACCAGAAGGCCAACGACGATTGCCCAGATGATGCTCATGAAGTCTCCTTTCGCGATTTCGATAGATCGCAACAGACCTACTGTCGTCGCAAAGGGGATGGGGGTCTGCTGGCGCGTTCCGATTCGCGCGTAGGACGGGGACCGGCGCGCATATGCGCCGGATGGAGCACGCTACTCGACGGTGACGGATTTCGCGAGGTTGCGGGGCTTGTCGACGTCGGTGCCGCGGCGAAGGGCCGTGTGGTACGCGAGGAGCTGCACCGGGATCGCATGGACGATCGGGGAGAGGACCCCCGAGTGGCGCGGCGTGCGGATGACGTGCACGCCCTCGCTCTCGGTGAAGTGGCTGTCGAGGTCGGCGAAGACGTAGAGCTCGCCGCCCCGCGCGCGCACTTCCTGCATGTTCGACTTCACCTTCTCCAGCAGCGTGTCGTTGGGAGCGATCACCACGACGGGCATCGACGCATCCACCAGCGCGAGCGGACCGTGCTTTAGCTCGCCGGCGGGGTACGCCTCGGCGTGGATGTAGGAGATTTCCTTGAGCTTCAACGCGCCCTCGAGGGCGATCGGATAGTGGATGCCACGGCCGAGGAAGAGCGCATTGTCCCGCTCCGCGAATCGCTCCGACCAGCTCTGCACCTGCGGCTCGAGGTTGAGCGCGTGCTGGACGCTGCCCGGCACGAAGCGCAACTGTGCGATCGCCGCGGCCTCGCCGTCGGGCGTGAGGCTGCCGCGCGCCTTTGCGATGGCCAGCGCGAGCGTGAACAGCGCGACCAGCTGCGTCGTGAAGGCCTTGGTCGAGGCCACGCCGATCTCCGCTCCCGCCCGAGTGTAGTAGACGAACCGGGAATTGCGCGGGATCGCGCTTTCGCGCACATTGCAGATCGACAGCGTGTTCGCGTGCCCGAGCTCCTTGGCGCGCTTGAGCGCCTCCATCGTGTCGAGCGTCTCGCCCGACTGGGAGATGGTGACCACGAGCTGGCGCGGATTGGGGATCGATTCGCGGTAGCGATACTCGTGCCCGAGCTCGAGCGAGCAGCGCACGCGCGCGATCGTCTCGAACCACTGGCGGCCCACCATCCCGGCGTACGAGCTCGTGCCGGAGGCGAGGATGAGGATGGAGTCGATGTCCTTGAAGACGGCGGGCGCGTCGGCGCCGAAAAGGCCCGGCACGTCCACGCCGCCGTCGATCACGGCCTCGAGCGTGTCCGAGATCGCACGCGGCTGCTCGTGGATCTCCTTCTGCATGTAGTGGCGGTACGGGCCCAGGTCGACCGCATCGGCGGACAGCTCCGACTTGTGGACCTTGCGCTCGGCCTTGCGTCCCTCGCGATCCACCACCTCCACTCCGGAACGGGTGAGCGCGACGACGTCGCCGTCCTCGAGGTAGATCACGTTGCGCGTCTCGGAGACGAGCGCCGAGAAATCCGAGGCGAGGAAGTTCTCGCCCTCGCCCAGGCCGACCACGAGCGGGCAACCCATGCGCGCGCCCGCCATCACGTCGGGCTGCGCCAGCGACACGACGCCCAGGGCGTACGCGCCGCGCAAGTCGGCGACCGCCTTGCGCGTGGCCTGGAAGAGATCCTTCGACTGCGTGAAGTAGTGATGGATGAGGTGCGCGACGACTTCGGTGTCGGTCTGCGACTCGAAGGCGTACCCGAGCGACTTCAGCCGCGCACGCTGCTCCTCGTGGTTCTCGATGATGCCGTTGTGGACGAGGGCCAGCTCGTTCTCCGAGACGTGGGGATGCGCATTCGGCTCCGTCACGCCGCCATGCGTCGCCCAACGCGTATGGGCGATGCCGACGATGCCTTTCAATCCTTCGGCGCGGGCCGCATTTTCCATCTCGGCCACGCGGCCGACACGGCGCACGCGGCGTATCCCCCCGTTCAGGATCGCGATCCCGGCCGAGTCGTATCCGCGATATTCGAGTCGCTTCAGCCCTGCCGTGAGGAGGGGAACGACGTCACGACTTGCGATGGCACCGACGATTCCGCACATGGGGTCATTGTCTCACGAGGGGGCCGCGCAAAAACAGGCTCTCCCCGGCCTGGGGACCGGGGAGAGAATCAGGCGGCATGCTCTTGGCCTCACGTCGCCCGCGGCTCGCGGGAGAGGAGGAGACCCACGAGTTGATTCCATCCTGCGCCCAGTCCCTGCGGGGCGCAGTCTGAAACTTCGCATTCGCCGCGCTGAATATCCGACAAGTGCCTAACC
>JADMIO011485940.1_pt1 | contig 10991 bp, 9 predicted proteins | sample 8958161 | NCBI WGS metagenome assembly JADMIO01 (sample SAMN16585339, study PRJNA669376) | soil metagenome | isolation source: Crop rotation soil | place: USA: Cullars Rotation, Alabama | collected 2011 | reverse complement strand
CGCGACAACTTGTCCACGTGGAATTCTAAGCTTAGGATCCCAATGTGCTGGAAAGACTGCGACTTATAATCCTGCAACGCATTTATCTTCGCGACGATGTCGCCGGTTCTTTCGCCGACGCCCATGTTCGCGCCTTTCCAGGCAGCCATCGCCTCCGCTTCGAGTGAATTGCTGCGACCGTCCCAGTAAAACTCCTTGTGATAGCCGATGTTCCAAAGCGTCGGGCTATTGCGCGTCAGCGGTTTGTTCTCGGCGCCGATCGCTTTCGGCAGGCCGTCAGATAGACCATGCTCGCAGAGGTGACACGAGTAACATGATCTCGAGCCGTCGATGCTCAGTCGTTCGTCAAAGAACAACTGGCGGCCGAGCGCGATCTTTTCCGGCGTCATGGGATTGTCGGGCGGGATCGTCATCGGTTCGTAACCTGCCAGTCCGGCGGGTTGCGTTGTCGGCTCGCTTTTTCGCGGAGTAGAAGTCGAGGTTCCGTCGATCGGTTCAGTGTTTTTACCGCAACTGATGAATGCGGGCAGACTGAAGCAGATCAGTAAGAGACTAATTTTCCGGTTGATCATAAAATGCTACTTACATTGCTTTTGGTGAAATGTCTAGAAGGTTTCTTATCACACTGATAGCGCTTCTGTCTGTCGCGTGTTCCGGCAACAGCGACAATGCGCACACGACGGCGACGACATTCGTTCCACCACCACCGCGACAGATTTTGCATGTCGAGACGAGAGCGGCGAAGCAGGTTCCCGCGCAGGCCAATGATGTTAATTTGAAAGGCGATAAGAGTCAGCCGTTGCTGATTCTTAATCTTCCAAACGGCAAGACGTTTCGCGAAGGCGAAGAAGTGGTCATCGATTTTTCACTCGCGAACGCGAAGCTCAAAGGCGACGGCGGCGATTATCGTGTGCGTTACATTGTCGATGATGAGGAGATGCAGTGGATCGATCGATGGGAACAGATCGTGCTCACCGGCTGGACACCCGGCAAGCATACGATCAGGCTCGAACTCGTTGGCCCTGATGGCTGGCCATATCGCAACGGCGACTACAATATCGTGACGCGCGAGCTGACGGTGGTTAAGTGAAAAAAGAACGATTCAACCAACTCGTGAAAGAAGCAGCTAGCTGCACGCTATGCCCGGCGATGTGTGGTCGCAGCGCGGTGCTGAGTGAGTTGAACGGCTCGCCGGATGCACGAATCATGTTTGTTGGCGAAGCGCCGGGACGAAAAGGCGCCGACCGCACGCGAGTACCGTTTTCCGGCGATCAGTCGGGCGCAAACCTCGATCGGTTTCTAAGCTCGATCAATCTGACGCGCAAAGAGATTTTCATCACGAGCGCTGCGCTGTGTAATCCACGATCTGAATCAGGCGCAAACCGGAAGCCGACGCAAAAGGAGTTGTCGAATTGTTCCAGTTTTTTGCGACGGACGATTGAGCTGGTCGATCCGCGCCTGATCGTGACGCTGGGGTCAGTTGCACTCGAGGCACTGAAGCGCATTCAATATCACGAGTTGAGCTTGAAGACGGCGGCGGCGCAAATTCATACGTGGAACGATCGCGTGCTCGTGCCGATTTATCATCCGAGCCCGCAGGTGCTGGCGTCGCACCGGCGTGAAGCCGAACAATTGGGCGACTATCAAATCATAGCGAAAGCAGTAACACGGATTAACGCGGATCTTGAAAAGGGACAAATAGGATCAGAATGACTGAATATGAAGTTGTAAGAGATGGTGGCGCGGGGTTGATTGACTTGTCTGCGCAGCGTGGGCGCATTCGGGTGAGCGGGTCGGAGGCGACCATGTTTCTCAACGGGCTCATCACGAATGATGTGAAGAACCTGGCGCAGAATCGATGGATGCCGGCGGTGTTTCCGACCGTGCAGGGGCGGCTGATTGGCGCGGTGCGCGTGATTCGTGGAAACGATCCCTCGTTTATTATCGACACGGAAACCGCGTCGCATGAGTCAGTGCTCAAGACGGTCTCGAGATTCACGCTCGCCGGTGATTTCAAAGTCTCCGATGTCACGGCTGAAACTGCGTTGTTGACACTGCAGGGGCAAGGCGCGGCTGAGATAATTCAGAAGGTTTTTGATCAAGATCTGCCGCAGAACGGTGTTGCTGAAACCACGTGGCAAAATGTTCCGGTCACGATCATCCGCGCGAGTCACACGCCCGAAGAGGGTTTCGACATCTTCATCGATTCATCACGAAAAGCTGAACTCCAGCAGGCTCTCGAAACCGCAGGCGCTCAACCAATCGGTGAAGACACATTCGAAATCCTGCGCGTCGAAGCGGGCATCGCACGTTTTGGAGTGGACATGGATGAGACGAATGTCGTGCCCGAAACGAATCTCGACGACGCGGTGAGCTACACGAAGGGCTGTTACGTTGGACAGGAAATCATCGTGCGTATCAAGCACCGCGGGCACCCTGCGAAGAAGCTGGTTCAATTGCGTTTCGAGACTGACCAGCAGGTTGAAGCGGGCGCGGTGATACTCTCCGTAGAGAATCAGGAGATCGGGCGCGTGACGTCAGCGGTTATTTCGCCGCGAGTAGGAAGCATCGGACTCGGGTACGTTCGCTATGAATATGTCGCTGAAGGCACACGCGTCATAGTTGGCGATGGGATCGAGGCGATTGTAGGAGCTAATGGCTGACGATCTTGATTTGCAGCAGGCGCGGCTGGCGTACTCGATCATTGAAAGATTGATCGAGCACAATCGCGTCGTGAGTGACCTGATCGCGCTCATGGCCCAGGTGCTCGACGAAGATACGACGAAGGCGCTCACGCAAACACCGACATGGACTGCGTATCTCGACAGCCGAAGAGCGTTGGAAAAGACCAGAGCGGATGTTGAAACGTTCGCGGAAGCGTTGACTAATTTAACCGGGGATGAACGCGAATAAACGCAGATCTGCGTAATCCGCGTTAATCCGCGGCTAATATTTTCATGATCACCTGGCGCTCGCGGCCACCATCGAACTCGCAAAGAAAGATTCCCTGCCAGCGTCCCAGCAGCAACTTTCCATCTGCAAATGGGATTGTGACGGATGATCCGGTGAGACTGGCTTTGATGTGTGCGTCGGAGTTTTCCTCGCCGTGACGAAAGCCCATTCCGTGTTGAGGAATCAACGTGCGCAGCGCGTGAAGCATGTCGCGCGGCACGTCGGGATCGGCGTTCTCGTTGATCGTCAGGCCCGCTGTCGTGTGTTGCACGTAAAGCACAACCACACCGTCACGCTGACCTGACTCCCTGAGCTTTTCCTGGACTTGATCAGTAAACTCAACCAGTTCTTCCCGGTTGCGCGACCTGACCTTCAAAACATTCATTTCTTCTTCAACAACGCCCAGCCGGTCGGAAGCACTGCCGCACCCAAGACAATCTTGATCACATCACCCAGCAGAAAAGGCAACACCGCGAGCTTGAACGCTGCGACTGGCGGCGTGTTCGTCAGCACTGCAAACCACGCCCAGCCGCCGAGGAAGATGACGACCGAACCAATCGCCATCGCCGCGACCGCGGTCAGGTAACGCTTGTCCCAGCCATGCTCGGCAAACGCGCCGGTGATGAACGCCGCCGCTGGAAACGCGACGAGGTAACCGCCGGTTGGACCAAAGAAACGCACGAGGCCCGCGCCGCCTGCCGCAAAGAACGGCAAACCAATCGCGCCCTCGATCAGATACGCGATCACTGCCGCCGCACCCAAACGCGATCCCAGCAACATGCCCGTTAACAACACCGCGAACGTCTGCCCGGTGATTGGTATCGGCCCGATGTGAATCGCAAACTGCGCACACGCGGCGATGAACAAACTGAACACAATCAACAACCCCGCGGAGCGTACCGAATCGAGCGGCGCCAGCGCCGCCCCCATCAATGTGTCGGCTTTTACGTAACTACTCATAGCTTCCTGTCTTCACTTTTGTGCTTTTTGTGCCTTTTCGTGGCTACTGCTCTATTTTGTGCCTTTTCGTGGCTAATCTCCTGCCGCACGACTAACGACTTCCGCCTCAGCCGGACGCGTCTCCATTGCCGTCGTTCCAATCCGCATGCCGTGGAACGAGCGCCACACGAAGAATACTGACACCAGGAAGAACACGAGCGCCAGTATGTGCGTCAAGGTTGTGTTGCCGTTATTACTTGCCGTCAAACTTACGGCGAGCTCGACCGCCAGCAGTCCAAACAAGGTCGTGAACTTGATCACCGGATTCATTGCCACCGATGAAGTGTCTTTGAACGGATCGCCAACCGTGTCGCCCACGACTGTCGCATCGTGCAGTGCAGTGCCCTTCATCTTCAGATCTACTTCGACGACTTTCTTCGCATTGTCCCACGCGCCACCAGCGTTCGCCATGAAGATCGCCTGGTACAGACCGAAGATCGCGATCGAGATCAGGTAACCGATGAAGAAGAACGGCTCCACAAACGCGAACGCGAGCGTCGAGAAAAACACGGTCAGGAAGATATTGAACATGCCCTTCTGCGCGTACTGCGTGCAGATCTGAACCACTTTCTTACTGTCCTCGACAGAGGCTTTCTCGACGCCTTCGAGCCGGATATTGGCCTTGATAAACTCGACCGCGCGATAAGCGCCCGTCGTCACAGCCTGAATCGATGCCCCGGTGAACCAATAAATCACCGCGCCACCCGTGATCAGTCCGAGCAGGAAAGGAGCGTGCAGCAGCGACAGGTTTTCGACGTCCGTACGCAGGCCGTCCGTAAGCGCCATGATGATCGAGAAGATCATCGTAGTCGCACCGACAACAGCCGTTCCGATCAATACCGGTTTCGCTGTCGCTTTGAACGTGTTGCCTGCGCCGTCGTTCTCTTCCAGCAGATGTTTCGCGCGCGCGAAGTTAACGTCCACGTTGAAGTCTCGCTTTATTTCAGCTTCGACGTCGGGCACATGTTCGATCAGTGAAAGCTCGTAAACGGATTGCGCGTTATCGGTGACTGGACCATACGAGTCGACAGCGATCGTCACTGGTCCCATGCCGAGAAACCCGAACGCGACCAGGCCGAACCCAAACACCGGAGCCGCAACTGGTGAAACCATCAACGCGCCGACGCCGAAGCCCGCGTCTCCTCCGAGAGTCGTGAAGAAGTAAGCAATCGCCATCAATCCAACGATGCTGATGCCCAGCCAGTAGCCGGAGAAATTGCCGGCAACGAGGCCCGAGAGAATGTTCAGCGACGGCCCGCCTTCTTTGGAAGAGACGACTACTTCGCTGACGTGCCGCGACTCGGTCGAGGTAAAGATCTTCACGAGCTCGGGAATCAGCGCGCCCGCGATCGTGCCGCACGAAATAATCGAGGCGAGTTTCCACCAGAGTCCCGTGTTGCCGGCCAGCGATGGAATCGTCAGGTAGGAAATAGCGTAAGTGATCGCGACGGAAACAACCGAAGTGATCCAGACGAGCGACGTTAGCGGCGCTTCGAAGTTCATCGTGTCAGAATTCTTGTAACGCGCCTTCGCGATCGCGTCGTTGATGAAATAAGAAAGCGCGCTCGCGATGATCATCATCACGCGCATGACGAAGATCCAGACGAGCAGTTGCACCTGCACGGTTGGATTGGTAACACCGAGGAGAATAAACGTAATCAGCGCGACGCCCGTGACGCCGTAGGTTTCGAAACCGTCGGCGCTCGGGCCAACCGAGTCGCCCGCGTTGTCGCCCGTGCAGTCGGCAATTACGCCGGGGTTACGCGCGTCGTCTTCCTTAATCTTGAAGACGATCTTCATCAGGTCGGAACCGATGTCGGCGATCTTGGTGAAGATACCGCCGGCGATGCGCAGCGCAGCCGCGCCCAGCGACTCGCCGATCGCAAAACCGATGAAGCATGGTCCCGCGTAATCGGGCGGAATGAACAACAAGATGCAGAGCATGATCAGCAGCTCGACGCTGATCAGCATCATGCCGATGCTCATGCCGGCCTTTAACGGAATGGCGTAAATCGGAAAGGGTTTGCCTTGGAGACTGGCGAAAGCGGTGCGCGAGTTTGCAAAAGTGTTGACGCGAATGCCGAACCACGCGACGCCGTAACTGCCGGCGATGCCGACCAAACTGAACAACAGAATGATCACGACGCGGAACGGCTCCATCGCTGAGAGCACGCCGAAGTAAAGAACGATCACGACCGCGATGAACGCTTCGAGAATGAGAATGAACTTGCCCTGCGTCGTCAGATACGTTTTGCACGTGGCGTAGATCAGCTCGGAGATCTCGCGCATCGCGCGGTGCACGGGCATTCTCTGGAGATTCATGTAGATCGCCAGGCCGAAACCGAGGCCGAGGACGGAGATAAGAATGCCAAACAGCAGCAAATTATGGCCGGTGATGCCGTTCAGAAAGGTCACCTGGTTGAGGTCAGGCAACACCAGGTTCGCTTCGCCTCCCTGGTGTTGCGCGTAAGTCGGGATGGCAAGAGCCAGGGTCGTCACGGTGGCCGCCAGCATAAATGCCGCACGGCGCAGTTTCAGCGATAGTTCCACGTTCGAAAAATCCTTTCGATTGTCCAGGTTATGGCGAGATACGCTTTACGAAAACGCGCATTATCGCCGATTTCCGCCAAAACTGTCCATCCGGCATAGATAGGATTTTATGATTTACAGAATTCACAGGAGACACCTGAAAATCCGGCAGATCCTGAATTCCTGTCTACGCTGGTGTCTCTTGAACTTGAGTCAGTTGTGGCTGGCTGCGTGTTCCCAGCCAGCGCCGGATCGAGTCGACCATGATGACCACGGCAGCGACCATGATGATAGCCGTGAGGCTTGTGTTGACGAGGCCCTGAACCGAAGTCTCAGGCTTTTGCGTGAGCGGCCAGAAGATGTCGGTGATCGATTTGAAGCCCGCGACGAGCGTCGTCGTACTCACAAACGCCAGCGGCAGAAGTGTGACCCACGCATACTTCGCGCGTCCGGAGTTGATGATAATCGTCGTCGCGACGCACAAAGCCACGGCCGCGAGCAGTTGATTCGCAACGCCAAACATCGGCCAGATCGTCGAAATCGAACCCGACCAGATGAACGCCGCCCACGCGCACACGACCAGCGCCGAAGTCACGACAGAGCCCGGCAACCAATTCGGCTCTTCGAGTTTCTTGTAGAAACGACCCCCGAACTCACCCACCAGGAAACGCGCGACACGCGTGCCGGTATCGATCGTCGTGAGTATGAAAAGCGCTTCAAACATGATCGCGAAGTGATACCAATACTTCATCAGCCCGCCGAGTCCCGGAATGCCGTCGAAAATCTTCGCGATGCCGAGCGCGAGCGTGACCGCGCCGCCGGTGCGACCGCGCAGGTTCTTTTCGCCTGACTCCTGCTCGAGTCGATCGATCTCCTGCGGCTGAAGATTGAAGCCCTCGCTGTTATGCGTGTCGACCATTTGATGGTACGCAGCCTTTTGCGCGTCGGTGCCTTGCGGCGTGTTGATGACGAAGTAATCGCCGGGAAACAGCGAAGTCGCGGCGATCAGCGCCACGATACCGACGACGCCCTCCATCAACATGCTGCCGTAACCGATCATCCGAGTGTCCGTCTCTTTCGCGATCATCTTCGGCGTCGTGCCGGAAGAGATGAGCGCGTGGAAACCGGAAATCGCGCCGCAAGCAATCGTGATAAAGACGAACGGATAAAGCTTGCCGGGAATAACTGGTCCGCCGCCGGCGGTGAACGGCGTGAACGCGGGCATGTTCAGGTTCGGATGGACGAGGATCACGCCGATTATCAGAAACGCGATCGTCCCGAGCTTCAAATAAGACGACAGATAGTCGCGCGGGCAGAGCAGCATCCACACCGGCAACACCGAAGCGATGAAACCGTACGCCGCCATGATGACGATTAGGCTGTTGCGCGAGAGGGTGAAAGTGTGAGCGAAGGGAGATTCGCCGATGTAGCCGCCGAGATAAACGGCAAACAGCAATCCGATGATGCCGATGATGCTCGCTTCTACAATCCTGCCTTTGCGGAAGCGATACATGTACAGGCCCATGAAGAGCGCGAGCGGGATCGTGAAAGCTACGGTAAACGTTCCCCACGGCGATTCCGCGAGCGCGTTCACGACCACCAGACCGAGTCCCGCAAGCGCGATCACAACGATGAACAGTATTGCCACACCAGCCACGATGCCCGATAACGGACTAATCTCCGTGCGCGCCATCTCCGCGAGCGACTTGCCTTTGCGACGCACGCTTCCCGCAAGGATCATGAAGTCGTGCACGGCGCCGCCGAGACACACTCCAATCACGAGCCACAACAGTCCCGGCAAAAACCCAAACTGCGCCGCCAGCACCGGTCCAATCAATGGCCCAGCACCCGAAATCGCAGCGAAGTGATGTCCGAACAAAACCCACTTGTTCGTCGGATAATAGTTGTGCCCATCGAACATCGTCTCCGACGGCACCGGCCGCGAGTCGTCCAGCGCCAGCACCTTCGCGGCAATGAAGGCGGAGTAGTAGCGATACGAGATCGCGATAACGCAAAGTGCACCGATGATGATTGGTAATGCGTTCATTGAAAACTGAAGTTCTCCAGCCTCACGTGCGTTGCCTTTGCGACATCCCCGTTACTGCGCTTACTAAAGAAAGCAAGATGCCTACTCCAATCATTCCTAATGCGATCGTAGTGCGCGTGCTGTTACCCAACTGACTGAATAGCACTTTTAACGTTTCGTCGTGTGGCATCGCAAGCAGGCCAACCGCCACGAGAAAGGATCCCATCGCGAGGGCCTTTAGCCACGTTGCTGATGAATTTCGCCCAAGCTTTTGGCCGATCTCGCTTCGGCCATACCCGTATGACAGGTAAACGGCGAAGCCTAAAAGCAGCCAGGCCACGAATCGCCACCAGGACGCCGGTGGCAAGTAGTACATCAGAAAAATATAAGAGACAACTCCCAGGGACGGAATCAACCAGGCGCCAAATGGCACTCTAAACGGCCGCTTCCGTTGCGGGTCTTTGTAGCGCAAAACGATGATGCCGATACTGACGAGCAGGAATGCAAACAGTGTCCCTACATTCGTAAGATCGACCATCTCGTCGATACTCATGATAGCGGCGAAAGCTCCGACCACCACGCCGGTAAGAATCGTGGTTACGTGAGGCGTCTTGAACCTCGGATGCACCTTCGCGAAAACGGGTGGAAGCAATCCGTCGCGCGCCATCGAGAAGAATATTCGCGGTTGGCCCATCTGAAACACCAGCAGCACCGCCGTGTGCGCGATCACTGAACCAAACGCCACCACTGTCGCCGGCCACGTCACACCCGGCGGAGCGGCGTTCTGCAAAGCCATCGTCAGCGGCTCCGCTTGTTCGTTTGTGAGACGCTGAATAAGTTCCGGATAAGAAATCAATCCCGCGAATACCGCCCCGACAATCACGTACAGCACAGTGCAGATAATCAGCGACGCGATAATGCCGATTGGCAGATCGCGAGAGGGATTTCTTGTTTCTTCAGCAACCGTAGAGACCGCGTCGAACCCGATATAAGCAAAGAAGACGAGTGCCGCTCCGGTGAACGTCCCACGCCAGCCGTTCGGTTGGAAAGGCACCCAGTTTGCGGCCATCTTCGAGGGAGATACAAAGTAGATCGCCGTGCCGATAAAGAAGAGCAGCACGATGATCTTTATGATCACCATACCCGCGTTGAAATTTGCCGACTCACGAATGCCCCAGACCAACACGATCGTGACGCCCGCAACGATGGCAAATGCGAGCAGGTTAAGCGTGATGGCATGTCCGAAGATGTGCGGAGCATCCGCAAACATTTTCGCGTATTGCTCGGGGTTAGTACTGGCTATTTTGGCGGCAGTTCGATAATCAGTTGAGAGCCAAAGCGGAACATGCGCGTTGATGCCCATGTGTTCGAACAGATTATCGACCAGCGTGCGGAAGTAATTTGCCCAACTGATCGCGACAGCCACGTTCCCCAATGCATATTCGATGATCAAGTCCCAACCGATGATCCAGGCGACCAACTCTCCCAGCGTTGCGTACGAGTAAGTGTAAGCCGAGCCCGAGATAGGAACCATCGACGCGAATTCCGCGTAACACAAAGCTGCAAAACCGCAAACGACCGCGGTGATCACGAAGGAGATCATCAGCGACGGTCCGGCGCCCGGACGCGAGGCATCACCGGCCGCGGCGGTTCCGACAGTTGCAAAAATTCCCGCGCCGATGATTGCGCCAATGCCGATTAAAGTGACGTTAAAGGCACCTAACGCGCGCCTTAACGTATGGCCTTCTTCGTGAGATGCAGCCAGGATATCGTCCAGGTTTTTTGTACGAAACAGTCCTCGAAGCAAGTTTGTCGCCTCCGGATCGGATTTGGATAACAGTTGCTTGCGTTGGGAAAGCTTGCGGAGTTTGGCATGGAAATCAGTCTGTTGTAAATCCACTCTGTGTAAATCCTCAGGTAGTTTCTTGGTTTGGGCTTCTTCTCTGTGCAACCTCTGTGGTCTCTGTGTCTCGATGGTGAGTATTGTCAAGAATACTCAACCACAGAGGCACAGAGAACACAGAGGTTGCACAGAGAAATCAAAACAAGGCACCACCAATCCTCAGCCAGGATTTACAGGATCCAGGGCTGGTGATAGGTTGGCCTCGTGTTTCCGTTTAGAAACATTCTCTTCCCCACTGACTTTTCAGTGAATGCGCAGGCGGCGCTGAGGTATGCGGCTGCGTTTGCGCGGCACGGTCACGGGCGCGTGGTGCTGTTTAGCGTGCAGGACGCGAAAGCGAGCGGAAATCTTCAGTCGCAAGTCGACGAGCTTGCTTCCGATCCGCTGCTGAGTGGCGTCGACATGGAACGGTTTGTAGTCGAAGGCGAGCCAGTGAGTGAGATTGCGCAGGGTGCGATTGATCACGAGGTCGATTTAATCACGGTGGCGATGCGCGATCGAAAACTGCTGAATCGCGCGTTCGGCAGTTCGCTGGCTGAAGACATCATCGCGGAGTCGCCATGCGCCGTGCTGGCGGTCAGG
>JADMIO010888966.1_pt1 | contig 10991 bp, 7 predicted proteins | sample 8958161 | NCBI WGS metagenome assembly JADMIO01 (sample SAMN16585339, study PRJNA669376) | soil metagenome | isolation source: Crop rotation soil | place: USA: Cullars Rotation, Alabama | collected 2011 | reverse complement strand
GACAACTTGTCCACGTGGAATTCTAAGCTTAGGATCCCAATGTGCTGGAAAGTCAGGACAGGCGGGCGCGGTAAGACATGGAATATCGCGGGCACTGGTCGATTACGATGCCTCGCTCAAACCCGTTCTGAGCAAAGCGGGTCTGGTGACCCGGGATGCACGGGAGGTGGAGCGCAAGAAAGTCGGTTTGCACAAGGCGCGTCGCCGCAAGCAGTTTTCCAAGCGCTAGACAAGCGCGCAACCAAAGCCGCCCGAGGGCGGCTTTTTGTTTGCATCGGCCCCGCCTCAAGCGATAAGATGAGGTCATGTTAAGTCATTGGCGAAAATGAAAAAACTGACGAGCGGTCCGACGCAGCCCGGAAAAGGTCCCGCACAACGCATTGCAGGCGGCGCGCGAGCGTGAAAGGCACGTCGTTCCCGTGACGCTCATCAGGACAATCAAACGCCGATTCGGCATCGCCGCCCCTAGAGTTGCGGTTCATACTCATGTCCCCTGGTATTGGCGTTGGCTTTCTGGAGCTGCGTTCTCGGGAGCCATAGTTGGCGTGGCGTGGTTGACCTACGATCTCGGCCGACAATACGCCGGATTCGACAACAGCGAGGCGCAGCGGGAGAAAGGCCAGCTCGAAGCGCAGAATGCCAGGCTTCAGGACGAGAATGCCGGCTTGCGACGCGAAATCGCGGCGGCGGAACGCCAGTTGCAAATCGACCAGGCCACCCACGGAAACCTGTCGGGACAGATTCAGAATCTCGCAGATGAGAACGCCTTGCTGAAAGAGGACCTGGCATTCTTTCAGACGCTGATGGCCTCGGGCGGTGAAGCAGGGGGCATCAGCGTCAACCGTTTTCGCGTCCAGCCCGATGCCCTTCCGGGCGAATATCGCTATCGTCTGCTGATTGCGCAATCCAAGCAGCGGGTAAAGGACTTCCGGGGCAAATTGCAGTTTATCGTCGATTTTGAACAAGGCGGGAAACCGGAAGTCATCAGCCTTCCGACGGAGCAGAGCAACAGCCAGGCGTATAATCTGGCTTTCAAGTTTTATCAGCGCGTCGAAGGAACCTTTCTGGTTCCGCCCGGCGCTGTCATCAAAAAGGTCCAGGTGCGCGTACTGGAAAACGGCAATCCGACGCCGGTATCGACGCAAACCGTGAATCTGTCGTGAGTGGAGTACCGATATGTTCGGAGCCAAACCCAGCAAGCCGCAGAACCGCATAGACAGCCTTATCGGTGCGGGCACCACCGTCGAGGGCAACATTTCGTTCAGCGGAGGGCTGCGCGTTGATGGCCGCATCCGCGGCAACGTGGCCACCGCGGACGATCAGCCGAGCACCTTGGTTTTGAGCGAAAAGGCCCAAATTGAGGGAGAGATCAGGGTGTCGCATGCCGTGGTCAACGGCACAGTAATCGGGCCGGTGCATGGGACCGAATATGTCGAACTGCAACCAAAGTCCAATGTCACAGGGGATGTGCATTACCGTACGCTTGAAATCCAGTTGGGCGCGGTGGTGCAGGGGCGGTTAGTCCATGAGGATGATGGCAAAGCCCAGAAAGTCGTGTCGTTCAAAGGGTCTGGCGGAGATTGACCCGGCCTCCTCAGGCGCCGGATAATGTTCTCAGCGGGTAACAGGAGCAGGCAATGAATGCCGTCACGGAAATGCCCTCGCCCTTGTTGTTTACGGACAACGCGGCGAAGAAGGTCAAGGAACTGATCGACGAGGAAGGAAATCCCGCCCTCAAACTGCGCGTGTTCGTCACGGGCGGCGGCTGTTCGGGCTTTCAGTACGGGTTCACGTTCGATGAGGATGTCAACGAAGATGACGCGTCGATGGAAAAAAATGGCGTCACGCTTCTGATCGATGCAATGAGCTACCAATATCTGGTCGGCGCCGAGATCGACTATCAGGAAAGCATCGAAGGGGCGCAATTCGTGATCAAGAATCCGAATGCCAGTTCCACCTGCGGGTGCGGTTCCTCTTTTTCAGCGTAGCGCGCAATAACTAAATAATCGGTACTGCTGCCGCCCGGTTATTCAGGCCGGATAGATCGCCCCCAGGATTCTGGGTCCCGCGGCGCCGGTGACCGACGGCAGGTTTCCAGGTTGCAGCAGCAGCGCCTGGCGAGCGAGCCAGGCGAACGCGCAGGCTTCCACCCAGTCGGGATCGACGCCCAATCTCGCAGTCGTATCGACCTCCACGCCGTGCATCGCGGATTTGAGCCGCGACATCAGCGCCGCATTCGCGGCCCCGCCGCCACATACCAGAAGCTGTTTCGTATCCGCACACCACGCTTCGATGGCCCGCGCAATGCTTAGCGACGTCAGTTTCAGAAGAGTTTTCTGCACATCGCGGGGGGCTTCGCTGCCGGTCAAATGACCTTCCAACCACGCCAGATTGAAGCGATCACGCCCGGTGCTCTTGGGAGGATTCCGGGCGAAAAAATCGTCGCTCAGAAGCGAATGCAAAAGGCTCCCGATGCAGTGACCGCCTTGTGCCCATGTGCCATGCTCATCGAAAGAATGCCCAAGATGGCGCTGTATCCAGGCATCCATGAGCATATTGCCCGGCCCGGTGTCGAACCCCCGCACGCTGCCGGAACCCAGATCGGTGAGATTCGCGATGCCGCCGATATTGACAATGGTGCGATGGATCGAGGCGTCCGCGAACATCGCCTGATGAAAGGCAGGCACCAGCGGCGCCCCTTCGCCGCCCGCAGCGATGTCGCGACTCCGAAAATCGCAAACCACGATGATGCGGGTCAACTCTGCAAGGAGCGCTCCGCTGCCGAGTTGAACGGTATAGCCGGCGTCGGGCCGATGGCGGATGGTCTGACCGTGACAGCCGATGGCCTGCACCCGCGTGGCGGGAATGCCCGTTTTCTTGAGCAGTCCATGGACCGCTTGCGCATAAATGCGGGCGAGGTCATTGCCGAGTCGGGCGGTCTCGTGAATTTCATTGGATCGGGGATCGTGCGCCTCAAGGATGCGCTCGCGCAGCGAGCGGTCAAAAGGGGTGAATGCCGCGCCGATGCTGCTGGGCGAATCGCCGGAGAAACGCACCATGGCAGCGTCGACGCCGTCAAGACTGGTGCCCGACATCAGACCTATGTAGAGATCCGCGCTCTCCATGTTCACGAAGTCTAACAGGCAAGCATCGGGCAGCAGCAAATGCTGCCGGATCAATCCAGGCGAGCGAGGTTCGTGTCGCGCAACATGTCCAGCCGCGCAAGCAACGGTTCCGCGGTCTGGTCGAACAGGGCACGCAACTGCGCCGTGATCGGCGGTCCTGCGGGCATGGCGAGGCGCATCGGGTTTTGATGCACGCCGTTGACGTGAAATTCGTAGTGCAGGTGCGGCCCGGTCGCCAGACCGGTACTGCCAACAAAGCCCACGACTTCTCCTTGCGCGACGCGGCGACCCTTGCGCAAACCCTGGCCGAACGCGGACAGATGAGCGTACAAAGTTTCGTAACCGTTCGGATGCCGCACGACGACGACGTTTCCGTATCCGCCCTTGCGTCCCATGAAGCTCACCACACCATCGGCGGTGACTCGCACGCGCGCACCGCGCGGTGCGCCATAGTCGATTCCCTTGTGCGCGCGCCAGGCGTTCAGGATCGGGTGAAACCGCGACAAGCTGAACCCGGAGGTAATACGAGAGAACTCGATGGGCGAGCGCAGGAAGGTCTTGCGCATGTTGCGGCCCTCGGGCGTGTAATAGCCGCTGCGGCCCTTGTCGTCGCGGAAAAAAACCGCTCGGTAGGCGTGACCTTGATTGACGAATTCCGCCGAGAGCACGCGTCCGAAACCAGAGAATTCGCCGTCGGCGGCGAGCGCCTCGTAAACGACCGAGAACCGGTCACCACGGCGCAAGTCGCGCTGAAAATCGATATCGCTGGAAAATATCTCCGCCAATTGAAGCGCGATCGCCTCTGGCACGCCGGAGGCGTCCGTCGCGGCAAACAGCGATGTTTCGATCTCTCCCGAGCTTTGCATGATCCACTGCTCGGTCTGCGGCAGTTCCTCGGTGGCACTGAATCCCGCTTCGTTGCGGGTAACGTGAAGCCTGCGCCCGTCGGTATTGACATAGGAAAGCGATTCGAGTCTTCCTGCCTCGGTCGTTACGGCTCGAACGGTGCGCCCGGGTATCAGTTGGTAGAGCGAGCGGACGTCCTTGGCCTGGAGGAGATAGTTCAGCGCCTCGCCATCGTCGACCTTGAGCCTCGACAGAATCGAGGCAACGGTGTCGCCCCGCTGGATACGTTCCTCGCGCCAAAACGTTTCTTGGGACGGCGCCGTCGGGGCAACAGGAAGCTCGATATTCTCGACGATGTGTTGCAATTCGACGGGTTCCGGAACGGTGTCCGGTGCGATACCGAACGCGGCAACAACGCCGAAAAACGGCAATGCCGCAACCGCCACTGGCCATCGGCGCCATAACGATCGCGCTTCTGAGGCTGGGTTTTGCGCTAGAATTTTGTATTTGTTCAACAACATGCGCTCTTGTTCTTGGTTGCTTCGGTGAAGGCTAACAGAATTTGCGCGATGATACTTGCAACTAGCGTTCCAGATGGGCTCGGCGCCTCGCGCTGCAACCCGACTTCCCAATTCAGCACACACGAATGAACCTCGAACAACAACTGGAAATAGTCAAGCGCGGGTGCAGCGAGCTGCTGATCGAGTCGGAGTTTATCGAAAAGCTCAAGATGGGTCGCCCGCTGCGGGTAAAGGCCGGATTCGATCCAACCGCACCGGACCTGCACCTTGGTCACACCGTATTGATCAACAAACTGCGCCAGCTGCAGGACATCGGCCATCAGGTTATCTTTCTGATCGGCGATTTCACCGGCATGATCGGCGATCCGACGGGGAAGAACACCACGAGGCCCCCGCTTACGCGCGAACAGATCATCGAGAACGCCAGGACTTATCAAGCCCAGGTTTTCAAGATCCTCGATCCGGCCAAAACCGAAGTGGCCTTCAATTCGACCTGGATGGACAAACTCACCTCCGTCGATATGATCAGACTCGCGGCGAAATATAACGTGGCGCGCATGCTCGAACGCGACGATTTCGGCAAGCGCTACAGGAGCGGTCAGCCAATCGCGATCCATGAATTCTTGTATCCGCTGGTCCAGGGATATGACTCCGTTGCCCTGAAGGCCGATCTCGAGCTCGGCGGCACGGATCAGAAATTCAACTTGCTGGTGGGGCGGGAACTGCAGAAACACTACGGACAATCTCCGCAGTGCATATTGACCATGCCGTTGCTGGAGGGACTCGATGGCGTCAACAAGATGTCGAAATCGCTCGGCAACTACGTCGGCATCACCGATAGTCCCGAGCAGATTTTTGGCAAGCTGATGTCGATCTCGGATGAATTGATGTGGCGTTATCTGGAATTGCTTTCGTTCGAGTCGCTAGCGACGGTTCGAGGCTGGAAACAAGAAGTTGCAGGCGGCCGTAATCCGCGCGATATCAAGGTAACATTTGCGCAGGAGATCGTGGCTCGTTTTCACGACCGAGGCGCGGCCGAAAAGGCCCTTGCCGAGTTTGAGGCCCGCTTCAAGCAAGGAGAAATTCCCCGCGATATCCCGCAGGTCAATCTCGCGGCGGGTGGCGAAGCCTTGGCGCTCATACAAATACTCAAACAGGCCGGGTTGACCGCGAGCACCTCCGAAGCCATGCGCATGATCGACCAAGGCGGGGTCAAGATCGATGGGGAGAAGGTCAGCGATAAGGCGCTCAAGTTGTCGACGCCCGGTCCGTTCGTCATCCAGGTTGGGAAACGCAAGTTCGCGCGCGTGCTCCTTTCGTGATTTGCTAGCCACTTTTCGCGGAAGACGGCGTGAAACGCCGCACCCTGACGGCGATTTCCATTGTTTTCCCGGTAATTTCCCTGCGGGAAAACGCTTAAAACTGTTGACCCACGAGTTTCGATCCGTATAATGCGCCCTTCGCCGGAAACGGCCGCCGGAACAACGGCGTCGCTCTTTAACAAACTAAACAGCCGATGCGTGTGGGTGCTTCGTGAATTTGGGGCGCTGCGCGGGAACGGGTAGCGGGTTATCGCCCGGTTTTTGCGTCTCCGGTTCTTGGGGACGGGAAGACGCCTGTCCTGTGATAGAAGCTTTGAGAGTAATGGAAGTGCTCACGCGTAAGTAATTTCTTTGGAGATTGCTTTGAGTGAGAGGCTGGTTTCTGTAATGGGAACCGGCGAAGACGGATTGAACTGAAGAGTTTGATCCTGGCTCAGATTGAACGCTGGCGGCATGCTTTACACATGCAAGTCGAACGGTAACGCGGGGGCAACCCTGGCGACGAGTGGCGAACGGGTGAGTAATACATCGGAACATGTCCTGGAGTGGGGGATAGCTCGGCGAAAGCCGGATTAATACCGCATACGCTCTGAGGAGGAAAGCGGGGGACCTTTCGGGGCCTCGCGCTGCGGGAGTGGCCGATGTCGGATTAGCTAGTTGGTGGGGTAAAGGCCTACCAAGGCGACGATCCGTAGCTGGTCTGAGAGGATGATCAGCCACACTGGGACTGAGACACGGCCCAGACTCCTACGGGAGGCAGCAGTGGGGAATTTTGGACAATGGGGGCAACCCTGATCCAGCCATGCCGCGTGAGTGAAGAAGGCCTTCGGGTTGTAAAGCTCTTTCGGACGGAACGAAACGGTTGCGGTGAATAACCGCGACTACTGACGGTACCGTAAGAAGAAGCACCGGCTAACTACGTGCCAGCAGCCGCGGTAATACGTAGGGTGCGAGCGTTAATCGGAATTACTGGGCGTAAAGCGTGCGCAGGCGGTTCGCCAAGTCAGGTGTGAAATCCCCGGGCTTAACCTGGGAATTGCGCTTGAAACTAGCGGGCTTGAGTGCGGCAGAGGGGGGTGGAATTCCACGTGTAGCAGTGAAATGCGTAGAGATGTGGAGGAACACCGATGGCGAAGGCAGCCCCCTGGGTCGACACTGACGCTCATGCACGAAAGCGTGGGGAGCAAACAGGATTAGATACCCTGGTAGTCCACGCCCTAAACGATGTCGACTAGGTGTTGGGGAAGGAGACTTCCTTAGTACCGCAGCTAACGCGTGAAGTCGACCGCCTGGGGAGTACGGTCGCAAGATTAAAACTCAAAGGAATTGACGGGGACCCGCACAAGCGGTGGATGATGTGGATTAATTCGATGCAACGCGAAGAACCTTACCTACCCTTGACATGCCAGGAAGTTGGCCGAGAGGTCGATGTGCCCGAAAGGGAACCTGGACACAGGTGCTGCATGGCTGTCGTCAGCTCGTGTCGTGAGATGTTGGGTTAAGTCCCGCAACGAGCGCAACCCTTGTCATTAGTTGCTACATTCAGTTGGGCACTCTAATGAGACTGCCGGTGACAAACCGGAGGAAGGTGGGGATGACGTCAAGTCCTCATGGCCCTTATGGGTAGGGCCTCACACGTCATACAATGGCGCATACAGAGGGTTGCCAACCCGCGAGGGGGAGCCAATCCCAGAAAGTGCGTCGTAGTCCGGATCGGAGTCTGCAACTCGACTCCGTGAAGTCGGAATCGCTAGTAATCGCGGATCAGCATGTCGCGGTGAATACGTTCCCGGGTCTTGTACACACCGCCCGTCACACCATGGGAGCGGGTTTCACCAGAAGTAGCTAGCCTAACCTGCGAAGGGGGGCGGTTACCACGGTGAGATTCGTGACTGGGGTGAAGTCGTAACAAGGTAGCCGTATCGGAAGGTGCGGCTGGATCACCTCCTTTCTAGAGAAGGCGCTTCTCAAAAGCGCGCAAGCATCCACACTCATCGGTTGTTGAACAGCAGGGGCGAGGGCCGAGGGCCGAGGGACGAGGGAAACCCCTACCCCTGACCTTTCTCCCGAGACCCTAAGAAATTGGGGTCTGTAGCTCAGTTGGTTAGAGCACCGTCTTGATAAGGCGGGGGTCGTTGGTTCAACTCCAACCAGACCCACCAGGATCAGGAATCAGAGGACAGGGATCAGGAATCAGAAAAGCGATCACGCGGTGCATGACACAAGACCGACTGATCCCTGAATCCTGATTCCTGTCCTCTGACACGGGGGTGTAGCTCAGCTGGGAGAGCACCTGCTTTGCAAGCAGGGGGTCATCGGTTCGATCCCGTTCACCTCCACCATTTCAGAAGACAGAGGACAGAAGACAGAGGACAGAGTTAAATCTGCCCCCAGTCATCTCTCCTCTGTCCTTTAGGACAGCAGGCTGTTTGCTCTTTAACAATACGGAAGAAGTACAACCACACCATTTGCAGTTTGCAATGGTGTGGCTGGGTTTAGATTGTATGTATCGCCCGTTTCCATGGAAGAGTTCGATGGGAATGGGAGCAACACAAGCGCTGAAGTAGAAACCTGTGGCCTGGAGGGTCTTTGGAGTTAGTCGCTTCGAGGGTTCAAGGTTATAGGATCAAGTGAATAAGTGCATGTGGTGGATGCCTTGGCGATTACAGGCGATGAAGGACGTGGCAGCCTGCGAAAAGCTGCGGGGAGCTGGCAAACGAGCATTGATCCGCAGATATCCGAATGGGGAAACCCGGCCCGCAAGGGTCACTTCCTGCCGAATTCATAGGCAGGGTAGAGCGAACCTGGTGAACTGAAACATCTCAGTAGCCAGAGGAACAGAAATCAACCGAGATTCCGAGAGTAGTGGCGAGCGAAATCGGAGCAGCCTTGCAACCTTTAGCGTTCGAGCTAGCAAAACGGTTCTGGAAAGGCCGGCCATAGCGGGTGATAGCCCCGTATGCGAAAGCAAGGACGTGGAACTAGGGTTGCGACAAGTAGGGCGGGACACGTGAAATCCTGCCTGAAGATGGGGGGACCATCCTCCAAGGCTAAATACTCGTAATCGACCGATAGTGAACCAGTACCGTGAGGGAAAGGCGAAAAGAACCCCGGGAGGGGAGTGAAATAGATCCTGAAACCGCATGCATACAAACAGTCGGAGCGCCTTGCTTCAAACGCTTTGCGTTTGGAGCAAGGCAGGAATCAGAGGTCAGGTATCAGGTATCAGATTTGGAAGTGTCGTGCTTTGCTCGCGACGCGTTTAAATACTGATTCCTGATTTCTGATTCCTGATCCCTGCCTTGCTTCAAGCAGAGTGCTTGAAGCAAGGCGTGACGGCGTACCTTTTGTATAATGGGTCAGCGACTTACATTTACTGGCGAGCTTAACCGTTTAGGGAAGGCGCAGCGAAAGCGAGTCCGAACAGGGCGATTGAGTCGGTAGGTGTAGACCCGAAACCAAGTGATCTACTCATGGCCAGGATGAAGGTTGGGTAACACCAGCTGGAGGTCCGAACCCACTACTGTTGAAAAAGTAGGGGATGAGCTGTGGGTAGGGGTGAAAGGCTAAACAAACTTGGAAATAGCTGGTTCTCTCCGAAAGCTATTTAGGTAGCGCCTCGTGTATTACTTCCGGGGGTAGAGCACTGTTTTGACTAGGGGGCCGTTCTAGGTCTACCAAACCAAGGCAAACTCCGAATACCGGAAAGTACGAGCACGGGAGACAGACGCCGGGTGCTAACGTCCGACGTCAAGAGGGAAACAACCCAGACCGCCGTCTAAGGTCCCCAATGATTGGCTAAGTGGCAAACGAGGTGGGAAGGCATAAACAGCCAGGAGGTTGGCTTAGAAGCAGCCATCCTTTAAAGAAAGCGTAATAGCTCACTGGTCGAGTCGTCCTGCGCGGAAGATGTAACGGGGCTCAAGCCAATAACCGAAGATGCGGGTATCAGGAATCAGAGTTCAGGGATCAGGAATCAGAATGCATGGCGCATCGATTTGAAGATCTTGAGGTGTTTCAGCGAGCGTACAAAGTCTCGCTGGAGATCCACAAGGCGAGTTTGACGATGCGCAAATCGAGCAGCATGCTCTCGCGGATCAGATCCGAAGGGCAAGTAAATCGATCTGTGCGAATTTGGCAGAAGGGTTTGGCAAGCAGTCCCAATCCAAAGCTGAGTTCAGGCGGTTCATTCTGATGGCGATCGGTTCTGCAGACGAAATGCGTGTGTGGATCCGATACTGCCTTGATCTGAAGTACGTTGATGAAGAGGCATGGAAGCGTTGGCGAGACGAATATGAACGAATCGCCAAGATGCTGCAGGGATTGATAAAAACCAGAGTAGAGCGGATAAAAGGTTTTGATCCGATCCCTGATTCCTGACCTCTGATTCCTGATACGGTAGGAGAGCGTTCCGTAGGCCTGTGAAGGTGGCTGGTAACGGCTGCTGGAGGTATCGGAAGTGCGAATGCTGACATGAGTAGCGATAAAGCGGGTGAAAGGCCCGCTCGCCGAAAGCCCAAGGTTTCCTGCGCAACGTTCATCGGCGCAGGGTGAGTCGGCCCCTAAGGTGAGGGCGAAAGCCGTAGCTGATGGGAATCTGGTTAATATTCCAGAACCGGCGTGTAATGCGATGGGGGGACGGAGAAGGTTAGGCAGGCCGGGTGTTGGACGTCCCGGTGAAGCGTGTAGAGGGATCCCTTAGGCAAATCCGGGGGGTCAACCTCAAGGCGCGGGACCAAGGCTCTTTTGAGCCGGAAGCTGCTGATACCAAGCTCCCAGGAAAAGCCTCTAAGCTTCAGTTGCACGCGACCGTACCGTAATCGGACACACGTGGGCAGGATGAAAATTCTAAGGCGCTTGAGAGAACTCAGGAGAAGGAACTCGGCAAATTGACACCGTAACTTCGGAAGAAGGTGTGCCCTGGTAGGCTGTAGTCGTACAGACGAAGGCCGAAGGGGTTGCAAAAAATCGGTGGCTGCGACTGTTTAATAAAAACACAGCACTCTGCAAACACGTTCGAGTGGACGTATAGGGTGTGACGCCTGCCCGGTGCCGGAAGGTTAAATGATGGGGTGCAAGCTCTTGATTGAAGCCCCGGTAAACGGCGGCCGTAACTATAACGGTCCTAAGGTAGCGAAATTCCTTGTCGGGTAAGTTCCGACCTGCACGAATGGCGT
>JADMIO012807642.1_pt1 | contig 10992 bp, 9 predicted proteins | sample 8958161 | NCBI WGS metagenome assembly JADMIO01 (sample SAMN16585339, study PRJNA669376) | soil metagenome | isolation source: Crop rotation soil | place: USA: Cullars Rotation, Alabama | collected 2011 | reverse complement strand
CTTTCCGCGGCCGGAGCCTCCAGGGACGGATTTACGGCGTCCTGCGGAGCGACTCGGGAGGCGGCCGGGGTGGCGCTCCGTGCTTTCTGCCGCCTTTCCTGGCGCTCTTGCTCCCGGCATATCTGGCGCCTCTCGGCCGCTCGCCGGTTCCCGGCTGCGCTTTGTGTTCGCGCCGCCGCTGCCCGCGCGCATCAGTGATTCTGCACGTCGCCGTCATCCGTGCTGCGCTCATAAGCCTGCACGATGCGCTGCACCAACGGATGCCGCACGACGTCGCGCGCGTTGAAAAACGTAAACGCGACTCCCTCGACCCCGCGCAGCACTTCGATCGCGTGCCGCAAGCCCGACCGCTGCCCGCGCGGCAAGTCGACTTGCGTGATGTCGCCGGTCACCACCGCCTTGGACCCGAAGCCGAGCCGCGTCAAAAACATCTTCATCTGCTCGACCGACGTGTTCTGCGCTTCATCGAGGATGATGAACGAGTCGTTGAGCGAACGACCGCGCATGAATGCGAGCGGCGCCACTTCGATGATCTGGCGCTCGATGTTGCGCGCCACTTTGTCGAATCCCATCATTTCGTACAGCGCGTCGTACATCGGCCGCAGGTATGGATCGACTTTTTGCGCGAGGTCGCCCGGCAGGAAGCCGAGCCTTTCGCCCGCCTCCACCGCGGGCCGCACGAGCACGATGCGGCGCACACTGCCGGAGTGCAGCGCCTCGACCGCCTTGGCCACCGCAAGGTACGTCTTGCCGGTGCCGGCAGGTCCGATGCCGAACGTGAGGTCACTGACGTGGATCTGTTCCATGTACAGCCGCTGGTTCGGTCCGCGGCCGCGGATGCCACCGCGCTGGGTGTGCACCACTACCTCGCGGTCACCGTGCGCCCCCGGCGCGTCCGCGACTGCGGTGCCTGGAGGCTGTGGAAACCCGTATTCCTGCACGCACAGGTGCACGCGATCAGGCGAAAGTGTCTCGGTCGCGGAGAGTTCGTACATGCGCTTCAACACGGCCGCGGCGTTGTTGAGCGGATCGTGCGGTCCGAGCACTTGCAACTGCTGACCGCGCCTGCGCACTTCGACGCCAAGGCGCTCCTCGACGTGGCGCAGGTTCTGTTCCATCGGACCGGCGAAATTCACCAGCCGGGCGTTGTCTGCCCCCTCCAGCGCGATGTCGAGTGCCTCGATCGGTACGCTCAAGCGATGCTCCGCTCACGCTCGGCCAGTGCGACGAGGCGTCCGCGCAGCGAGTTGGGCATGGCTTCGGTGACGAACACGTCGGTGAACCGATTGATGAGCGTTGCGGGGCCGTCGAAATTCACCCAGCGATTGTTCGCGGTGCGGCCCGCAAGCTGGCGCGCGTCGCGCCGTGCCGGCCGCTCCACCAGCACGCGCTGCACGGTGCCGACCATGCCACGGCTGATGGCACGCGCCTGTTCGTTGAGTTGCGCCTGCAAGCGTTCGAGCCGCGCCTGCTTCTCTGCGAGCGTGACGTCGTCCGGCAGGGCAGCGGCAGGCGTACCGGGACGCTGGCTGTAGATGAAACTGAAGCTCTGGTCGAAACCGACGTCGCGCACGAGGGCGAGAGTGGCCTCGAAATCGCGCTCCGTCTCGCCGGGAAAACCGACGATCAGGTCGGTGGAGAGGCTGATGTCGGGTCGGACTTCGCGCAGCTTGCGCAACTTCTGCTTGTATTCGAGCACGGTGTGGCCGCGCTTCATCAGCGCGAGCACGCGGTCGGAGCCGCTTTGCACGGGGAGGTGCAGGAAATTGGCGAGCTTCGGCACGTCACGATAGGCGGCGACGAGACTGTCGCGAAATTCCACGGGGTGCGACGTGGTGAAGCGGATGCGTTCGATGCCCGGCACTTCAGCCACGAAGTAGATGAGCGCGGCAAGGTCCGCATGCGCAGTGCCGCTCGCCATCGCGCCGCGATAGGCATTCACGTTCTGGCCGAGCAGCGTGATCTCCATGACGCCCTGCTGCGCGAGGCCGCGCACTTCGTCGAGCACCTGTGCGAGCGGGCGGCTGACTTCCTCACCGCGTGTGTACGGCACCACGCAGAAGGTGCAGTACTTGCTGCAGCCTTCCATGATCGAGACGAACGCCGTCGCGCCCGTTGCGCGCGGCTCGGGCAGGTGATCGAACTTCTCGATTTCGGGAAAGCTGATGTCGACGACCGAGCGGCCGTGACGGCGCAACTCGGCTAGCATTTCCGGCAGGCGATGTATGGTTTGCGGCCCGAACACGAGGTCGACGAACGGTGCCCGCTCGGTGATGCCCTCGCCTTCCTGGCTCGCCACGCACCCACCCACGCCAATGATCACCTCGGGCCGCGCCAGCTTCAGCTCGCGCCAGCGCCCGAGCAACGAGAACACTTTTTCCTGCGCTTTCTCTCGCACCGAACAGGTGTTGACGAGCAGCAAGTCCGCCTCGGTCGCGTCGTCCGTCGGCTCATAGCCGCCCGCGACGCGCAGCACGTCCGCCATGCGGGCGGAGTCGTACTCGTTCATCTGGCAGCCCAGGGTTTTCAGGTAGACGCGTGGCATGGCCGGGCCGGTCGTGCTCAGAACGGGATGTCGTCGTCGAACGGGGCTTCGTCACCGCTGCTGGCGGGTGCCGCACGGCCGGCGCCCGCGGCTGCCGGCGCCATGCGCTCCGCGCGCGGCTCGCTCGCACCGGCACCGGCACTGCGATCGCCGCCGCCCGCACGGCTGCCGAGCATCTGCATTTCGTTGCAGTTGATCTCGGTGGTGTAGCGGTCGCGCCCTTCCTTGTCCTGCCATTTGCGTGTGCGCAGCCTGCCCTCGACGTATACCTGCGAACCCTTGCGCAGGTATTCCGCGGCGATCTCGGCCAGGCGGTCGTACATGACGATGTTGTGCCACTCGGTCTGTTCGCGCTGCTCGCCCGTCTGCTTGTCCTTCCAGCTTTCGGACGTGGCGATCGTGAAATTGGTGACCGCCTTGCCGTTGGGCATGTAGCGGGTCTCGGGATCCTTGCCGAGATTGCCCACGAGGATGACTTTGTTGACGCCGCGTGCCATGGAATGTGTCCTTTGGGAGAGAGCGCGATTTTGGGAAGGAGCGGGATTTTACGGCACGGGGCGCGTGCCGACGAACGCAAATGACCCCGGTTCACCCCGAAACAGCCGCCGCTGCGGCCGGTCCGGTCCGGTGCGCAACGAGAGCCCAAGCGAGGGCCATGGCCGCGCCGCCCCAGAAGACGCCGCCGAGGCCGAAGCGGCCGAGCAGTTGTCCGCCCGTGACGCCACCCGCAAACGCCCCGAGGAACTGCGCGGTGGCATACACCCCGAGCGCAGCGCCACGGTCCGCCGCGGGCACCGACTGGGTCAGCAAGGCCGGCAGGCGCGCCTCGAGGTAATTGAAGACGGCAAAAAACAGCGTCAGCGATGCCAGCATCGCCCAGAGGTGGCCGTGGTCGACGCCGAGCATCGCCTCGGCGGTGCCGAGCAGCAGCACCGACACGACCAGAAGGCCCTGGCCACGACCGCTGCGCTCGGTGGCAAGGACCAGTGGGATGGTGCCGATCACGGAGACGACGAAGACGCCCAGATAGACCTTCCAGTGCTCGCCCGCGGGCACGCCAAGGCTGTGCACGAGCGCCTGGGGCACGGAGATGAACGTGGCGGTCATGATGAAATGCAGCGCAAAGATGCCGGCGTACAACGGTCGCAGGCGGGGCCGGCGCAGGATTTCCAGCATGGCGGAGAACTCGCGGCCTTCGGCCCCGCCGCCCTGCGCCGGTTCACGCGGAACGGCCACGTGCAACAGGGCGATGGCCACGAGCGCAAGCACGCACATCAAGCTGAAAATGCCGCCAACGCCGATCAGTGTGTCGAGTACCGGGGCCAGGATGAGTGCCGCCACGAAGGAGAGCCCGATGCTGATGCCGATGAACGCCATGGCGCGCGTGCGCACCTCGTCGCGCGTCAAGTCGGCCACGAGCGCCGTGACGGCCGCAGAGACCGCCCCGGAGCCTTGCACGGCCCGGGCGACCACGAGCATGCTGACCGTGTGAGCCGCCGCGCCCAGTAGCGAACCCAGCGCGTACAACAGCAAACCGATTGTAATCAAGGGCTTGCGCCCAAACCGATCCGACCACCGGCCGAACGGCACCTGCAGCACCGCCTGCGTGAGGCCGTACGCGCCCATCGCCAGGCCCAGCAAGCCAGGGGAATAGTCCGGCAACGACTGCGCGTACAGCGCGAGCACCGGCAGCAGCAGGAACAGGCCGAGCATGCGCGTGGCGTAGATCCCAACCAGGGCGCCGACGGAGCGCCGCTCGGCCGGCGTGAACGCGGGCCGTGGGACAGTGTCGGGGGGTCGGATGGGTCTTTGCCTCGCTACCGGAGCGCCGCCTATATTAGCAGGCTGCCTGCGGGCGACCCGATGGACGAAGTTCTAACCGTATGGACGTTTTGCGTATCCGGGGTGCCCGCACCCACAACCTGAAGGGCCTCGATCTCGATTTGCCTCGCGACCGGCTGATCGTCATCACGGGGCTGTCCGGCTCGGGCAAATCCTCGCTCGCGTTCGACACCATTTATGCCGAAGGTCAGCGGCGCTACGTCGAGTCGCTGTCGGCGTACGCTCGGCAGTTCCTCTCGGTCATGGAAAAGCCGGACGTCGACCACATCGAGGGGCTTTCGCCGGCCATCGCGATCGAGCAGAAGGCGACGTCGCACAATCCGCGCTCAACGGTCGGCACCGTCACCGAAATCTACGACTACCTGCGCGTGCTGTATGCGCGGGCGGGCGTGCCGCGCTGCCCCGAGCATGGCCAGGACCTCGCCGCGCAATCGGTGAGCCAGATGGTCGACCACGTGCTCGCGTTGCCGGAGGGCACTGGCGTACTGCTGCTCGCGCCGATCGTGCAGGACCGCAAGGGCGAGCACGTCGAGATCCTCGAGCAGTTGCGCAGCCAGGGCTTCGTACGCGCGCTCGTCGACGGTACGCTCATCGAGTTCGACGAGCTGCCCAAGCTCGATGCCCGCCGTCGGCATTCGATCGACGCCGTGGTCGATCGGCTCAAGGTACGGCCCGACGCCGCGCAACGCCTCGCCGAATCGTTCGAGACCGCGCTCGGTCTCGCACAGGGCACGGCGCGCGTAGCCTTTCACGATGCGCCCGAGCGCGAGCCACTGCTGTTTTCGAATCGCTACGCCTGCACGATCTGTGGCTACAGCCTCACCGAGCTCGAGCCGCGGCTCTTCTCGTTCAACAATCCCAACGGCGCGTGCGGCACCTGCGGCGGCCTCGGTGTGCAGGAGTACTTCGACCCCTCGCGCGTGGTGGTCAATCCCAGCCTCTCGCTTGCGGGCGGGGCCATCCGCGGCTGGGACCGCCGCAATGCCTATTACTTTCAGCTGATCCAGTCGCTCGCGCGGCACTTCCGTTTCGACATCGAGGCGCCGTGGGTCGAGCTTCCCGAAGCCGTGCGACACGTGCTGCTCTGGGGCAGCGGCGAGGAGAAAATCCAATTCCGCTACTTCGACGCGAAGGGCGCCGTCACCAAGCGCACGCACGCGTGGGAGGGCATCCTGCCGAACCTCGAGCGGCGTTATCGCGAGACCGAATCGAACACCGTGCGCGAGGAGCTCGGCAAGTTCCGCGGCACGCGCGCTTGCATCGAGTGCCACGGCAGCCGCCTGAACCAGGCCGCGCGCCACGTGTTCGTCGCGGGCCGGCCGCTGCCGGAAATCGCGGCCATGTCGATCGCCGACGCGCGGCGCTTTTTCGCCAGCATGCAGATCGAAGGGTGGCGCGGCGAGATTGCGGCGCGCATCGTGCGCGAGGTTGCCGATCGCCTGAAGTTCCTGAGCGACGTCGGTCTCGACTACCTCTCGCTCGATCGCAGCGCCGAGACGCTCTCGGGCGGTGAGGCCCAGCGCATCCGGCTCGCCAGCCAGATCGGGTCGGGTCTCGTCGGAGTGATGTACATCCTGGACGAACCTTCGATCGGGCTGCACCAGCGCGACAACCAGCGGCTGCTCGACACGCTCATACGCTTGCGTGACCTCGGCAACACGGTATTGGTGGTGGAGCACGACGAGGACGCAATCCGGCAGGCGGACTATGTCGTGGACCTGGGTCCCGGCGCAGGTGTGCACGGCGGCACGATCGTGGCACAGGGCTCGCCGGCGGACGTGGCGGCGTCACCGCACTCGCTGACCGGACAATTCCTGAGCGGACGGCGCCGCATCGCAGTGCCGAAAATGCGTGTACCGCCGCAGCCTGGTCGCCGCCTGCAGATCGTCGGCGCCACGGGCAACAACCTGCGGGGCGCGAGCGCGGATTTTCCGCTCGGGCTCATGACGTGCGTGACCGGAGTGTCGGGCTCGGGCAAGTCCACGCTCGTGATCGACACGCTATACCGCAATGCTGCGACCGCGCTGCACGACAGCGGCGAAGAACCCGCCCCGTGCAAGGCGATCCTCGGCCTCGACCAGATCGATCGCGTCATCGACATCGACCAGAGCCCGATCGGACGCACGCCGCGCTCGAATCCCGCCACGTACACCGGCATCTTCGGCCCCGTGCGCGAGTTGTTCGCCGAAGTCCCCGAAGCACGTGCACGGGGCTACGACCCGGGCCGCTTCAGTTTCAACGTGCGGGGCGGCCGCTGCGAAGCCTGCGAGGGCGACGGCCTGATCCGCGTCGAGATGCATTTCCTGCCCGATGCGTACGTGGTGTGCGACGCGTGCCGCGGCATGCGCTACAACCGCGAGACGCTCGAGGTGCGCTACAAGGGCCGCAACATCCACGAAGTGCTCGAGATGACGGTCGAAGATGCCGCCGTCTTTTTCCGCAGCGTGCCCGCGGTACAGGCAAAGCTGCAGACCCTGCTCGATGTTGGTCTCTCGTACGTGCGGCTCGGACAGAACGCAACGACGCTGTCGGGTGGCGAGGCGCAACGCGTCAAGCTGGCGCGCGAACTCTCCAAGCGCGCGACCGGGCGCACGCTTTACATCCTCGACGAGCCGACCACGGGCCTGCACTTCCACGACATCGAGCAGTTGCTCGGCGTGCTGCAGCGGCTGCGCGACGAGGGCAACACGATCGTGGTGATCGAGCACAACCTCGACGTCATCAAGACCGCGGACTGGATCGTGGACATGGGGCCCGAGGGCGGCGACGGTGGCGGCATGATAGTTGCGGAAGGCACGCCGGAGATGGTGGCGGCAGTCGCGGGTTCACACACCGGGCAATACCTTGCGCGGGTGCTGGCCCGCTGAATGCTGCGCGCCCTTGGCGGCCGGGGTGGACTCGCCGCGCCCAGCGGCGCAACGCGGCTCATGGCCGCAACGCGGCTCAGGCGCCGTTGACCTGCGGCCTGGCTTCCGTGCGAAAACGATGGCGCACTTCACCGCCGCTGCGCGTCTCGGAAAAGCGGCCGCCCGTCTGCAGGCCGATGACCCGGCGCCAGAACTGCAGGGCGGGACGATTGTGCTCATCCTCGAGCACTTCCCAGTCGCCCGAAAAACGGTTGAACAACAGCACGGCGGCACTGGCGCCCACGCCACGCCTTCGCGCGTCGTTGATGATGAAGAACTCCGCCATGCGGAACGTCACCGACGTGGGCGGAAAGTCTGGGGGTCTTGCCACGAGCGCAAAGCCCGCACGCTGCCCACCCTGCAGGATGACGAAAGGATGTGCGCCGATGTCGGCGAACCAGCCGGCGAGAAATTCGTTTTCCCGCTCGTGCCATTCGCCGAGGGCTGGGAAAAGGCCGGTTTTGGAAGCCGATAGTTCGGCGAGATAATTCACGTAGACCGCGCGTATCCATTCGCGGTCGGCGGCGGAACTGCGAGCGTCACGTACCGTTACGGGCACTGCGCGACCAGCCTCCTGCTGGCACTCGATCACCGGGCGTTGAAGTCCCGGGGCTGGCGTATCGCTCGAGAATGGAGCGGACCCCAGCCGGGATCCGCCCCATCATTGCCCCACCGGCCGAGACCGGCCGGCGGAGCACGAAGGACTAATTACTTAGTGCCTTCGGCCGGCGCAGGCGCAGCTTCCGTGGCAGCCGGAGCTTCCATCGCGGGGGCAGCGTCGGTAGCGGCAGGAGCAGTGGCCTCCATCGAGCCCGCAGCGGCATCACCGGCAGCGGCAGCGGCGTCGCCAGCGGCGGCGGCGGCATCACCGGCGGCATCGGCAGCCTGGCCAGCGGAGGCAGCGGCGTCGCTGGCAGCTTCCTGCGAGGCTTCGACGGCAGCTTCTTCTTTCTTGGCGCAGCCGGCGAGGGCCAGGGCGGCGAGGGCAGCGGCGAGTGCGAACTTAGCGTTCATTGATGTAGTACCCCAATTGCGTGCGTGATTGACGATAAAAAAACGAGCAATCGACAAACGCGGCGGAGCCGACAGGACGATTGCGCGACCGGAATTCTAGGGCGGCGCTCCTTGCGTCGAGGCCTTTTATCTGTCTCTATCTGGCGACAGGCCCGCAAGCACTCCCCTGGGCTGGTAGTAAACCGCGGTATCGCTCGCGTGCGCGGCAGGTGCGCAACGGCCTCGCCTTCGGCAAGATGTCGCATTAACGCTACCTGCAGCGAACAGCGCCGCCACGGTGCGCATTGGACGTGTCGCATGAACCAAGCCAGCGATCTGCTGTTTCCCGCCCACATCGCCCAAGTTCGCCGGCTCGCGGACGCGGCGTTGGAACGCGCGGGGTGCGACGGACTCGTTGTGTATTCCGGCCGCCCGGCGCTGCATTTTCTCGATGACCAGGGACCGGCGTTCAAGGCCAACCCGCAGTTCCTTTACTGGGCACCCCTGCTCGAGGCGCCCGACTGCTTCATCCGTTACCTGCCCGGCCAGCGTCCAGAGCTCATCTTCCAACAACCCGCCGATTACTGGCACAAGCCTCCGGATACGCCGACCGGCGACTGGACGCGTGAATTCGAGATACGCGTGATACGCGAGCCGGCCGAAGCCCGTGGGTTGCTCGAGGCCGGCAGTCGGCACCTCGCGTGCATCGGCGACCTGCCGGAGGACGTCGCAGCGTGGGGGTTCAGCGCCGTCAATCCAGCCGGCCTGCTTGCCTATCTGCACTATCACCGCGCCGCAAAGACCGCCTACGAGCTCGCGTGCCTGCGGCAGGCGTCGTCGCTCGGGGCGCGCGGCCACGTCGCCGCCGCCGAGGCGTACTACGGGGGAGCTTCGGAGTTCGAGGTGCACCAGGCGTACTGCTCGGCCATCGGGATGCGCGAACAGGAATTGCCGTACGGCAACATCGTCGCCTTCGGCACGGGCGCGGCGGTACTTCACTACACGACACTGGGCCGTCGCCGCGACGTACCGCGGCCGACATTCCTGCTCGACGCGGGCGCGCAATACCGCGGTTACGCGAGCGACATCACGCGCACGCACACGGCGCGCGCGGGCGTGGATCCGCAGTTCACCGAACTGCTCGCGGGCATGGAGGCGCTGCAATTGCAATTGTGCGCGGGCGTCACGCCGGGACGCGATTATCGCGAGCTACACCTGCAGGCACACCAGCTCATCGGCGAACTGCTGTGTGAAAGCGGCATCATCGTCGGGTGCGACGCCGCTGCCGCCGTGGCCTCCGGTGTCACGGGGATTTTCTTCCCGCACGGCGTGGGGCATCTGCTCGGGTTGCAGGTGCATGACGTTGCGGGCCGGGCGAGCGACGAGTCGGGCCGGGACGAAATCCCCCGTCCCGCCGGGCACCCGTACCTGCGGTTGACGCGTACGCTCGAAGCCGGCTTCGTCGTCACGATCGAGCCTGGTCTTTACTTCATCGACCTGCTGCTCGAGCAGGCGCGACAAGGCGGGCTCGGCCGTCATGTCGCATGGGGCGCGGTCGAACGGCTGCGGCCTTACGGCGGCATCCGCATCGAAGACGACGTTGCCTGCACCGCGACCGCTACGCCGGAGAATCTCACGCGGAATGCGTTCGCTGCCCTGCAGTAGCGCAGCGCAAGCACGTCAGCACAGCGATCAGCGCGTGCGTGAACTTGCGCTCAGCGCGATTGCTTCAGTAAATCGCGGATTTCGCCGAGCAGCACGACGTCGGGAGCAGGAGCCGGGTCTGCGGCCGGCGGCGGCGGGGCTTTCAGTTTGTTGATCGCCCTGAGTGCCATGAAAATTACGGCCGCGATGATGATGAAGTCGAAAATACTTTGCAGGAACATGCCGTACTTCACGAGGATCGGCTGGCCCGCCGGGTCGGTGCCGATCGCGACGGCCAGGTCCTTGAAGTTGACGCCACCCACGGCCTTGCCGATGGCCGGTGTGATGATGTCGCCCACGAGCGACGAGACGATCTTGCCGAAGGCGCCGCCGATGACGACACCGATCGCCATGTCGAGCACGTTGCCCTTCATGGCGAATTCCTTGAACTCGGTCAGTACGCCCATGCTCCCCGCTCCCTTTCTGAATTGATTCTCGACGATAGGCGACCGCGCCCAAAAAAAGAAGCCGGACACGAGGTCCGGCTTGCTTCTTCCCAGATCAGGACCGCGTACGACTGAGCGACGCGATCGGCGCTGTGACCGTCAGGCCGCAGCGGCCTTTTTCTTGCGCGGCGCGCGCGGCTTCTTCTCCGCCGCGGCTGCCGGGGCAGCTTCTGCTGCCGGGGCGGCCTGCTTCTTGCGCGACGCTTTGGCCTTCTTCTTGCCTGCATCGGCCGCAGGCGCTTCCGCGACGGCAGCGCTGTCGACGAGCGCCATCAGCGCCATCTCCGCGTTGTCGCCGGCGCGGTTTGCCATGCGCAGGATCCGCGTATAGCCGCCCGGTCGCGCCTTGAAGCGCGGGCCGAGGTCGTCGAACAGCTTGGTCACGATCGCGGGATCACGCAGCCGCGAAAAAGCGAGACGACGATTGGCGTCGCTGTCGGTCTTGCCCAGCGTGATCAGCGGCTCGACGAAACGACGCAGTTCCTTCGCCTTCGGGGCGGTGGTCCTGATCGTCTCGTGCAGCAGCAGCGATGCGGCCATGTTGCGCAGGGGAAAG
>JADMIO011403929.1_pt1 | contig 10992 bp, 10 predicted proteins | sample 8958161 | NCBI WGS metagenome assembly JADMIO01 (sample SAMN16585339, study PRJNA669376) | soil metagenome | isolation source: Crop rotation soil | place: USA: Cullars Rotation, Alabama | collected 2011 | reverse complement strand
GCCGCGACTTCAAGTCACGTGAATTCCAAGCTTCGGATCCCACTGTGCTGGAAAGTCACCGGTCAGGAAGTGATGACGAAGGACAGGGTGACGCTGCGACTCAACGTCTCGGCGGCTTTTCGGGTCACCGATGCCCGAAGGCTGGCCACCGTCGCGCGCAACGCCGACGACGTCATCTACCTCGCGATGCAGCTGGCAGCGCGGGAGGCGGTTTCGAGCCGGACCCTGGACGAGCTCCTCGCAGAGCGGGAGGAGCTGGCGAAGGCGATGGCCGGTGCGGTGTCGATGCGGGCGGGCGTGGTCGGCCTGGAGCTGATCGAGCTGGGCCTGAAGGACATCGTGCTGCCGGGTGAGATGAAGGAGCTGCTCAACAAGGTCATCGGCGCCCAGAAGGAGGCCGAGGCCAACGTGATCTTCCGACGGGAGGAGACGGCGGCGACCCGGTCGCTGGCGCAGACGGCGAAGGTGCTCAGCGAAAACCCGCTGCTGGTGCGGCTGAAGGAGCTGGAGGCCTACAAGGATCTGGCGCACAAGGTCGGCCAGGTGCACCTGGTGCTCGGGGAGTCGGCCCTGCCGAAGCTCGAGCTCAAGCTGTGAGTTGAAAGAGTGCCGGGCGGAGACAGGTTCTTCCGCCCGGCATTTTCACGTCTGGAGGAGCCACATCGCCAGCGCCCCACCGAGCGCGGCCGCGAGCGGGACCGAGAGGTTGTCGTCGACCCGCAAGCTGAGCAGCTCGGCGATCGCGCCGAACGCCGCGGCGGCGATCGAGATCGCCAGCGTCGCGGCGAGGCCGAGGGTGGGGTGAAAGAGGCGGAGGAGGGCGACCGCGATCAGCGCTCCGCTGACGAAGAAGGTGACCGTCCCCTCGAGCGAGCGCCCGTGCAGCAGGCGAATCTTTCCGAAGCGGCGGCCGACGAACGCGGCGAGCGGGTCTCCGACGCCCAAGATTCCGACCGCGACCAGGCAGAGCACGGGTGAGCGGGTGAGCGTCAGCAGCACCAGCGCGGTCGCGTACCAGGTCGAGGAGTTGACCCGCGTCGCCTCGTGCGCGTGCGCGATCGGCTTGAAGAACTTCATCAGCGCCACGTTCACCGCGCCGCTGCGGCGGCGGCCGAGCTCCAGCAGCCAGAAGGTGCCGGCGTAGGTGAGCGCGGCGCAGGTGAGCAGCAGCGGCGTGGGGATGATCTCGATCAGCAGGATCGCCAGCGCGGCGCCGGCGACGTGGAAGCTGCTGCGCGCCCAGTTGGTCGGACGCAGCGTCGGGACGTGGATCTTCTCCGCGCGCAGCGAGGTGGCGATCGCCTCGTAGGTGGGAACCAGCGTCTTCTTGAAGGTCAGCCAGCGGGTGCGGAGATCCTGGGTCGGCTGCTCGAGGTGAGGCAGGTGGGTCTGCAGCGCGCCGGCGAGCTCGGCCAACCGCTCGCGCTGTTGCAGCTCGCGGTGCAGCTTGTCGAGCCGGGTTCGCAGCGCCTGCGCCGCGTCGTCGCGCCAGCGGATGGGATCGATCTCGCTCAGCACCGCGTGCAGCTCGACCACCAGCGCACGGTCGACGGGGAGCTCGGTGGCCATGGGGCGCAAGACACCGTGATCACCGCGGCCGCACAAGCCCACAAACGCAGCGGGGTGACACGCCGATGACGCACGTTTTGTGGTCTGCTCCGAACCCGTGAAGGGAGCCTGGGCGAGCGTGGCGCTGCTGGTGATGTTGGGCGCGGCTCCGGCCAGCGCGGCGGCGAAGACGAAGATCGTCGTGCTCGAGATTGGAGTGATCGACACCAGCGCTCCCGGCGATTCGGCCAACAGCGTCAAGCGCCTCGCCCAGATCGCCGGCGAGCAGATGTCGACCGAGCTGGGCAGCACCGGGAAGTTCCAGGTGATCAGCAGCAGCGACTTCGCCACGCTGCTCGGCCTCGAGCGGCAGAAAGCGCTGCTCGGCTGCGGAGATGACTCGACCAACTGCATGGCTGAGCTGAGTGGAGCGCTCGGTGCGCCGCTGGTGGTCTCCGGCAGCCTCTCGCGCGCGGGCGGAAAGATGCGGCTCGATTTGAAGCTGGTCCGGACCAAAGACGCGACCGTGCTCTCGCGGCAGGGGGCGCTGATTGAGAAGGAGGCAGACATCTTCACGGTCGTGCCTCCGCTGGTGAAGGCGATCGCCGAGGCGGGCAGCGCCGCCGAGACGTCGGCGACGGCTGCGCCTGGAGTCACGGCGCCGCCTCCGGCGCGCGTGTCCAAGAGCGTCCCCGCCGTGATCGTCGCGGGCGTGGGGCTCGTCGCAGGCCTCAGCGGCATCGGACTGTGGGCCGACCAGGGCGGAGCGACCGATCGATTGGTCGGCGAGCTCGCCAATGGGTCGGTGGCCGTCGAGGTCGCCTCGCAGCGGCGCGGCGCGATCTACACCGAGCGCACGGTCAGCATTGGCCTGATGGCCGGCGGCGGCGCGGTGCTCGCGGGTGGGTTGATCTGGTTTCTGCTTTCTGGCGAGTCGAGCCCGAGCGCGTCGCTGGTGCCGATCCGCGGTGGAGTTGCGGTGAGCTGGAGCGGAGCATGGTGAGACGACTCCGCCTCGTGCTCGGGGCCTCGCTGGTGCTCGCGGCCTGCCGCGACATCTCGCTCGAAGGCGCGCAGTGCACGCCATCGTCCGGCTGCCCTGACGGACTCGTCTGCATCGATGATTCTTCCGGAGCTGGTTTTCACTGCCGCGTCGCTGGGACCACGGGTGGCGGCGCCGGCGGCAGTGGCGGTGGAGGAGTCGGCGTTGGTGGCGGTGGGGGGAGCGGCGGTGTTGGTGGTGGCGGCGGGATCGGGGGAGGCGGCGGCGGTGGAAACGGCGGCGGAGGAGGCGGCGGCGGAGGCGGAGGCGGCGGCGGCGGAGGCGGCGGCGGTGGGGGGACCGGCGGAGGCGGCGGTGGCGGCGCTTTCGTCGACGCGGGCTACTGCAGCGTGAGCCAGCCGGCGCCGTGTTTCCTTCCCTGCACTCCTGGCCCCCTCTTCACCTCGTGCGCTGTTCCCTTCGGCAGCGGATCGATTCGGATCGCGGCTGGTCACCAGGACTCAGACGCGCTGATCGATCTCGCGATGCTTCAGCCCAACCTCGGCGTGCCGATGGGCGGGGCGTACTGGTTGCGAAACACCGACGGTGGTTTCGCAGTGATTCCCCTCGGGCCCGTGACGCAGGGGACCGCGGGCAAGGTGGTCGTCATTCGACCGCCTCTGCCGTCTACGCGAGACACCGCCGCCTTTCTGCTCTCGGACGGCGAGCTTCACGTCTGGTCGCCGTCTTTGCCTGACGCAGGCCTGGTGCCCGCTGGCGGATACGCTCACATCCTGGATGGCGGCGGAAATCGAATTGCAGACATCACCGCGGCGCAGCTGACCGGCTGGGCCGCGGAAGGCCTGATCACGACCTACACGGTCGGCAACATCTCCGAGGTCGCCGCCTACGAGCTGATCGCGACGGGCCGGGGGTCTTTTTTCAACTCGCCGATCATGGGCAGGGACTGGGCTTCGCTCGCCGGATGGAAGCAGTGGGTCCCGATGTCGCAGCTCACCGGCACCATCGCGGCTCACTTCGGCGTGCTCAATTCCGCCGGGACCTTCATCGACGCGGGCACGACCTCGATCCCGATTGGCTGGAGCAGAGGCCAGGCGATCGACCTGCTCGGAGATTCGAAGTTCTTCGTCCAGACCACGAACGACCTTCAGATCTGGGACACCGCTTTCGGGGCACCGCCACCGACCAGCTTCGCCAGCGGGCTCAAGATCGACGGCGGCAGCTCGATCCCCTACCTCAGTCCGTTCGTGATCGGGAATCTGGGCACCAGCGGATTGACGCTGGTCTCGCTGACGGTGACGGGCGGAGCGCGACAGTTCTCGAATTTCACGAAGGTCGGCATTTACTGGTTCGTCGATGAGGTGAAGCGGGCAGATCTGAATGACGCCGGCGTCGTCTTCACGCAGGGCGTGATCGCCGACCTCACCGGCGATTCGAAGAACGATCTGGTGCTGGTCGATCAATCCGGCACCCTGCGGATCTATCCCTCGCCCTGAGCGGTTCGCACCCACCGGGGCTCTTCGGCTATAGCCGCAGGGGCCGATGCTCTCTCTCGTCGCCGCGCTGCTCACTGCTGCTCCGCCCGCGTGGGCCGACGACTGCGGGCTGGAGCCTCCCGGCAGCTACGTCCCGACTCCGGTGCCGACCAAGCCGTTCGAGCAGGCGTGGCTCCCGCAGGATCCTCCGCTGGTGCGCGCCGAGCGCCACCCGCACGGCAAGACGAACAGCGCGCCGACCGGCGGACTTCGCGACTCCGGCGCGCTCGCGGGCAAGGTGATCTACCTCTCCGCCGGTCACGGCTTCACGATGGAGACCAGCGCCTGGCAGACCCAGCGCGGCGCCAACTTCAACATCGTCGAGGATCTCGTCTCCACCGAGACGGTGAACCAGTTCCTCGTCCCGATGCTGCTCAACGCCGGCGCGCAGGTGGTGACGGTGCGCGAGTCCGATCTCAACACCCACCTCGTCGTCGTCGACGACGGCACTCCCGGCTACCAGGAGATCGGCACCGGCTTCGCCGATTCCTCGCTCGCTGGTTGGGGCGCGCCTCCCTCTCCGATGCTCACCGGCGTCAACCCGTTTGCCCTCGCCAAGAACCGGCTGATGGACGCGGCGGCGACCGCGACCGCCAGCGCGCGCTACACCGCCGATTTCCCGGCCGACGGCTACTACAACGTCTACGTCAGCTACACCGCCTTCACCGCGCGGGTCACCGACGCGCACTACGTGGTGAAGCACTCCGGCGGCGACTCCCACTTCCGCGTCAACCAGCGACGGCATGGTGGCACCTGGGTGCAGCTGGGACGGTTCTATTTCAAGAAGGGCGCGCGGGTGGCGCTGGAGGTCGACAACGACTCCAAGGACACCGGCAACGTCTCGCTCGACGCGGTGCGCTTCGGCGGAGGCATGGGCCTCATCGATCGCGGGCTCGGCGTCAGCGCGCGGCCGCGGTTCGAAGAGAGCGCGCGGTACCACACCCAGTACGCGGGCGCGCCGACCACCGTCTACGACAACTCGGACACCGACCATAACGACGACATCTCGTCGCGCTCGCGCTTCGCCGCCTGGGTGCACGAGCCGGGAGAAGACGCGGTCTACCTCGCCTGGCACACCAACGCGGCGGGCATCGCCAACTCCACCGTCACCGGAACCGAGGTCTACGTCTACGGGCCCAACCCGCCCAACGGCACCTACCAATTCACCGGCGTGCCCGGCAGCGACAAGCTCGCCAACTTCGTGCACGACGAGCTGATCAACGACTTCCGCGCCAGCAGCGGCTGGAACCTGCCGACCTGGAAAGATCGCGGCGTCCAGTCCGCGTACTTCGGAGAGGTGAACCCCGCGCACAACTCGGAGATGCCGAGCATCTTGATGGAGATCGAGTTCCACGACTCTCCGGCCGGCTCGAGCAACTTGAAGGAGCCGGCCTTCCGCTACCTCGCCACCCGCGCGATCAGCCAGGGGATCATCCGCTACTTCGCCGACAAGGACGGGCTGGCACCGAAGTTTCCGCCCGAGCCGCCGACCCACGTCGCCGCGCGGAATCAGCCGAGCGGGATGGTGAAGGTGCAGTGGCGCGCGCCGGTGGTCGACACCCAGGGCGTGGCCGGCGCGGCGGCGACCAAGTACCGCGTCTACCAGTCGGCCGACGGGCTGGGCTGGGACGACGGCACCGACGTCACCACCACCAGCTTCAGCACCGCGCTCCCGGCGGGCGTCGCCCGCTACTTCCGCGTCGCGGCGCTCAACGACGGCGGCGAGAGCTTCGCTTCCGAAGTGGTCGGCGTGCGCGCCCCGGAGCCGAACGGGAAGACGGTGCTGGTGGTGAACGCGTACGACCGGCTCGACTCCGGCCTCGGCGGCACCGACGACCTGACCACCTGGAACCTCGGGCAGGTGCTGCGGATCTTCGTCGCGAAGATGAACGACGCCTCGTACCTGGCGCGCTGGGGCGAAGCGATCGACGTCGCCCACGTCGGCTTCGACACCGCGACCAGCAAGGCGGTCACCTCCGGCGACGTCGCGCTCGCAGGCTACGCGGTGGTCGGGTGGATGGCCGGACGCGGGCACGCCAACGGCACCGGGCCCACCGCGGCGGAGCAGAGCGCGCTGTCGACCTGGGCCACCGCGAGCAAGCCGATCTTCTTCAGCGGTGCCAACGCGCTGCGCGCGCTCGGCACCGGCACCCCCGCGGATCAGATGTTCCTCTCCTCGGTTCTGCGCGCGGGGGCCACCACCGGGAATTCGCAGGGCGTGGTGAATGGCGCCGGGCTCTTGCAGGGGATGCCCGGGCTCGCCCTCGACGACGGCAGCTCGGGGGCCTACGCCACCGGCTCCACCGACGTGCTCACCGCCAACGGCGGCGCGATGTTGATCGGCAGCTACCCCTCGAGTGCGGGCGCGGCGCTCGCCGCCGACAAGCAGCAGGTGACCTTCGGGTTTCCATTCGAGACGATCATCTCCCGGCCCCAGCGGCTGGAGGTGATGCAGCGGGTGCTCGATTACTTCGACGCCACCGCGATCTTCGACGGCGGCAGCGTGGTCCCCGACGCTGGAAGCGGCTCGGATGCCGGCCAGAGCACCGACGCGGGGATGGCGATCGACGCGGGCGGCTCCGAGCCGGATGCCGGGCAGCGGGTTCCGGACATCGTGATCGAGGCGGTGCCGGGCGAGTTTGCCGGGGCGCCGATCAACGGCTGCGGCTGCAGCGCGGTGCCCGCGTTCTCTCCCCTGCTTTTGCTCGCGCTGTACCGGCTGTTCCGTGCACGAAGTGCGCGTTGATCTTCGAGAAGTCCGGGCTTAATTTTCGCCGCCCCTCGTTAGGAGAATCACAACATGGCCACCAAGTTCGCGATCAACGGTTTCGGGCGCATCGGCCGCATGGTCCTGCGCGCCGCCCTGAGCCGCCACGAGAAAGACATCGAGGTCGTCGCGATCAACGATCTCGACAAGCCCGCGACGCTGGCGCACCTCTTCAAGTACGACTCGGTCCACCGCAACTGGCCGGGCACGGTGAAGACCTCGGAGAAGGGCTTCCTGATCGACGGCAAGGAGTACCGGGTCACCGCCGAGAAGGACCCGACCAAGCTGCCCTGGAAGGAGCTGGGCGTCGACGTGGTGCTGGAGTGCACCGGCCGCTTCACCGAGAAAGAGAAGGCGATGGCGCACGTCACCGCCGGAGCGAAGAAGGTGCTGCTGTCGGCCCCCGGCAAGAACGTCGACCTCACGGTGGCGTTCGGGATCAACCACGAGAGCTACGATCCCGCCAAGCACGTGGTGATCAGCAACGCCTCCTGCACCACCAACTGCCTGGCTCCGACCGCGAAGGTGCTCAACGACGCCTTCGGAATCGAGAAGGGGTTGATGACCACCATTCACAGCTACACCAACGATCAGCGGATCCTCGACCTGGTGCACGACGACCTGCGGCGCGCGCGCGCCGCCGCCCTCTCGATGATCCCCGCGTCCACCGGAGCGGCGAAGGCGATCGGCGAGGTGCTACCGGCGCTGAAGGGCAAGCTCAACGGCCTCGCGGTGCGGGTGCCGACGCCGAACGTGTCGCTGGTGGATCTCACCGTGATCTTGAAGAAGGCGACCACCGTCGAGGAGATCAACGCCGCGTTCAAGAAGGCGTCGGAGACGAACCTCAAGAGCGTGCTCCAGTACAACGAGGATCCGACGGTCAGCATCGACTACAACGACAACCCGCACTCGGCGATCTTCGACTCGCTCTCCACCTTCGTGATGGAGGGGAACATGGCCAAGGTGATGGCCTGGTACGACAACGAGTGGGGCTACAGCAACCGGATGGTCGACGTCGCCAAGTACATCGCCGGCCACAAGTAACCCGCGCATGCTCCATTTCCTGGACGGGCTGCAGCTGGCCGGCAAGCGGGTCTTCATTCGCGTCGACTTCAACGTCCCGCTCGACGAGAAGAAGAAGATCACCGACGACACGCGGATCCGCGAGGCGCTGCCGACGATTCGCCTCGCGCTGCAAGGCGGAGCGAAGGTGATCCTCGGCTCGCACCTGGGCCGCCCGAAGGGGCCCGACCCGAAGCTGTCGATGCTCCCCTGCGCGACGCGCCTGTCGGAGCTGCTCGGCAAGGAGCACGTCGTCCTTCAGGCCGACGACTGCATCGGCGACGGGGTGGCGAAGATGGCCCGCGACCTCAAGGTCGGCCAGGTGCTGATGCTGGAGAACCTGCGCTTCCACAAGGAAGAGGAGGCCAACGACGAGAACTTCGCCCGCGCGCTCGCTTCGCTGTGCGACGTCTACGTGAACGACGCGTTCGGCACCGCGCACCGCGCCCACGCTTCGACCGCGGGGATGGTGCCGTTCGTGAAGGAGAAGGCGGCCGGGCTGTTGATGAAGAAGGAGATCGAGCAGCTCGGACGGCTGCTGAAGAACGCGGAGAAGCCGTACATCGCGGTGCTCGGCGGCGCGAAGGTCTCGGACAAGATCAAGGTGATCGAGAACCTGCTCGGCCGCGTCGACGTGCTGCTGATCGGCGGCGCGATGGCCTACACCTTCCTCAAGGCGCAGGGGGCGGAGGTCGGCAAGTCGCGGGTCGAGGAGGACAAGGTCTCGCTGGCGAGCAAGCTGCTCGAGGCGGCCGGGCAGCGGAAGGTCGAGCTGCTGGTGCCGGTGGATCACGTCTGCGGCACCTCTCCCGACGACAAGAGCAAGGCGATCGACGTGATCGATCGGAACATTCCCAAGGACCTGATGGGCCTCGACATCGGGCGGAAGACGCGCGAGCTCTACAAGCAGCACCTGGCCACCGCGCGGACGGTGCTGTGGAACGGGCCGATGGGGCTGTTCGAGGTGAAGCAGTACTCGGAGGGCACCCGGCAGATCGCCGAGGCGATGGCGAACAACCGCCAGGCGCACACCGTGGTCGGCGGCGGGGACAGCGCGGCGGCGGTGAACGAGTTCGGGCTGGCGTCGAAGATGACGCACGTGTCGACCGGCGGCGGCGCGTCGCTGGAGTTCCTCGAAGGAAAAGAGCTGCCCGGGATCAAGGCCCTCCAACAATGACGACTCGACGCTGCTTCATCGCCGGCAACTGGAAGATGAACAAGACGGTGGCCGAGTCGCTGGCGCTGGTGCGCGAGCTGCGCGGGGCGGTGTCGATGGTGCGAGATCGGGTGGAGGTGGCGATCGCGCCGCCGTTCACCGCGCTGCACCCGGTGTCCAAGGCGCTGGAGGATTCGAACATCGCGCTCGCGGCGCAGAACTGTCACCCCGAGCCGTCGGGCGCCTTCACCGGCGAGGTGTCGGCGCCGATGCTGAAGGAGGTCGGCTGCAGCTGGGTGATCCTCGGCCACTCCGAGCGGCGGCAGTTCTTCGGCGAGACGGACGAGGGCGTGAACAAGAAGATCGGCGCGGTGACGAAGGCGGGGCTGCTGCCGATCATCTGCGTCGGAGAGACGCTCGGTGAGCGCGAGGCGGGCAAGACGCTGGAGGTGGTGACGCGGCAGGTGAAGGGCTGCCTGCATGGGTACAGCGCCGAGGCGGGCGGGAAGTTCGTGATCGCGTACGAGCCGGTCTGGGCGATCGGCACCGGGAAGACGGCGACCAGCCGGCAGGCGCAAGAGGTCCACGCGCACATTCGCGGGCTGCTCAACGAGCTGTGGGGAGCGGCGACCGCGCAGCAGATCCGGATTCAGTACGGCGGCTCGGTGAAGGCGGACAATGCCGCCGAGCTGCTCGGGCAGCCGGACATCGACGGAGCGCTGGTCGGTGGGGCGAGCCTCAAAGTCGCGGATTTTGCTGCGATCGTGAAGGCCAAAGGCTAGTTGCCCCAGCGGCGGCAGGTGTGCTTAAGACGCCGCCCTTCAGGGAGTTTTCTAAGTGCTCTATTTCGCATCCGCGGTCCACGTTCTGCTCTGCGTGTTCATGATCTTCGTCATTCTCCTTCAGCCGGGGAAAGACGCGGGCATGGGCTCGGCGCTGGGCGGTGGAGCGGCCACCTCCGCGTTCGGCGGACGGGGTGCAGTGACGTTTCTCGGGAAGGTGACCGCGGTCTGCGCGATCGGTTTCTTCCTCACTTCGCTCGGCCTGTCGTTTGTCGGGTTGCGCTCCAGCGTGGCGTCGAAGCTGGCGGAAGCCGCGGCGGCCGCGGCGGCGAAAGAGACTCCGAAGGAGCCGGTGAAGAAGGACGCAGCCGCTGCTCCGCAGGGCGCCGTGCAGGAAGGCAAGGCGAACCCGGAAGCGCCCGCGCAGAAGGATCCGCCGGTCAACGGCACCGAGGCGGTTCCGGCGGAGAAGGCGCCGCCCGCTCCACAGAAGTAGACGGCTCAGAACTTTTGGTCGTAGATGGGGAAGTAAGCCCAGGTGGTGGAACTGGTAGACACACCAGCTTGAGGGGCTGGCGCCGCGAGGTGTAAGGGTTCGAATCCCTTCTTGGGCATGAAGAGGCTCCCGGAAACGGGGGCCTTTTTATTTTTCAGCGTCCGATCGACAACTCGGTGATGGCGTTCACACTCCGGTGCCGGACTGCTCGTCACCTGCCGGTCCGCGGCCAAGCAGCCGTGAGAGGAGTGACGCTCGCGATCGCGATCGCGCTCTGCGCCTGCAAGCGGACGCCGTCGTTCAAGGACGAGGTGCTGCCGGTGATGCTGCGCCACTGCGCGAGCGCCGAGGGTTGTCACGGCGACAAGCCAACCGACTCGGTGGATCTGGATCTGCGGGCTGCGAACGCGTGGACCCAGCTGGTCGGAGCTCCGGCGGAGGCGCGCAAGGGCGCGTTGCGGGTTCGCCCCGGGGAGCCTTCCGGCAGCTTCCTGCTCGCCAAGCTCAAGGGTGCGCTCAGCGCGGGGGAAGGCAAGGCGATGCCGATCGACGAGGACACCGGAGTGCCGATTGTTCCCAGCCCGCTGCCCCTTTCCAGCACATTGGGATCCTAAGCTTAGAATTCCACGTGGACAAGTTGTCG
>JADMIO010921856.1_pt1 | contig 10992 bp, 12 predicted proteins | sample 8958161 | NCBI WGS metagenome assembly JADMIO01 (sample SAMN16585339, study PRJNA669376) | soil metagenome | isolation source: Crop rotation soil | place: USA: Cullars Rotation, Alabama | collected 2011 | reverse complement strand
GCGACAACTTGTCCACGTGGAATTCTAAGCTTAGGATCCCAATGTGCTGGAAAGGTCCTGCCCGCAAGGAGCCCCTGGAGGCCGTCGATTCCGACTTCGGCCTCTGCCTGGCGCTCGCTCCCGCGATGCGGCGGAGGGGCGATACGTAAGAAAGCTCAGGCGATCATAGGGTTGCCCTTCTGTTGACCAGTGAAGACCGTAGCCGGCATGGCTACCATCTTGTCGGATACCCGACCGTCGTTTTCCCGGCTGACCGAAGGACGCAAGAGCCGCTCCTGGCGCGCGGCGCTGCCCGCCGTGATCGTGATCGTGGCGTTCGTGGCCCTGGTCGCTTACCTGGCGTCGAACGTCAGCACGTACTCGCAGAAGGCGGCGGTGGCGGAGCGGGACGCCAACCAGTACCGCGATCAGCTCACCGGGATGAGCAAGCAGGTGGGCGATCTGCAGAAGGAAGTCGCGCTGGATCGCAGCCCGGGGCGTACGACCGTGATCCTGCAGGCCGCGACCCCGGCGAAGAAGGGCGCCGCCGCGCCGGCCGACAAATCGTGGGCCGCGGTGACCTGGGGCGAGCTGCCGAACGGCAAGAGCTGGATGCGCGTGAACGCCTACGGGCTCGCGCAGGGGGCCGAGGGCAAGGCCTTCCACGTCTGGATGCAGCCCCAGACCGGCGATCCGGTCGACGTGGGCGCGCTGGAAGTCGATCAGAACGGCAGCGGCTTCGCGATGAAGACCGATCTGCCCGCCATCGATCAGGGCAAGAGCGTGATGCTGACGGCCGACGCCGACAACTCGAAGCAGCCGGGCGACGTCATCGCCAAAGCCGACCTGCCCAAGCTGCAGCCCACCATGACGGCGACCGCCGGTGAGAAGCCCGAGAACCAGGCGCGGCCGGGCAGCGACACGCAGCAGATGCACCAGACCGGCAAGTAGCCAGCGTTCCTTCACCCGAACGCAACCCCGCTCGATCCTTGACCGAAGCGGCGCCCGCCCGTACGCTCTGCGCCCTCCAGGGCCGGGACCTTTCCCCGAGGGTGAGATGGGCGAAGAAGGCGCACCGAAGACCGAGATGATCAACCCCGCGCTGCTCGACGGGGTCTCCGCCAACTTCATCGTCAAGGGCCCGAACGGGGTCGAGAAGGCCTACCCGATGCGGGCGATCTCGGTCACCATCGGCCGCTCCGACCAGTGCGACATCGCCGTCAAGGACAGCTCGATGTCCGGTCGCCACGCCGAGATCAGCAAGATGAACGGCGAGATCCGGGTCAAGGACATGGGGTCCGCGAACGGGATCTGGCTGAACGGGGAGCGGGTCGAGGACGTGGAGCTCTTCGACGGCGACGTCCTCCGGCTGGGACAGACGTCGATCCGCGTCGACGTCGTGGGCGGGCGCAAGCGCCCGAACGCAGGGCTCAGCCCCCGGATGATCGCCGCCATCCTCGCCGGCGTCGTCGTGCTCGTGGGCGGAGGGGTGGCCGGCGGCCTCTATTTGAAGAAGCGGGCGCAGGCCCGGCGCGATCGGGCGTCGCTGGCGGCGTTCGTCGCCGCGGCGCGGGAGGGCCAGAAGAGCAAGCCGTGCGCGGCCGCCGTCGACAAGGTGGCCGACGTGGCGAGGACGCTGAACACGCTGGGAAAGCCGGGTTGCGCGAATGCGCCGCGCGGCGACGAGGCGCGCCGGGTGGTCGCCGGGCACCGCGAGCTGGCGCGGACGTATGACCGGATCGCGGTGTCGATGTCGCAGTTCGCGGCGCAGGCCAGCGCGTCGAACGCCGCCTTGACCGGTTCGGCCGAGCAGATCTCCGATCGGGACATGAAAGCGGTGGTCGCCGAAGCCCAGGATCTGGTCGAGGAGCGGGCGCAGGTGACGAACAGCTTCATCGCCGACTGGCGAAAGCTGTCGCAGGCGACCGCCAACTACGCGAACCTGCTCGATCAGGCCTTCCTGCAGGGGAACAAGGCCGTCTGCGCCGACATCGATCGCGGCATCCAGGCGCGGACTGCGGCCGAAGTGCTGGTGGCGTGCAACCGCAACTTCGATCGGGCGCGGGGCAACCTCGAGGACAAGCTGAAGGACGTCGCCGAGCTCGCCGGAGGCGAGGGTGCCGCGGCCGAGTAGCCGGTGATCGCGCTCTGGATGGCGGGGGCCGCAGCGGCTCTGCTGGTCGCGGGCGCGGTCTCGTTCGCGGTGCGGATCCGCGCGCGCCACCTCCGGTTCTTGCGGGCTGCCGGTCCCCTGGCGCCGCCGGATGCCGAGCGGATCGTCGATCAGCCGCAGGCGCTCTACCATGGGACGAAGTTCGCGGACGGCACCGCCTTGCTCGCCACCGCCTGGAAGGAGCCCTGCGTCTGCGACGTCTGGTGCACGGCGCAGGCGCTGTTCCTCCGCCGCGAAGCGCAGGGGCCGCTGCTGGTCATCGCGCACGAGGAGGTCGCCGAGGCGGCGCTGCACCGCGACTTCGCGAAGATCGCCGGCAAGGAGCTGCCGATGTTGCGGCTGCGCTGGCGGCGCGGCGGAGAGTCGATGGTCACCGAGCTTTCGCTGCGGGGCGGCATGGCGTCGCTCGAGGCGTTGCGCCGCGAGATCCACCTGCGCCAGGGCAACGTCAGAGAGCAGCTTGCGCCGCTCTTGAACCGGACGCCGGAATGAGGATCACGGCCCTGGGGAGCGGCGACGCCTTCTGCTCCGCGGGGCGCGGGCACACCTGCTGGCTGGTCGATGACGATCGCGGCAGCTTCACCGTCGATTTCGGCGGCACCGCCCTGGCTGCGCTGAAGCGGCTCGGCCGGGATCCCGACGGGATCTCCGCCATCCACTTCACCCACCTGCACGGCGATCACGTCGGCGGCTGGCCCTTTTTCCTGGTGGACGCCGTCTACCGCGCGCGGCGGACGCGGCCGCTCCTGGTCACCGGCCCGCAGGGAACGAAGGAGTGCCTCCAGGCGCTCTGGGCCGCGTGCTACGCGACCGCCGCCGAGCGGCCGCTGCCGTTTCCGCTCGAGGCGAGGGAGCTCGCGCCGGGCGATCGCCTCGAGCTCCTCGGGCGGCAGGTGCAGGTCTTCCGGGCGCAGCACATGACGCCCCCCTGGACGGCGCTCTCGCTGCGCATCGGCGGCCTCGCCTTCACCGGCGATACCGGCTCCATCCCGGAGGGGCTGTGCGACGGGGCGGACCTGCTCTGCGCCGAGTGCACCGTCCCGGGCGAGAGCACCGACGCCCACCTCGGGTGGGAGACGCTGCGGCGGAGCTTGCCCCAGGTCCCGCGCATCCTGCTCGCGCATCTCGGCAGCGAGGCGCGCGCCGCGATCGCCCCGCCGCCCGGTGTGCAGGTGTGCGACGACTTCGACGCCGTCGAGCTATAAGGCGCGCATGGATCGTTCCGAGCAGCTCCGCCGCTTCATCGCCGCCTCTCCCGACGAGGCGTTCCCCCGCTATGCGCTCGCGCTCGAGCTGAAGGGCAAGGGAGACGCGCAGGCCGCGGCGCTGGAGCTCGAGGAGCTCCTGCGGCGCAAGCCCGACTACCTCGCGGCGTACCTGCAGCTGGGCATGCTCCTGCAATCGCTCGATCGCGCCGCCGAGGCCCGCGAGGCGCTGGTGCGCGGGCAGGAAGTCGCCCGCCGGCAGGGGAACACCCACACCCTGTCGGAGCTGACGCAGGCCCTGGAGACGCTCCCCCGGTAGGTGCAGGTAAGCCCGCGCGGTTCCTTGACTGTTCACTGGGGCCCGCGCAGGATCGAAATCGCGATGAAAGCCACCAAGGTCCTCGTCGTCGACGATTCCAAGCTGCTGCATCGGATGTTCGAGATGATGCTGCGCGGCTTCCCGCTCGTGCACGCGTTCGACGGCCGGGAGGCGCTCGATCGCCTCGCCGAGCACAAGGACGTCGAGCTGATCCTCCTCGACATCAACATGCCGAGGATGAACGGCCTCGAGTTCCTCACCGCGGTGAAGGCGCATCCCGAGTTCGCGCGCATCCCGGTGGTGATCATCACCACCGAGGGGACCGAGGACGACACCGAGCGCGGGATGCAGGCGGGCGCCGCCGCCTACGTGAAGAAGCCGTTCCGCAACGAGGAGCTGCTCTCGGTGATCAGCCGCCTGACGGCGAGCCCCGCTGCTTGAATTCGCGCATGGCCCCTCCCGAGCAGCTCCCGTCTCGGATCGGGTCCGCGCTCGATGAGCTGCGGGCCGCGCTGACCCGCGCTGCCGAGCTCACCCGCGAGCTGGAAGGGCGGCCGGAGAGCGCCGCGGACCTGAAATCCCGGCTGGCCGACGTCGAATCGGACCGGCAGGAGCTGTCGGCGAAGCTCGCCGAGTACGAGCACCAGGTGGGCCGGCTGATGAACCTCTACGTCGCCACCTACCAGCTCCACGCGACCCTGGATCCCGGCGAGGTGCAGGCGACCATCGCCGAGATCGCGGTCAACCTCCTCGGCGCGGAGCGCTTCGTCCTCCTCTTCCGGAAGGGCGGCAAGAACGAGGGCGCAGGCGATTGCGAGATCGCCTTCTCCGAGGGCATGGAGGAGAACGCTTCCGGGGCGTACCACGACGGCATCTACGCCGGCGGGGATCCCGCGGTCGACGCAACGCTCGCCGACGGCATCCTGCGCATCGGGCCGCTCGAAGGCTCCGAGGCGATGGCGTGCGTGCCGCTCACCGTGCAGGGCACGACGGTGGGTGCGCTGGTGATCCTCAAGCTCTTCGATCACAAGGCGCTGCTGCGCCCCGAGGATCGGGATCTGCTCGACCTGATCGCCGCGCATGCCGCCTCCGCGCTGTTCGCGGCGCGCGTCTACTCCAACACCGACCGCAAGCTGAAGACCCTGGAGAGCCTGGTCGCGCTGGTGCGCAGGCAATAGAGGGATGAGCCTCTCCGGGAACCTCGAGGACGTGTCGGTCGCGGACGCCGTCCAGTTCATCCACCTCGGCGCGCGAACCGGCACGCTCACCCTCACCAACGGAGAGCTGACCGGCGGGATCGGCTTCCACCAGGGCCGGATCGTCAACGCCTGGGCTCCCGGGGCCAAGCGCCTGGGAGACCTGCTGGTGGAGAGCGGTGCGATCGATCCGTCGGTCCTCGAAGAGGCGCTGCGCGTGCAGGGATCGGAGCATCCGCGGCGCTCGCTGGGACACATCCTCGTCTCGATGGGAGCGATCGACGCCGATGCGATCTACCGGACGGTCGAGCAGCAGATCGAGCACATCGTCTACGACCTGGTGATGTGGAACAAGGGCACGTTCCAGTTCGCCCTCGACGATCTCAAGCCCATCGACGACATCGCGGTGGTGCCGGGCGACGTCATCCGGCATCTGAACCTCGACACCCAGATGGTGCTGCTCGACGCGGTGCGCGTCTTCGACGAGCGCAACCGGAACCTCCAGGCGGCTGCGGGGGAGGCGGAGCCCGTCCCGTCCGAACCGGCGAAGCCGGCGGTCTCCGGAACGCCGCCCGCACACGGGCTCGCCGCGGCCGGCGACCCGCTGCGGCCGCGCCTGCAGGTCGTCTCCTCGGACCGGCAGATCTCGGCCACCCTGATGCAGGCGCTGCCGGACATGACCGTGGCCCGCGTGGAGCTGCGCGACGCGGGGACGCCGCCTCCAGGGGAACCGCCGCCGCTGGTGCTGCTCGACCTGCGCAAGAACGCCGTCGCGCTGGACGCGGTCTCCGCGCTCCGGCGCGCCCGCCCGCGCGCGTCGCTGGTGGCCCTGGTCGACCGCGACGCGCCGGTGGCGCAGGTGTACCAGTCGGGGGCGCTGGCGGTGATCCCCGCCGACTTGCAGCTCGCGATCGCCTGCTTCCGCTCCGTCGCACAGAACCGGCGCGATCTGATGACCGGCGGCGCGCGCGGCGATCGGATCACCGCGAACTTCGCCAAGCTCCGGCGCATCGTCGGGGACCTGCGCAGCGGGCTGATCTCCACCACCATCTCGCTCAGCCTGATGAACATCATCAGCGAGTCGGTCGAGCGCGCGGTCCTCTTCCTGGTGGGCCGCGACGGGCTGACCGTTCTCGGAGCGTTCGGCAACAGCCCCGGAGGCCAGCCGCTGGCGCAGCTCACCCGCGGGGTGAGGATCGCGCTCACCACCAAGAACGCGCTCACCGACAGCCTCGCCGACGGCCAGGTGCACGCGATGCCCTTCGGGGAAGCGCAGCTGCCCGAGGGCTTCGCCTCGCTGATCGGGAAGCCGCGCTCGGCAGAATGCGCCATCTTTCCCGTCACCGGCGGGCAGCGGGTGATCGCGCTCGTCTACGCGGACAACGGGCCCTCCAACCGGGCGATCGAGGAGCTGGACATCCTCGAGCTGGCGGCCGCGCAGGCCGGCCTGGCCTTCGAAAACGAGCTGCTGCGGCGCCAGGCGGCGCACGCGCACTGAGGTGAACTTGGGAACCCTGGAGATCGAAAAAGCCTTCCGGTCCGGAGCGAGCGACGCGGAGATCGTCGCGGCGCTGCAGGAGGCCCAGCCGGCGCTGCGCGAGCGCGCCATCGCCCTGGCGGCGCGGCACGTGGCGCCGGAGACGCTCGGCCGGTTCGTCGGCGACGACGAGAATGCGGTGTTGCGCAATGCCGCTCTCTCCGCGCTCGAGCGGCAGGGGCCCTATGCGGTGCCGCACCTCGTCGCCCTCTCGCGGGGCGAGAACGCCGAAGTGGCCATGTTCGCGGTGCAGATCCTCTCGCGGATCAAGGATCCGGGATCGGCGCAGGCGCTCCTGCCGCTGCTCGAGCATTCCGACTCGAACATCTCGCAGGCGGCGATCGAGGCGCTCGGCGCGCTCCGCGCCCGCGACGCCGTCCCCGGCTTGATCCGGCTGCTCAACGCCGACCTCTGGCTGCAGTTCGCGGCGGTGGCGGCGCTGGGAGAGATCGGCGATCCGCGCGCGGTGGAGCCGCTGCTGGACACCGTCGCCAACGACATGCTCGCCGAGCCGTCGGTCGATGCGCTCGGGCGCATCGCCGCGCCGGAGTCGCTGCCGCGCCTGCTCTCGCTGCTCGCCGACCAGGACCGGCTGCCCTTGCGCGACGGGCTGCTCAAGGCCTGCGCCGCCATCCTCGAATCCCACCTCGCGCCGCCCTCGGTCTTCACCCGGTTCCGGCGCAAGCTCGACGAGGAGCGCCGGGAGCCGGGACTGATCGACTACCTGGGCGCGTTGCTCGCGTCCGGAGAGGTGGCGCTCGCGCGGGCGGCGGCCTCGGTGGCGCTGGCGGCGCAACTGGAGAAGCTCTATCCGGCGGTGGTGCAGCGGGCGCTGTCACCCGACGCGGAGGAGGCGCGCTGGACGGCGGCCCTCTGCCGCAAGCACGAGCGCGCCATCCGCGAGGCGCTGGATCATCTGATGAACGACGCCGACGCCCGGGTCCGGCGCGGCGCGCTGATGTGTGCGCCGGCGGATCCCGGAACGGTCGCGCTGCTGGTGCCCCGGCTCCAGGACGTGAACGCCGGCGTCCGCGCCGCGGCGTGCCAGGCGCTGGGGCGGTGCCGGCACGTCGCGGCGATCCCGGCGCTGATCGTGCACTTCGCCAAAGGCGCGCCTCCGGAGAGCGCGGCGGCGGCCGAGGCGCTCGGGAGCATGCCGGGGCAGAGCCTGATCGCGCTCGCGCCTTGCCTGGAGGATCCTCAGCGCGTGCTGGCCGCGCTGGAGATCCTGGAGACCGCGCGCAGCCCGCTCTTCCCCGACAAGGTCGTCGAATTGCTCGATGCTCCCTCCGCGCCCGTGCGCAGGGCCGCCTTGCGCGCTCTCGTCCACCACGACGAAGTCGACGCCGAGGAGCATCTGGTCCGCAAGCTCGAGGACCACGACGAGTCGGTCCGGATCGAAGCGATCGAGCTGCTGGTCCGGAACGGGTCCACCCGCGCGGTTCCGGCCCTCTCCGGCCTGCTCGGGGTCTCGGACGAGCTGCGCTACCACGCGATCCGCGCGCTCGGCCGGTTGCGCGCCGAAAGCTCGGCGCCCGAGCTGGAGCGGCTCTTTCCCCAGGCCACGGGGCACGAGAGGCTGGAGATCGTGGCCGCCCTGATCCGCATCGGCGCTCCGGGGCTGCTCTCGTTCCTCAAGGCCCGGCTCGGGGACGCGGAGCCCGAGGTGCGGCGGGTCGCCGCCGACGGCGTCGCGAGAGTCGCCGGACACGCGGAGCTGCCGCTGCTCGTGCAGCTCGCGCAGGACGCCGACTGGAGCATTCGCAACCACGCGGGGTGGGGCCTCGGGCGGCTCGGCATCCCGCAGGCGCGCGATGCGCTCCTGGCGCTGGTCCGCGATACGGAGCCGGTCGTGGCCCGCACCGCGCGCGCCGCGCTGGCGAAGCTTCCGGGCTCCTGACCGATTTGCTTTTTCGCGCGGGCGTGGCGACCGTCAAATGATGTACAGCGCGATCGCCTCCGCCGCCGTGCTGTCGCTCGCCAGCCTGCTGATGCCGGCGCGGGTCACTTCACCGCTCGGCCGGGCGCCGAAACCGCAGCCGCCCGCTCTGGTCGCACCGAAGATGTGGCAGGACCGCACCGGCCAGTTCGCGCTGGAACGTCCGGCCCAGGAGCGGTGGATGTTCCGCAGCGGAGTGCGCGGGCCAGACGGCGAGCCGGTGCCGCTTCTGGCCATGTCGCAGGAGACCGGGGCGCAGCTCGTGGTCCAGAGCGCGGAGGGGATCAACGACCTGCGCCTCCTCGCCCGGATGCTGATGGAGAACCTCGCCACCGAATCGCGCGTCCACGTCGAGGACATCGAGCGCGTGCTCGCCCGCGGCGGCGAAGCGTACGGCTTTTCCTTCACCGTGGCCGACGAGGTGCGGGGCCGGGTCGCCGTGGTCCGCGCCGGCGACCACGTGGCGCTCGCGATCGCGAGCTGGCCGCTGGGCGCGCCGCCGGAGGTCGTCGACGACGTCGATGCGATGATCGGATCGCTGGGGCCGGTGCCGGGGGCCCTTCCTCCGGGCGTGTTCTGAGCCGCAGGGCGGCGCGCGAGAGCTGATCGTACAGCGGGACCAGGTCGCGGGGCAGGGCGCGGCGGTGCGCCGCGACGGTGGCCAGGTCGCCGCGGGCGGCGGGGCCGGTGATCACGGAGTGCGGAGGGTCGCGCCGCAGCTTCTCCAGGGCGCGCAGCGACAGGGGCAACAGCGCCGCGCGCGCGTCGGGCTCCGGCAGGCCGGTCGCCTCGCGAAACGCGCGCACCGCCTCCGAGAACAACGCGACCTGGGCGCCCGCCGCGAGCACCGCGGCGGCATGGTAGAGGGCGCGCGAGCCGTCGGTCCGCAGCGGCGTCATCCCCAGCCGGCGGCAGAGCTCCTCGAGATCGGCGACGGCGCTCTCGTCGGAGCCGGCGATCCCGGCCGCGAACCCGCGAAAGCCGAGCCCGTCGCCGCGGGTGAACGGCCGCAGCGGATGGAGCGACCCCGTCCGCGCGCCCTTGCGCCGCGCCGACGCCAGCGGTTTTAGCCCGAGCGCGCCGGCGAGGTGGGCCACCAGCTGCGCGGGGCCGACCTCGAGCCGCTTGCAGACGTGCGCAATCGCGGGATCCGAGACTGCCACCAGCACCAGGTCCACGTCGTGCAGCGGCGGCGGCTCGAGGCCGCTGCGCCGGTTCCAGGAGGCGAGCACCCGGACTCCGGCCGGCGGCAGCGCCGCGAGCAGCGCCTCGGCCACCGCGCCGCCGCCCAGCACTGCCGCGGTGCGGATCATGCGCGCTGGAACTCCACGCCGCCGTCCCGGGGACAGACGACCAGGGTGTCGCCGCTCTGCACCCGGCCGGCGAGGATCTCGTCCGCGAGGGGCGACTCCACGAGCCGCTGGATGGCCTGGCGCATCGGCCGCGCCCCGAGCGCGGTCTGGTAGCCGCCGGCGGCGATCAGGTGATCGACGAGTCCCGGACCGGGACGGAAGGCGATGCGCCGCTCCTCGAAGAGCCGTTGCGAGCTCGCGGTGAGCAGCAGGGCGGCGATCTGCGCCACCTCCGCCGGGGTCAATGGAGCGAACACCAGCTTCTCGTCGAGCCGGCCCCACAGCTCCGGAGGGAAGGCGGCGCGCGCCTGCGCGAGCGCGGCGACGGTCCGCGGGGACTCGGCTGCGGCGGGCGGCTGCGTGAGATCCTCGGAGGGATCGACCTGCCGGGCGAAGCCGAGCGGCCGGGCCTCGCTGGCGAATGCGCCGGCGCCGAGATTGCTGGTGAGGATCACCACCGCGGCGCTGAAGTCGATGCGGCGTCCGCGGCCGTCGGTGAGCTGGCCTTCCTCGAGGACCTGGAGGAGCAACTGGAGCACGGCGAGGTGGGCCTTCTCCGATTCGTCGAGCAGCACCACGCAGGCGGGCCTGCGGCGCACGGCCTCGGTGAGCTGGCCGCCCTCTCCGTAGCCGACATATCCGGGCGGCGCGCCGACCAGCCGCGCCGCCGTGTGGGGTTCCGCGTACTCGGAGAGATCGATGCGGACCAGCGCGCCGTCGAACAGCTCCGCTGCCAGCGCGCGCGCCAGCTCCGTCTTGCCGACGCCCGACGGGCCGCAGAAGAAAAGGGACGCCAGCGGACGCTGGGCGGAGAAGCCGGCGAAGTTGCGGCGCACCGCCCGCGCGACGGTGGCGATGTTCCGCTCGTGGCCGACGATGCGCCCGGCGAGGCGCTTCTCCAGGCTGAGGAAACGCTCGCCGTCGGGCTGGAGCAGGCGCTCCTCGGGCAGCCCCGCCATCCGGGCCACCGCGCGGGCGACGTCCTCGCGGGACACCTCGGTGCGCCCTTCCCGGCGGGCGCGGGAGCCGGCCAGGTCGATGGCGGCGAACGCCTTGTCGGGGAGGAAGCGCTCGCGCACGTACCGCGCGCTGAGCTGCGCCGCCGCGTCCAGCGCGTCGGGCAGGAAGCGGACTTGATGATGCTCTTTCCAGCACAGTGGGATCCGAAGCTTGGAATTCACGTGACTTGAAGTCGCGGCCGCACTGACCCTATAGTGAGTCGTATTAATTTAAATCATACCAACATGGTCAAATAAAACGAAAGGCTCAGTCGAAAGACTGGGCCTTTCGTT
>JADMIO010482522.1_pt1 | contig 10992 bp, 3 predicted proteins | sample 8958161 | NCBI WGS metagenome assembly JADMIO01 (sample SAMN16585339, study PRJNA669376) | soil metagenome | isolation source: Crop rotation soil | place: USA: Cullars Rotation, Alabama | collected 2011 | reverse complement strand
GTCGTCCAGGTCTTGCGTAGGCCGGCGTAGCCCCGAACTATTCAGGAAATGGGGCCGATGTGTCGGGTCGACTTGGCTCGCCGCCACACCACAAAGCCGGCGGTCACCACGACCAAGGCCAGGGCGGATGGCTCCGGCACAGTGACCGCGCCGCTCAGGCCCATGATGTTCGTCACCTCGGACGACCCGGTCGGCTGCGTCCCCGTCGCAGTCACACTGTTGACTAGGGCCCCGACCAGGTAGTTCGGGTCCGCCGACAAATCGAAGTCGTAGTAGAACAGCCGCGGGTCGGTGGTGCTGCCGGTGAAGGACGCTAATTCCCGCCGCGTCCGGTCCAGGCCGCTGATCGCCACCCCCGAGTTCGGCCCCGGCGTGCCCGACAGCAGAAACCAGTCGTAGACGATGTAGGGATAGGTCGTGGCGTTGCCGTTCGACCAGTTCACCGCCAGCGTGCCCGGGGACCCGCCCTCGGACGGCTGGCGGCCCACGCCGGACGCGAGCAACACCGAGAGGGCGGCGTACCGGGCCGGCGTCGCCAGGCTGAGCGTCCCGGTCAGGTTCGTCAGGCCGGGCCCGTAGTTGTACAGCTGCAGCGAGTTGCTGCCGGAAATCGGCCCGAGCTGGTAGGACCGGGTCGGGGAGGTGACGATCGAACCGTCGAACGGCACGCCGCGGGTGGGGAACGACGGGTTGTACCCCTGCTGGTAGAGGACCCCGCCCGGGTGGTTGACCGAATCCGTCACGACGTCGTCGAACCCGTTCGTCGTCGTCACGTACGGCGGCGCGTTCGGGGGCACTGCGTTCGTGATCACGTCCTTGGTGTACCCGGTGACGGGGATTGGCGCGAACACTTGGGCGGCCGCCGGCCCGGCTAGCGAGAGGGCGACCGCGGCCGCCGTGAGCCAGAGCGTGCGCATTAACCGTCTCCGCAATCGAATTGCGGTTAGTGGCTCAAACCACCCACCGCTTCACCGCCATTACGGGTGCCCATCGCCCGCCAGGTCGCTTGCGGGATGGCGTTGTTCACGAACCGGACGGAGCCGTCCATGAATAGAGCATTGACACCATTGCTGTGGTAGCTGCGGGCCGTGACCGCCCCGTAGTTGTAGCTCGGCCCACCGCCCACCCAGTCGACGTCGTAGGTCTTGCCGTCGACCGCGTTGACGTAAGACACGAACGTGTTCGGCGGGAAGACGAACGTGACGCCTGTCACCGACAAGAAAGCCTGGGCCCAGGCAAAGTGGCCGGCGGTGGCCGAAAACTGTCCGCCCAAAGCAGGCACATCCGCCGGCGCGGCCGGCATCGGCATGTTCGGCCCCAGGGTTGCGGCTCGGTTTAGTAGCGGCCCGAACGCCTTGACCTCGGCGGCACCGACGGTGCTGCTCAGCCCATCGGTGATGTCGGTCAGCCGGACACCGATCTGACAGGGGTAGCCGACCAGCGGGAAGGCCCCGTTCCCGCCCTGGCCCGTCGGGAAGTACTGTGTGAACCAGTCGCCGTGGCCGAATCCGTAGGTAGCCGGCCAAGTTGGTGGGCTAGCGCTGCTCGGCTTGTCGCCCGGATCGCTCGGGCAGAAGTAGACGGCGACGCGCTGACCGACCACGGACGCTTGGCTCATGGCCGAGACCTTGAGGTCGGCCCGCTGATACAAGGCCGACTGCTCGACGTACGGCAGGATGCGGGCGAACGCCGACCACGCCACACCCTGGAAGGGGTTGGTCGAGGTACCCCCGGACATGCTTGGCGGCAGGAAGCCGTTGTTGGTGTCGGCGAACTGGTGACAGGCCAGCCCGATCTGGTGCAGGTTGTTTTGGCAGCGGGTGCGGGCGGCCGCCTCGCGGACCTTCTGCACCGCGGGCAGCAACAGCCCGATCAGGATCGCGATGATCGCGATCACGACCAACAGCTCGATTAAGGTGAACGCGGACCGGCGGGCCAAGCGCATGGTCCGAGCCTCCTGGAATTCGTCGAACCGCGGTCGCGGTTGACAACTCATTGTACCTCGTTCGATTTGCCGCTACTAGGGTCCGGCCTGTTGGGCGTTCGTGGGGGACCTGTGGCCGGGGTGCGGCCCGGCCACAGGCAAAGACACGTCTTCAATCGGCTCGTTAGAATAGGCTGACGTTGAACCGGTTGCGGAACTGTTGGAGGTCGGTCAGATCGACGACGTTATTGTTGTCGGCGTCGAAGAAGTCTCGGAACCGCGGGTCGACCGACGACGGGCCACTCACGTTGAACGTGTTGCGGAAGTCCTGCAGGTCGTTGAGGTCGACGACGGCGTTCCCGGTCGAATCCCCGAAAAGGCGGTAAAGGCCGTAGACATGGCCGGCGCCACTGCCGGCGGTGTCGAGCGGCGAATGATAGGCCCCGCCAGCGGTAGTGTTGCCGTCACCGTCCAGGGCCTGGCCGTTTGCACCCGTCACGGCCAGGTCGGCGATATGTAACTGGTAGACGCCGTCGGCCAAGGACGGCACTCCGCCGTTTTGCGTTGACACCTGATCGATCACAGTCGGATTAACGAAGTTCTGAAACGTCAGGACGACCGCCATCCCATCCGGGCTCGCCGTCGCCGCCAGGTCCACGTTGCCGCCGCTGACCTGACGAGTCAGGGTGAACGGGTTGCCGGTGAATGTCACCGGGTACGTGAAGTAGACGGTAAGCGACCGCACTTCCGACCGCTGTGGGTTCGTGCCGTCGTTGACCTGGATGGACAACACCTGGGGGGCCGTGATGTCCTCCGTCTGCCGCTCGACTGCCCCGACGTCGGTGCCGTCGGAGAAGTTGGCCGCCGTGCCGCTGGTCAGGTTGTAGGTCCGTTCGAAGGAACCGCCCCGCTGGTCGGTGGTCAGAGTAGGGAATCCTGTGCCGAGCCCGTTCTTCTCGCCGTTGTCGGCCGCCAGTCCGTCCTGAGCCGGAACGAATGTTTTGGTCGGGCCGCCATGGTAGCCAAACATCTGGCCCAGCGTCGTGTCAAAGCCCGGAATAAGCGGATTGTTGGCATTATCCGGCCCAGCGATGTCGCCATACTCGTTGGGATCGGGGGCCGGGCCGACGGTGAATTGGCCCTGTGGGAAGTTCGGGGCCGAGGCGTCGGGCCTCCCGATCAAGTTATGGCCCTTCACGGTCGGCGGCAGGGGCAGCTGGGACACGCCGCGGCTGATGCCGCCGACGATGTCGCGGCCATTGTCGATTGGATAATCGGCGTTCTCGAATTCGTTGAAGGTGACGTACTCGGAGACGTGGTTGTCGGCCACGATCGAGCTATAGAGCTTCACGTTGCTGTAGTTCGTCACGTAATACGCCGGCGCAGCATGGATTTCCGGGAAGCCGTCGTCGATGCCGCCGCCGATCGCTAGGCCCTCAATGATGAGGGGCACGTTGCCCCCGTCAATCGTCGCGGTGGATTCCACCGCCGAATTGCCGACGATGGTGCTATTTGCGATCGTGTAGGTGACGCCGAGGTTCTGGAAGAAGTAGCCGTACTCGGCCCCTGCGGGAAAACCGTATCCGGGGCCATACCCGCCGCCGCCGGCCGGACCGGCGAATGCACCGAAGTCGGCGTTCTCGAAGGACGCCGTCGCATTGCCCCCGATGACCTCATTGTCGTAGACGGTGCTGTTAATCAGTCGGGAAACGGCAACCCCTCCGGCATAGGCCACACCGCCGTAGGCCGAGCTATGCGACGAGCCGCCCGCCATATTGTTGGTGACGGTCGCTGCGCCCGCCATGGCAGTGTTGCTGGCGATGGTGCTGTCCCGCACCTCGCCTTGGGTTGTGACAGTACCGCCGCTAGTGGTGGTCAGCACGTCCAAGCCTGCGGCCACGCCGGCGCCGGCGTGGATTATGGCATTGTTATCGTAGTCGTCCGTGAAATCGCCGCCATAGGCCGTGTTGCCCTCGACCTCGGTCCGGGACATCGTGAATAACTGAGTGCTCGACCCGGTAGTCCCCTTTTTGGAGTGGAAGAACAACCCGCCACCGTCGCCGGCACCCGCGGTGGCCGTCACGCCGCCGGCCTCCACGGATGTTACCGTGACCGTGCTACCGCGCAGCACGTTGTCGGCGATCGTGCAGTCGGTGATGTCCATTTCGGACTGGCCGTCGGCGAACAGGCCGCCGCCGAAGGCATTCGCGGTCGTCCCCTGGTAGGGAAAAGCCCTCGTCTCCCCGCCCTTGGCCTCGTTTTCCGACACTACCGACCCCGACACCGCCGCGTCGACGTCCCTGGCGCTGATGCCGCCGCCGTACGCCCGCCCGCCACGGCCGTTGATGTTCGGGTCCGTGCCCTGGTGCCGCCCCAGCCCGCCTTCGGCGGTGTTGCGAATGACTTGGCTTGCGGTCACATCGAGCGCCACGCCGCCGTCAATGTAAAGGCCGCCGCCCAAGCCCTCTCCGGCTGACCCGTCGTCGTTCATCGGCACGGCATACGAGGACGCGCCCTTGACGACGTTGTCAGCGATTAGCGTGTGGGACAACGTAACGTCCACGTAGCGGGCAAAGATGCCTCCGCCGTAAGCCTTACCACCGATCCCGCCTCCGGTCGTCGCAGCGAGGGCGGCGTTGCCGCTGACCGTGCTGTTGCTGATAGTGAGCTTGCTGCCCACGTCGCCGTTGTCTTCGAAAGAAATGCCGCCGCCGAAAGCGTCGGGTGCGGCGGCCGCTCTCCCGTTGACCATCTTCAGTCGGTCGAGCGTCACCTGCACCGCACCGGATGCCGACGTCCCTGTGGCGTCGATGGTGAACACCCGGTATCGGAAATCGGCGTCGATAATGGTTCGGTCCGCCCCGGCCCCGGCGATGACGACCGATTCGGTGATTGCCGGCAGGGGGTTGATTGCGGACAAGGTGATGGTGTGATTGGCACCGTCGTAAAAGTTGGTTGGCCCATTATCAGTGTTGTTGGAGAACCCAATGGTGTCAGCGCCGGGGTTGGCATTCGCCTGGGTGATGCAGTAGCGGAGGTCGCCGAAGGTGTCGCTGCCCGTGCCGGTGTCGCCGGTGTTGATCACCGTGTACGCGTTGGGAACGAGGCGATCCTCGAACAGCCGGACGTCAAGTCGAACCGACCGGCGGATCGGGCGGACCGGAGAGAGGCGGCGCTTCAGCCATGTGCGCAGGGAACGGACCATCAGCAAACTCCTTTGGAGGGAACGCACAAAGACAGACACGCCCCTTCGGCGCACGGGATCACCGTGGCGCGCGCGGGCGGGTCAAGACGGTTGGGGCGGGCACGCGAAGCGCGTCGTGCGCTGTCCCGCGGGGACGTCAAAAAGCCGTGACTGGTCTGTCAGGCAGGATTGTCATGATAGCGCTGGCAGATGAGCAGACAAGCCCAGTTTCAGATGAAAAATCCATGACAAAGAAATGCTCGTCGCCGCGCCGGGGTTTCGCTATGCAGTGCACGCCGGGTGCCTGGGGCGTCGTCCAGCAACGCTACTAGTTGCGGCGTTGCAGAGTTTTACAGGCATTTTCGCTGCAAAACGGGTGGTACTGGGGATTTGAGGTTGCAGCGAGTTAGGCGCGGGTGGACGTTTTTTGGCGAGCTCGGGCACCTCTGGGCGGCCACTTGTTCCGCTAATGTTCCGCGCTTGTCGATGATGAACCTACGGATTACCTTCCTGGCATGCTCAAATGCAGTGCCAGCCTAAGCCTCGAAAGTCTCGCTGGTTGTCCAGTCCCGCCGGCCGACCAAACGCACCTACGAGATGATCTGCTTCTACTCTATCGGCTGGGCGGACGAGGAGGAACTGCGCGCCCACGTGCAGAAGTTGAAAGCCCAGCCCGGCTGAACCGCCGCCCCGCGCGCCCGCGGGTCGCGTGGGGCTTGCGGCTGCGCGGCGATTATCAAGTCCGGCCAAGACCGACCTCATCTGGCTGGCCAACCACCACCGGCGGCTTTCGATTGCACTCCGACCCGACGAGGGCAATAGTCGAGCCGAACACGAATGACGAAGTCCTCGTTTCGTTCCTTCTCCTGACTCTCCGATTACGCCAATTCCTGTTTCACGCGCGCCCAATCCCGCGACGGTTTTCCCATGTACGACAACCGAAAGTTGTCGACCTTCTCAGGCCAGGGTTCACCGTAGGAAAACCCTTCAAGAAACTCTATCGCCCCGTTGTTTACGAATAGTACAAACCCAGCGCCAGACTGGAGGCCGTCGATTTCCGCCGTCACATCTCCTAAACGAATTGCCTTACTCCCTTCAAGTCGAGGTGCTTGGGGCATGATCAGAAAAGTTGTGTAAAAGCCAGCACCCGTTAATTCACGCGTTGTTACCGTCGCTGTCTTGAACTGGTGGGCGAGCAGTTGCAATGCCGGCTCATTGCCAGCCAGTAGCGCCTCCATCACTTGCCGTTCTAAGTTGGTCAACTCCATGCTACTTCACCGTAATATACTGGCGTTTTGACGGTTGGGCGAGACCTAATGCCGGAACGCGGACAGTACAACTGGTTTTGCCATGCCTGAATTCCGCGTTCCCCTCAGCAATTCTCCGCGAATCGAACGCGGGTTCGCGGTATTGTCATTCGCTCTCTAAAACGGGTTACCCTTGATGCGCTTATCCTTCCTGCAGGCATGCATAAGGCAAGCCAATCATTGCCAGAGACAATACTACTTTCCCGGTGGTATGTAGAACGTACCGATGTTGGCGGTGCCGTTTATCACCTTGCCTGAAACCGTAATCTGCTGGCCGTTAACGGTCACAACCAACCTTTCAAACACGCCAGTGATTCCCTGCTGTTTGACCGCAGCATCTATCTGACCCTGCACTGCATTGTATACAGCGTCTCGGGAACCCATGGAATTCACCAATGCTGTGAGGTTATGCTGAGCTTTCCCAAAAATGTGATTCAGTTTGTTTGCGTGCGCGGCAGCGGCAGCGGCGGCCGCGGCGGCAGCGGCTTTCAACCTGGCCAATGTGGCAAGGTGTGCAGGATTAACCACCATTCCTGCATCCACCATGCTTGCGATGATTGTTTCGGCACCTGCGATATTGCCCTCGGCCAAGGCTATTGCAAGCCCTCGTTCCGGAGTATGGCCGGTCGGATCACGGTATGAGACCGGCAGATTCGTGACATAGCCGTACAGGTCGAGGTCGCCCCCAGCGAATCCGGTGCCATCCTCGCTCAGGAACCGCCCCTGCCCTGCATCGTAGTACCGCGCCCTGTAGAAGTACTGCCCCGTCCCGGCGTCCCACTCGCGGCCGGTGTATTTGAACCGGTCGCCACCACCGCCTGTCTGGCTGGCGATCGTGCCGAACGCCGTGTACGCCGCCGCGTAGCCGACCGTCCCGTCCGTTGCCACCACCTGGCGGACGGAGTTGATGTTGTCCGTCAGGTACCAGCCGACGCCGCTGCCATTCATCCGAGCGTAGCGCTCGTCCATGCCCAGGCCGTTCAGGTAGTGCGTGGTCACCGTCCCGGTCCCGTCGATGTCTGCCCAGGTGTTGGCCCCGTCGTAGGCCGCCCACTTCTGCACTGCCGCGCCGGACCCGGACCCATCCGCATCTTCTAGCACGCCGACTCGGCGGTCAAGGACGTCGTAGGTGTACTGGGCGTCGTACAGCAGCGTCCCGCTGACGGCCGTCAGTTTCTTGACCTCGACCAGCCGGTTGCGGTGGTCCCACGTGTACTCCCACCGCTCGCCCGTCTTGCTCTTGACGATCGTGTTGCCGTTGTCGTCGTAGGTGTAGGTGTACGTCCCGTCCGACGCCATGCGGTTGCCGGTGGTGGTGCCGTACCCGGTCATCGTGCGGTTGCCGTTGGCGTCGTAGCTGAACGACTCCAGCGTGGTTGGCCCGCTCGGGTCGGTCACGCTCGTCAGCTGGTCGGTGTCGTCGTAGCCGTACTCGCGGTCACCTTCCGGGCCGCTGTAACTCGTCAGCCGCGAGGCCGCGTCGTAGGCGTAGGCGAACGACGACAACGCCCCGGCGTTGGAGCTAGTGTGCTCGATGCCGGTCAGCCGGCTGGCGGCGTCGAAGTTGTAGGCCGTGTCGATGGTATCGCCGCTGGCCCCCTCCTGCCGGGAGACGCCCGACAGCCGGCCGGCCACGTCGCAGGTGAATGCCAGATTGGGTCCGAGCGTGCTGGACACCGTCATGCCGAGGGTGTCGAGCCGGTTGGCGTCCGTGTAGGTCCAGTCGACCTCGACGGAACCGTCGCGGATGCTCGTGCGGTTACCGGTGTCGTCGTAGCCGTAGGTCAGGCTGAGGCTGACTGGGCCGAACTCCTGCGAATCGCTCTGCAGCTGGCCGAGCAGGTCGTAGTCGTAGGTGTAGCTGGAAGACGGGTCCTCGGCCGTGAGCAGCTGCCCGGCCAGGTCGTAAGTGTAGTCGGCCTCATACCCGGTGAAGATGTCGTGGATGTCCCACCACGTCTCCTGGACGAGCTGGTTGAGCAGGTCGAAGTTGAACCCGCGGATCGTGCCGTCCCGGCGGACGAGGGACACCAGGTTGCCGTTGCCGTCGTAGTAGTAGGTGGTGTCCTTCCCGTTCGGGTCGGTCTCGGTCAGCACCCGGTTGAGACCATCGCGCAGCGTGTACGTGGTGACGTTCAACTCCGGGTCGGTCAGCGTGTACAGGTTGCCGGCGTCGTCGTAGGCGTAGAGCGTGTCGCCGATCAGGGCGTCGGTCGTCGACAGCGTCCGGTGCATCTCGTCGTAGGTGGCCGTGCTCTCGTGCCCGAGCGGGTCGGTGACGCTCGTTTGGTTGCTGGCGTCGTCGTAGCCGTACAGGGTCACGTTGCCGAGCGGGTCGATCGACCGCACCACTCGCGAGCGGTCGTCGTAGCTCGCCCGGCTCTCAGCAGCGAACAGGTAGCGGCGGGTGTAGACGCCCCAGCCGCTGCCGTCCTGGCCGTCGCTCTGCCACGTCGCGGCGATCCCACCCGGGGCAGCCGCCACCTGCACGCCGACCTGGTTGTCGTCGGCCTCGACGTTGAGCTGGAGGTCGGCCCCGACGGGCGTACCGTCGGCCTCCAGCCGCCGGACGAAGATGCCTTGGCCGTCGCCGTCGGCGAACTCGTCCTGCCAAGCCACTACCCAGCCGCCGCCGGCCAGCGCCGCCGACGACTGGTACTGCTGGTCGCCGTAGGTCGTGGCCGGGATGGGTGCCGTCGGCGCGGCCGTCCAGGTCCCGTTCGCAGACCTGACGCGGGCGTAGATGCCGCCTCCGGACGTGTCCCCGGTCTGCCAGGTGGCCAAGAGCGACGCGTCGGCGGCCAGCGCCAGGTCCGCCGCCGGGATGTAGAACCCGGTTCGGGCGATTTCCTCGTTGGATGTCGGATCCCCGTCGGCGTCGAAAGTGCGGACCACGAAGTCTTGGTAGGTTGTGTAGTCGGTGGCGACCCAACCGGCGGCGAAGCTACCGTCGGCCGCCACCGCCAGCCGGGCCGCGTAATGGTTGTCCGAGGAGCTGTCGCTCAGGTAGAACTCCGACCCGTTCGTGGTCCGGTCCGGGTGGTAGAGCTGGCCCGCAATGCGGTTGTTGTAAATGTCCGACCAGATCACGACGGCCGACCCGTCGGCCGCGTAGTCGACGTCCGGCTCCCACTGCGGGTTGACCCAGGTCGTGCTGACCATGAACTCGTTGGTATCGAGGTCGGTTCCGGTGAAGTCGAACCGGCGGCCGGCGATGCCGTCGTTCCACCCGTCCGGCGTCTGCCAGATGACGAACACCGTGCCGTCGGCCGCGACGGCCACCGCCGGGTTGGTCTGGTCGCCGGTCGTGGTCGTGTTCACCGGGAACTGGCCGGTGGCCGGCGTGCCGTCCGGGTTGAACAGCCGGGCGTAGATGCCGGCACCGCTGGCGTCGGCGCTGACCCACACGGCGGCCGAGTAGCCGTCCGCGTTGGCCCCGACCGAGGCGTCGCTCTGGTTGCCGGTGGTCGTGGTGTTGACGGCCCGCTCGGCCCAGCCCTGCGGCTCGGGAAGGGCAGTCGTCGTCCGCACCCAGTTGCCGCGGAAGTCGTAGCCGAAGGTCGTCACCACGTCGTCGGCGTCGGTGACGCTGGTCAAGTTACCGAGGGCGTCATACTCATTCGTGGTAGTGTGGCCGTTGGCGTCGGTGACCGTTTCCGGCAGGTTGAATTGCGCGTCATAGGTCGCCTCCGCGGACGTATCATCCGCAGCCACGGTCATGACCGCGTTAGGGCCGACAAAAAAGGTTCGCGTCCTGCGAGCCAGTGGGTCGGCCGATAGCCACGGCAGGTCGTTGGCGTCACGGTAGGCTAAGGACACGCCGCCGTCCGGGGCGAACGACTGCACCGGGCTGCCAAACCCGGCCCAGTCGAACTGCGTCCGCCACGCCGTGCCGCGCCCGTCGACCCACACCGAATGGGCCGCGACCGCCAGCGTCGCCGGCAGCCGGGTGGTTGAGGTACCGTAGCCGCCGGCAGCCAGGCCGTTGACCGCCAGCGGCGTTAGCTCGCGGGTGCTGCCGTCGGGCAGGTCGACCGACGCGGCCCGGGCGCCGGGGCCGTAAGTGATGGTGCTGGCGTTCGTGTTGGGGTCGGTGACGTCGGTCAACTTGCCGTCCGTGTCGTAGGCGAAATTCCACTCGGCCCCGTCGGCGTCTGTGATCGTCGTCAGGGTGCCGGACGTGTGGTCGAACTCGGTGACCGCCCCCGCCGGGTCGGTGATGGAGGTGAGCAGGCCGCTGCCGATGTCATACTCCAAGGTCGTGATCAAACCGTACGGGTCGGTAATGCTCACCAGCTCATCGGAGCCGTCGTAGCCGTAGGTGGTCGTATTGCCGTTGCGGTCGACGACCGACGTTTGCAGCCCGTCACTGTCGAAGTAGACCTTCGAGCCGTCGATGTTGGTCTGGGTATAAATGCCGCCACTGTGGGTGAACGACGAGAAGTCGCCGGCCTGGCCGGAGTGGAGCGTAATACCCGGCTGCCGGAAGCTGCTCATCCCGCCCGGGTAATCGACGACGGTGTCGTCACCGACGTGCAGGCCCGGCACCTGCCAGACCCGCTGCAGGCCGGACAGAG